>Ga0307479_10000445_pt1 | contig 37262 bp, 38 predicted proteins | sample atmos_gasesECM4C_FD_203743 | JGI IMG/M metagenome (GOLD analysis project Ga0307479, IMG submission 203743) | Hardwood forest soil microbial communities from Morgan-Monroe State Forest, Indiana, United States - atmos_gasesECM4C_515 | ecosystem: Environmental > Terrestrial > Soil > Temperate...
TTCACCTCGCCCCGCTTGCGGGGAGAGGTCGAAATTCGCGGGTAGCGAATTTCGGGTGAGGGGCCATCCGCGAGTCCGAATGCGCGGTGAGAGCCCCTCACCCTACCCTCTCCCCGCGAAAGAGCGGGGAGAGGGAGAGAGGTCACGCCTTCCTCACCACCAGCCGATGAATCTTCTTCCCCGAGGAAGCACTCACCACCTCTTCGTCGAGCAGCATCATCGCCGCCGTTAATTCCGCGCGCACCAGCGACGCGTCGAACGCCGCATAGAGCCGGCCGTGGCCGTCGCGAAGATCGGCCCCGTCGGTGACGCGCCAGCTCAAGTAAAAAATCCCGCCAGGTTTTGTGATATCGAGCATGAGGCGGACCGAGGGCGCGACCTGCAGCCGCTCCAGATGCATGATCACCGTCTCGCACAGCACGTTGTCGAAGGTGTCGGCGGCGATGCCTTTGAGATCGGGCAATTCGGCATGCGCGAATTTCAGATGCGGATAGCGCGAGCGCGCTTCGGCGAGCAGCCCGTCGGACGCATCAAACCCTTGCGCGAAAAATCCGTTCGCGTCGAGCCAGGCAACCTCGCGCCCGCTGCCGCAGCCGACATCGGCGGTCAGGCCACCCTTGATGAAGAAGCGCGTCACGACGGCTTGCAGATCGGAGGGCGCCGGCTGCTCGTGCCAGTCTTTCGCAAACGCCGCCGCGTCGTGGTCATACGCGGCAAGCGTCGCCCGATCCATCGATCAGCCTTCGATCCTGGAAAAATCCGCCACCGCGCGCGTGGCGCTGCGGATTTCGTTGAGCAGCTTTAGGCGGTTCTCGCGCACTTTGGGGTCATCGTCATTGACCTTGACCTTGTCGAAAAAGGCATCGACCGCCGGGCGCAACTTCGCCATCGCGCTCATCGCACCGGCAAAATCCTCTTTTGCGACGGCGGCGCCTGCTTCCGACTCCACCTGATCGATCGCCTTCGCCAGTACCTTTTCCTCTTTGAGGCTGTAGAGCCCGGAATTCGGCGCGCCATCAAACGTCCGCTTGTCCCTCTTCTCCTCGATCGCGAGAATATTGCTGGCGCGCTTGGTCCCGGCAAGCAGGTTCTTGCCGTCGTCGGTGTCGAGAAACTTGCCGAGTGCGTCGACCCGGCGGACGATCATCAGAAGATCGTCCTGGCCTTCGAGCGCGAACACCGCGTCGACGAGATCGTGACGGGCCCCCTGCTCGCGAAGTTGGACTTTCAGGCGGTCGGCGAAGAAGGAAAGGAGGTCACTCGAAACTTTCAGGCCGATCCTTAGACCGCTTTCGGCAACTCCACTTGAAAGGGCGTTCTTTACCGATTCCACATCCACGACAGTAGCGGGTAGTTCGAGCAACTCATCCAACAGATCCGAGTCTTCGAATCCTTGCTGCCGAATGCGAATTGCTTCATCGCGTAGAAGCCGCGACCAACGTATTCGCAATCCGTTTTCAACGATCAGTCTAATCACCCCCAGCGCCGCGCGCCGCAGCGCATACGGGTCCTTGCTCCCCGTCGGCTTCTCGTCGATCGCCCAGAATCCTACCAGCGTATCGATCTTGTCCGCCAATGCCACCGCCACACTCACCGGATCGGTCGGCACGCGATCGTTCGGTCCCTGCGGCTTGTAGTGCTCCTCGCTCGCCGCGGCGACGGACGCATCCTCGCCCTGCGCCAGCGCGTAGTATTTGCCCATCAGGCCCTGCAATTCAGGGAATTCGCCGACCACTTCGGTGAGCAGGTCGGCCTTCGCGAGTTTTGCGGCGCGCTTGGCCTTCTCGACATCGGCACCGACCAGCGGCGCGATTTCCGCAGCCAATCGTTCGATGCGCGCGATGCGTTCGGCCTGCGTGCCCAGCTTCTCGTGGAACACGATGCCGTCGAATTTCGGCAACCGATCTTCCAGCCTGATCTTCAGATCGGTCTCATAGAAGAATTTCGCGTCCGACAGCCGCGGGCGGATCACGCGTTCGTTGCCGGCGACGATGGTCTTGCCGCCGTCGCTCGCTTCGATGTTCGCGGTCAGGACGAATTTGTTGGTGAGCTTTCCGGTCTTGGGATCGTTGACCACAAAGCACTTCTGGTTGTTGCGAATGGTGGCGCGGATCACCTCGCCGGGGATCGACAAATATTCCTGCTCGAACGATCCCATCATCACCACGGGCCATTCGACGAGGCCCGCGACCTCATCCAGCAGCACATGGTCCTCGACCAGCTCAAAGCCTTGCGCGAACGCAAGCTGCTTGGCGTCGGTGAGGATAGTGTCCTTGCGGCGTTCGGGATCGAGCACGACCTTTGCGTCCAAGAGCTTCGCCTCATAATCCTCGAAGCGGCGCACGCGGATAGCAGCAGGCGCCATGAAGCGGTGGCCGAACGTGGTCTGGCCGGCCTCGATGCCGTCGACGGAAAACTTCACGACATCGGGCTCTTCCGTCTCGAGCCCGAAGGTCGCGGTGATCGCGTGCAGCGGCCGCACCCAGGACAGCGAGTTGGATTTGGCCGAGCGCTCGCCCCAGCGCATCGACTTCGGCCAGGGGAAGGTGCGGATGATCACAGGCAATATTTCCGCCAGCACGTCGATGGTGGCACGGCCGGGCTTTTCGATCAGCGCGATGTAGAAGTCGCCCTTCTTCGCATCGCGCTGGATCTTTGCTTCCTCGATCGAGGCCAAGCCTGTCGCTTTCAGAAAACCCGCAATCGCCGCGTCCGGTCCGCCGACGCGCGGTCCGCGGCGTTCTTCCTTCAAATCCGATTGCCGCACCGGAAGTCCGTGCACCGTCAGCGCCAGCCGCCGCGGCGTCGCGAACGCCTTCGCGCCTTCATAGACCAGGCCCTCAGCAACCAGCTTGTCGGTCACCATGCGCCGCAGATCCTCCGCCGCCTTCGCCTGCATGCGCGCGGGAATCTCTTCGGAAAACAATTCGAACAGGAGGTCGGGCATTAAACCGCCCCGCCGGCTTCGGTGTGGATCCAGGCGTCGCCGCAGGCTTTTGCGAGTTCGCGCACGCGCAAGATGTAGCTCTGGCGCTCCGTCACCGAGATCACGCCGCGCGCATCCAGGAGGTTGAAGACGTGGCTGGCCTTGATGCACTGGTCATAGGCCGGCAGCGCCATCAGATGTTTCTTCTGGTTGTGGCCGCTGACCCATCCGGCCGCGAGATATTTCCTGCAGGCCTCCTCGGCCATCTTGAACTGCTCGAACAGCATCGCGGTATCGGCGTATTCGAAGTTGTGCCGCGAATATTCCTGCTCGGCCTGCAGGAACACGTCGCCGTAGGTGACACGCTCGGCGCCGTCGCGGCCGTTGAAGTTGAGGTCGTAGACGCGGTCGACGCCCTGCACATACATCGCGAGCCGCTCCAGCCCATAGGTGAGCTCGCCCGCGACCGGCGCGCATTCGACGCCCGCGACCTGCTGAAAGTAGGTGAACTGCGACACTTCCATGCCGTCGCACCAGCATTCCCACCCCAGGCCCCAGGCGCCGAGCGTCGGGCTCTCCCAATCGTCCTCGACAAAGCGGATGTCGTGCAGATGCGCATCGATGCCGATCGCGGCGAGTGAATTGAGATAGAGGTCCTGAAGATTCGGCGGCGACGGCTTCATGATGACCTGAAGCTGGTAATAATACTGCATCCGGTTGGGGTTTTCGCCGTAGCGGCCGTCCTTCGGCCGGCGCGAGGGCTGCACATAGGCCGCGTTCCAATGCTTCGGCCCCAGCGCGCGCAACGTCGTTGCCGGATGGAAGGTGCCTGCGCCCATTTCCATGTCGTAGGGCTGCAGGATCACGCAGCCCTGATCGGCCCAGTACCGCTGCAGGGCGAGAATAAAGCCCTGGAATGAGCGTTCCGGGCGCATATGGACGGGCAGGGAATCCATCGGTGGAATCAGGTCTCGCGAGGGGGTGCAAAAGCGCGCGGGACCGTATCGGCGGCAGCGATGGGAATCAAGGCGAGCGGGAACGCAGGGCCTCGCCAAAATCGCGCAAAATCAGCTCGATTCAGCCCGGCCGGTAGGCGCCGGTGACGGGGTCACGGCGCAAGGTCGGAATTTCGTTCGATCGGGCCGCTTCGGCGAGCCGTGCCAGGCGCGCCTCTTCCAGTTCCCGATTGATCCTGACGGCCGTCTGATAGGCCCATCGGACCACGGCGAGCCCACCCAGGGCACCCGCAAATGCGACGAACGGCGGCATCGGTCGATCCTTGTTCATAATTCTCGCCCCGACTCACATTGTCGCCCAAGAGGCGCCCCTCCGCAATTGCCGTCTCGCGGCAAAAAGGCGCGGCTGAGACCACGATTATTTGAGCATGGTCACGCCAACCCATCGGGTCCGCAGGTTCTAGAACCCGAATCTGGCCCAAATCGCCCGGCTTTCCAGCGCCGAGATCACTTCTTCCGGAAATCCCGCGATGCCCTCCAGCGGGCCAAGCGTGCCTGCGCCGGCCGAGCGGCGGCCGAACAGCCCCGACAGCATCCCGCTTGCGGGCGCGATCACGGGCGTGAGCACCTTCTCGCCGAAGCGGCTGCGCAAGGTCGAGCGCAGGTCGCCGATGCCGTCGGCGAGCCCCAGCGAGACGGAGGTCTCGCCCGCCCAATATTCACCGGTGAACAGCATCCCGTCGGCGCCCTTCAGCCGCGCGCCGCGACTTTGCTTCACCAGCGCAATGAAGAGCGCATGGATCTCGCGCTGGATCGATTTCAGGCGCGCGACGTCGTCGGGATCTTCGGGGAGGAACGGGTCGAGCATCGCCTTGTGCTCGCCCGCGGTATAGAGCCTGCGCTCGACGCCGACCTTCTTGATCAATTCCGTGAGCCCGAACGAGCCGCCGACCACGCCGATCGAGCCGAGGATCGAGGACGGATCGCAGAAAATCTCGTCGGCCGCGCATGCGATCATGTAGCCGCCGGAAGCTGCGACGTCCTCGACGAACGCCAGCACCGGCAATTTCTTTTCTGCGGCAAGCTGCCGGATGCGCAGATAGATCTGGCGCGACTGCACCGGCGAGCCGCCGGGCGAATTGATCAAGAGCGCCACTGCCCTGGCGTTCCTGACCGAGAAAGCGCGTTCGAGCGTCCTGGCAAGGCCGGCCAGCGTCATGCCGGGCCGCAGCGGCGTCACCGCGCCGATGGTTCCGGACAGCCGTACCACCGGCACCACGGCGGTGCCGCGGAACCGCGCTGGAAGCCACTCCATGCACTTGTCGATGAGCCCCGGCCAGCCGCCGCGATCGCCCGTTTGCTCGCTCATAAAGATACCTCGAATTGACCACTTTTCACCACAAGACCGTCATCCCTTTGAATGCAACGCCCTCTGCAATGCAAGCGTTGCAAGGCTGCAAGGTGCTGCGGAGAGGGACATGAAAATCTACCTGCTGATGCTGCTGATCGGTACACTTTTGGCGGCAATCCACTTCACTTCCGCACCGAAACAGCCGTCGGAGACACTTCCGCAATAACGCTCACCCGAGCGCCAGGGGCAACACCGCCTTCCCGGCAAGGATTTCCGCCACCCGCTTATCAGCCGTCGTTAACTCATCGTTAAGCATCAGCCCCGGCTCGATCCGCATTGCTGCCTTGCCGCCCTTCACCGCGCGGACCAGCACGCGGATCGCGGGCTTTGTCGCTTCCCCATGAACCGGCAGGACGGCGAGGCTGCCGAAGCCGCGCTCGAGCGCGGAAAACACCTCGGCAAGGGCATCCGCGCGCCAGATCAGGGTGAGGACGCCGCCCGATTTCAGAATCCGCCGCGCGGCGTGAACCCAGTTCTGGAGCATCGCGGGCTGTGCCACATGCGCGATGCTGCGTGCCCGGTCCGGCGAAGCGCGATGGCGTACGGCATCGTTGAACGGCGGATTCATCAAGACGACATCGACGCTGTCGGGCGCAAGACCATGTGCGGCGAAGGCATCGGGAGCCGTCGTCACGTCGAGCACAACCACGTCGGCCGCAATAGCGTTGCGCGTCGCATTCTCGCGCGCGAGCGCCGCAAGCTGCGGATCGATCTCGACCAGCACGAGGCGGATAGCACCAACGCGCGTTGCCAACGCGAGGCCGGCGGCGCCGACGCCGGCGCCGAACTCCACCACGCGATTTCCCGGACGCGCCTGTGTCGCGGCTGCCAGCAGCATGGCGTCGTGACCGGCGCGATGCCCCGACTTCGGCTGGCGCAGGCGCAATTGGCCGCCGAGAAAGCCGTCCTCGGTAGTGTCGGTGGCCGCCTCACTCATCGGGCCGCAATTCGTGCGACAGGCCGGCATCCGCGAGCAGCCGCCGCGCGGCGCGGTTGTCGTCCTCATGCACCAAGATCCGCCGCGGCAGGATGCCGAGCGAGCCTTCGATGATGCTCATGTTCTGGTCCAGCACGAGGTGATGGATATTGGCGCCGTCGAGCAGCGCGCCGACCGCCGAAACCAGCACGATATCGTTGGTTCGAACCAATTCCCGCAAGGCCCATTCTCCATTCCCCGCCGGACACGAAACGTTGCCGCATCCCGCTCTTGCCGCCTCACGCGGCACTACCTATTGTCGCTCTGCACAATAGCAAATGTGGAGACCGGCGTGGCGGTTATTGTACCCTTCGAGAGCCCCTCGGGCGCTTCCATTGATGCGCTGGTGGCGCTGGTCGCGGCCGACATGGAGCGCGTCAATGCCACGATCCTGTCGCGGACCGGTTCCGAAGTGACCATGATCCCCGAGGTCGCCAACCACCTGATTTCCTCAGGGGGAAAAAGGCTGCGCCCGATGCTGACGTTGGCGATGGCGGGCCTCGCCGGCTATTCCGGCGACGGCCATGTCAAGCTCGCCGCCGCGGTCGAGTTCATGCACACCGCGACGCTGTTGCATGACGACGTGGTCGACGAGAGCGAATTGCGCCGCGGCAAGCTGTCGGCGCGGATGCTGTGGGGGAACGAGGCGAGCGTTCTGGTCGGCGACTTCCTGCTCGGTCAGGCGTTCCGGATGATGGTCGAGGTCGGCTCGCTGCGCGCGCTCGATATTCTCTCCGCTGCGGCTGCGACGATCGCCGAAGGCGAAGTGATGCAGCTTGCCGCCGCCAAGAATACGGCGACCACCGAGGACGAATACCTTGCCGTGATCCGCGGCAAGACCGCCGAATTGTTCGCCGCCGCCTGCGAGGTTGGGCCGACGATCGCCAACCGGCCGAAGGCGGAGCAGACCGCATGCCGCTCGGTCGGCATGAATCTCGGCATCGCGTTCCAGCTCGTGGACGACGTGCTGGATTACGGCGGCAAGGCCGCGAAACTCGGCAAGAATGTCGGTGACGATTTCCGCGAAGGCAAGATCACGCTGCCGGTGGTGCTCGCCTTCCGCCGCGGCAACGACACCGAGCGCGCGTTCTGGATCAAGGCACTGGAGCGCGGCGAGATCGGCGACAACGATCTCGACCACGCCATCGGGTTGATGACCAAGCACCGCGCGCTGGAGGACACCATCAGCCGCGCCCAGCATTACGGCGCGATGGCGGTCGACGCGCTGGCGCTGTTTCCGGCGTCGGCAATGAAGAGCGCTCTGGAGCAGGTGGTGGCGTTCTGCCTGGCGCGGTCGTACTGAGCGATGAGTGGCGCGAACCTTGCGCTGTTTCTGCTGGCCGCGCTGGTCATTGCCGCGATCCCCGGCCCCGGCATTTTCTACGTGGCGGCGAGGACGCTGTCGGGAGGCAGGCAAGCCGGCATCGCCTCCACCTTCGGGACGGCGCTGGGCGGACTCGTGCACGTGGTCGCGGGTAGTCTTGGTGTCTCCGCGATCATCCTTGCCAGCGCGCAGCTGTTTATGCTGCTCAAGCTGATCGGTGCTCTCTATCTGGTCTGGCTCGGCATCAGAACCTTCCGCGAAGCGAGCAAATGGGTGCCCGACCCGATCGGCCCGGTCGCAACGGAGCGTGCATTTCGGGAAGGCATCGCGGTGGAGGCACTGAATCCCAAGACCGCGGCGTTCTTTCTGGCCTTCATTCCGCAATTCCTGGATCCGGCGGCAGGCCACCCGGCGCTGCAGTTCATCGCGCTCGGCTTGATCTCGGTGGTGCTGAACACAACCGCTGACGTGATCGCGGTCATGCTGGCCGCAAGCGCCCGCGCGACGCTGATGCGCAGGCCGATCTTCATCCAGCGCTTGCGGCAGGGCTCGGGGCTTTTCATCGCCGGGCTCGGATTTTCACTCGCGCTGGCGCGACGACCCGCTTCGGGCGCTATCGCACTTTAGAGCGCGGCGCCTAGGGAGACGAGAGAGCACGCCGCTTCTTCACCTCTCCCCGCCCTTTTGCGGGGAGAGGTCGAAATTCGTGGGTCACGAATTTCGGGTGAGGGGCGAGGCACGGTGTTCAATACGACCTTCAGAATTTGCGGAAGCAGCCCCTCACCCCACCCTCTCCCCGCAAGAGCGGGGCGAGGGAGAAGAGCACGGCTAACTCAATTCCCCCGCATGCACCCACCATGCGGGATGATCGCGCAAAACCGTCTGCGCGGCGCGCTGGGCTGCTGCGCTGTCAGCGAAAATCGCAAAGCAGGTGGCGCCCGAGCCCGACATCCGCGCCAGCAATACGCCGTCGACTGAGCGCAGCGCGGCGAGCACTTCGGAGATCGCGGGCTGGATGCGCAGCGCCGGAGCCTCGAGGTCGTTGGCAACGCCCGACAGCACCTCGACCCAGTCGGCAATCGATGCCCCCGCTTCCGGCCACGCCGGTGCCTCGATCACGTCGCTGGCACCGACCAGAAGCTCGCCGTTGCGCAAGCCCAGTGCGCTAAAGACGTCCTTGGTGGCAACGGGAACGCGCGGATTGATCATCACGCAGGGCAGCTTCGGTAAACTCAGGGGCATCAGGGTTTCGCCGACGCCGGCCATGTCGCAGGCGCGCGAGGCAAGACACACCGGCACGTCGGCGCCGGTCAACAGCGCGACATCGCTGAGGCGTGGATCGTCGAGCGCTAATCCGTTGAGCCGCGCGAGCAGCCGCAGCGCCGCGGCGGCATCCGCGGAACCGCCACCGATGCCGGCCGCGACCGGCAAAACCTTGTCGAGAATGAATTCGCCGAGCTTGAGATCCGGCACGCGTTCGGCGAGAAGGCGGGCCGCCTTCAGCACCAGATTATCCGCGGTATCGCCGCAGGCCTGCGCCAGCGGCCCGGTCGTCTTCAAGGATAGTTCGGCCCCGGGAGTCAGCGTGACACGATCGGCGCAATCGGCAAACGCCACCACGCTCTCCAGGTCGTGATAGCCGTCGACGCGCCGCCCGACCACCCGAAGGGTCAGGTTGACCTTGGCGCGCCCGTGCTCGATCAGCGCCGGCATCAACGACAAGCCCCCAAAGACAAGCGCGGAAACCCAGCGCCTTAGCCGCCCTTGTCGTCTTCCTTCTTGACGTCGTCCTTCTTGTCGGCCGGCTTGTCGGCGGAAGCCGCGGCGGTGCCAGGCGCTTCGTCCGGCAGGCCGTTTGCGATCTTTTCCTCGATCTTCGGCAGATCGTCCGGCTCGGGCTTCAAATCGCGGGCATGGGCCCACTGGAATTTCGCCTCCAGCTTGCGGCCGACCCGCCAATAGGCGTCGCCCAGGTGATCGTTGATGGTCGGATCCTCGGGCTTGAGATCGACCGCGCGCTCGAGATTTTTCACCGCCTCATCGAAGTTGCCGATGCGGAAAAAGGCCCAGCCGAGCGAGTCGACAATATAGCCGTCGTCGGGGCGCTGCTCGACGGCGCGCTTGATCATCTTCATGCCGTCGTCGAGATTGACGCCCTGGTCGATCCACGAATAGCCTAGATAGTTCAGCACATTGGGCTGGTCGGGCTGCAGCTCGAGCGCCTTCTTCATGTCGGCTTCGGCCTTGGGCCACTGGTGCGAACGTTCCTCGCAGATGCCGCGATAATAGTAGTAGACGCTGTTGGCCTTGTCGTCGTTGTTCGGCAGCGAATCGACGCCTTGCGAATAGGTCTGGGCGCAATCGGCAAACTTCTTGCGGCCGCGCTCGATATTACCGAGCGCCATGATGGCTTCGAGGTCCTTCGAATCCTCCGCGATCACGCTCTTCAGGATCTTGATCGCCTCGTCGCTGCGGTCGGCGGCATCGAGATCGGTCGCAAGCTGAATCTGCGCGTTGCGCTTCAGCGGCGAGCTCGCCGGCACCCGCTCATAGACCTTGATCGCCATCTGCGGCTTCTTCACCGATTCATAGAGATCGGCGAGCGACAGCAGCGCCAGCGGATGACTGGGCTGGAGATAGAGCGCAAGCTGCAGATAGACCAGCGCGAGGTCCTCGCCGCCGCGGCGGGTCAGCGTGGCACCGATGCCGTAGAGCGCTTCGGCCGCGCCGGCCTGCGCCGAATCGACCAGCGGCGGCAGCTTCTTGCCGGCCTTGGTGTCGCGCATGCCCTCTTCGACCAGCGGATGGCGCGCGAGCTTCTTGTTGAAGTCCTGGTAGATGACCTCCGCCGCCTTGTCGTCCTTGTTGCGCGTCAGCCAGTGCGCATAGGCTTCCGCCACCCGCAGCATGGAATCGTCGAGCTTGTAGGCGCGCTCGAAGCGCGTGCCGGCGTCCTTTTCCTTATTCGCAAGCTCGAGGATCATGCCGGCATGCAGATCCTTGAAGATCGGATACCATTCCGGGCCGGTCAGCTTGTCGATATCCGCGACACCAGCCTTGGCATCGCCGGCGCCGTAACTTGCCCAGGCCGACAACAGGGTCGCGACCAGATCGGTGATCGGCCCGCGGATCGACTGTTTGATGTTCAACTGCGCGGCGGCGTATTTCTTCAGCTTCAGATCCTGCACGCCGACCACGAGGCGGGCGACGCGGTTGGACTTGTCGACGGCGAGGATGCGGTCGGCGAGTTTGACCGCTTCGTCGACGTCGCCGTCCGCGACCGAGGAAATGAACGCGCGATCCAGCAGCTCGTTGTTCTTCGGATCGGTGCGTAGTGCCGAGCGGTAAAATGCCGCGGCGGAAGCGGCATCGCGCTCCACGCTGGCGTGGCGGGCGGCGAGGTAGCTGCCCGAGGTGGTGAGCGCTTTCAGATCGTGACTCGTCGGAAACTGCGCCGAGTTGTCGGCGAGACGTTCCTGTGCCCGCGCCCAGGTCGCGCCGGGCAGGACCAACGCGGCAATGGCAACAGCGGCAAGGGTCCGGCGTTTGTAACGAATGGAAAGCATCACGGCTCGCTCTGGCTGATAGGAATTTTACGGATCGTGTGGATGCATACCCACCGGCGGCATCGACAGGTGGGACAATGCCGCGTTTGGCGCTCAACCGCAAGGATATGGGCTGGCGATTCCGTTGGCAGAACCGCCCGTTCGTTACCCCGACCCCACCTGACAACGCTGGCAGTGTGGCCTAATCGTGGCCGGGCGGCGGGCGCCGACCCGCCGCAAGCTCACGCAATCGTGCACTACATCGCCTCATAGTTGGGTCCACCGCCGCCTTCCGGCGGAACCCAGGTGATGTTGCCGTTTGGGTCCTTCACGTCGCAGGTTTTGCAGTGAACGCAATTCTGGGCGTTGATGACGAAGCGCGGACCTGAGGCCTCCTCCACCCATTCGTAGACACCGGCCGGGCAATAGCGGTTGGACGGACCGGCGAAGACATCGTGCTCGGAGGTCTTCTGCAGGTTCATGTCGGCAACCCTGAGGTGCACCGGCTGGTCTTCCTCGTGGTTGGTGTTGGAGAGGAATACCGACGACAGCCGGTCGAAGGTGAGCTTGCCGTCCGGCTTCGGCGAAGGGATCGGCGTGTGCGCTTTGGCGGGATCAAGTGTCTTGCGGTCGGGCTTGGCGTGCGACTGGGTTCCGAACAGCGAGAAGCCGAGCGTGTTGCACCACATGTCGAACCCGCCGAGCACGACGCCGATCACGGTGCCGAACTTCGACCACAGCGGCTTGACGTTGCGGACCGGGTACAAATCCTTGCCGACCTGCGAGGTACGCCAGGCGTTTTCATATTCGACCAGTTCGTCATTGGCGCGGCCGGCGCCAAGCGCTGCGCCAACATGCTCTGCCGCAAGCATGCCGCTGCCGATCGCATTGTGCACGCCCTTGATGCGCGGCACGTTGACGAAACCTGCGGCGCAGCCGATCAGCGCGCCGCCGGCAAACGAAAGCCGCGGCACCGATTGATAGCCGCCCTCGGTGATGGCGCGCGCGCCATAGGCGAGCCGCTTGCCGCCCTCGAACAGCGGACTGATCGACGGATGGGTCTTGAAACGCTGGAATTCGTCGAACGGCGATAGATAAGGATCGTCGTAGTTGAGATGGACGACAAAGCCGACCGCGACCATGTTGTCGTCATAGTGATAGAGGAACGAGCCTCCGCCGGTGTTGTTGTTCAGCGGCCAGCCGAACGAGTGCTGGATCAGGCCCTTCTGGTGCTTGGCTGGATCGACCTGCCAGACTTCCTTCAGGCCGATGCCGAATTTCGGCGGCTCGCTGTTGGCATCGAGCGAGAATTTTGCAATCAGCTGCTTGGTCAGGCTGCCGCGCGCGCCTTCGGCGAACAGCGTGTATTTGCCGCACAGCTCCATGCCGCGCGTAAAGGACGATTTGTGCGAGCCGTCCTTGGCGATGCCCATGTCGCCGGTGGCGATGCCGCGCACCGCGCCGTGCTCGTCGTAGAGCACCTCGACTGCGGCAAAGCCCGGGTAGATCTCGACCCCGAGCGCCTCGGCCTTGCGCGCGAGCCAGCGGCAGACATTGCCGAGCGAGCCGATAAAGCAATGATGGTTGTACATCAGCGGCGGCATCATGATCGCCGGCAGCGGAATAGCACTTCCCCCGGTCATCCAGTAGAACTTGTCGGTCTTGACCTGGGTCTTGAGCGGACAATCGGCGTCCTCGCGCCAGTCGGGGACGAGCCTGTCGAGCGCGACCGGATCGATCACGGCGCCCGACAGGATATGCGCACCGACCTCGGACCCCTTCTCCACCACGACGATGTTGAGGTCCGCGTTGAGCTGCTTCAGCCGGATCGCGGCGGCAAGGCCGGACGGCCCGGCGCCGACGATCACGACGTCGAATTCCATGGATTCGCGCGGGGGTAATTCTTCGCTACTCATGACCTGATCTCAGCCCGGTTGAGATTTATCGAGTTGTGGCGCCCCCTTGTTTCCGATTTTTAAGGGCAGGACAACCATGGAAATGCGTTTCGCCGCGACGCAATGCGGCGTAAATTGACACAGGGTCTTTCCCCCGAAACTCACGATGACACCTGATCCTACCCCCACCGTCCGAGAGCTGCTGGCCTTCTATCTGGAGGCAGGAGTCGACTGCGCGCTTTCGGAAGCGCCGGTCAACCGGCTTGCCGACCCCGATATCGTCTCCGCCGCGGTCGGGGCGACGCCGGCGCCGGCGCCGGCCCAACCGGTTCGGGCGGCACCTGCCATCATCTCCCCTGCCCGCGGCGAACCGCCGCCGGCACCGGAAGCGGCGATCGCCTCCGCGCGGGAAGCTGCGCGCACCGCGCCGACCTTGGAGGTGCTGCGCGACCTGTTGGAAAAGTTCGACGGCTGCGCGTTGAAATCGACCGCGACGCGGCTGGTATTTGCGCACGGCAACCCGCGCGCGCGGGTGATGTTCGTGGGCGAAGCCCCGGGCCGGGAGGAAGACATCGAGGGCCTGCCGTTCGTCGGCCGGTCCGGCAAGCTTTTGGACCGCATGATCGCTGCGATCGGGCTCGATCGCAGCAAGGTCTATATCGCCAACGTCATTCCGTGGCGGCCGCCCGGCAACCGCACGCCAACGCCGCAGGAGACCCAGATCTGCCTGCCGTTCATCCAGCGCCAGATCGAGCTGGTCGATCCGGACGTGCTGGTGACGCTCGGCAATCCCTCGACCCAGACGTTGCTGGGGACGCGCGAGGGCATCATGCGCACGCGCGGCCGGTGGTTCGACTACGATACCGGCAGGCGCGTGATCCGCGCGATTGCCACCTTCCACCCGGCCTATCTGTTGCGCTCGCCGTCCTATAAGCGCCTGTCGTGGCAGGATCTGCGCGCGATTGCGAAGGCGCTGGAGGCGGCGCCGGCATCGTGAGCTGCGCCGGGCTCGGCACGGTCACGTCAGCGGCCGGGCGGCCACTCTGGAAAGCGTGGCAAATCTTCTGCTTCGGCGAGCCACGGCACCTCGTGCGAGGTCCAGATGTGCACGGCCGGCCTCACCGTCGGATCATCATCGAGTGTCGCGACGCGCAGCACGACATGCGGCTGATCCGCGCGGTCGGCCACGACATGGGTGCCGCACACAGAGCAGAAGCGCCGCATCTTGCCGGGCGAGGATTCGAAGGCGGCCAATTTTTCCTCGCCTGCGCTCAGACGGAAATGATCCCGCATGACGCGCGCGGTCGGCGCATAGGGAGCCGCATGCGCCTTGCGGCAGGTCGTGCAGTGACAATGACCGATTGGTGTGTCGAGGCGGTCGACCTCATAGCGCACCGCTCCGCACAGGCAGCTTCCTTTCAGCGTCACGGAGTCCTCCTTGGGGGATGAGTGATTACGGCCCCTTCGGCCGCACGATGGCCCAGCCGATCCGGAGCAGCGGCTGCCTGCCGTTGACCAGCCAGTCGAAAGCGCGCGGCACCTCCGGGACGAGACCCGGAAAGCGCTGCGCCAGTTCGGGAGGCGGCGTGCCTTCGGTGTCGGCCGCGCGCCACACCACCACGCCGCCGGTTTCGTTGAACCTTGCGAACGACAGCCACGGCGTCCGCTGCGGGGCGGCGTCGATGAAGAGATGCGGCCGTGCCGTGTCGAGCGCGATCAGGCTGGCGATCTGCAGATCGCCGGCGACCGCGCGCAGCGGCTGATTGGTTCGCCGCTCAAAACTGTCCCCAAAGTACTGCCCGATCGCCCGCGCGGGCAGCGACGTCGCCACCTCGCCGCCGCCGGTCCAGGGCAGGAACAGCGTGCCGGCGATCACGGCGAGTGCGGGCAGTGCGACCGCGGCCGCCCAGACCGAGCGCAGCAGGCGCTGGCGCCGCAATTGGACGAGATCGCCGGTCGCAACGATCACCGCCAGTCCCGACATCAAGAGCGCGACGCCGGAACCGACGAAGACGCGATCGAGATCGAATAGTCCCGAGATCACGCTTCCCGCGAGCGCGGGCGCGATCGCGAAGAAATAGACGAAGTTGCGCGCCAAGGGAGCGACCGGCGGCCGATAGATGATCGGCACTTCCTCCGGCGCGCGGCTGAACCATCCGGTGTTCAACGCCACCAGGATCACGACCCCCGACATCGCCAGCAGCAAGCCGCCGACCAGCCAGGCCCAATGCAGCGCCCGTGTGCTCAACTCCGCGACGCCGGGCAAGGACGGCAGTGCCAGGGTGTCGGCCCGGATCAGAAAGATCAGATAGGGCAGCGCCAGCACGACGATCACCAGCAGCGCGTACAGCGGATCGAACGACAACAGCAGGCGCCGCCCCCGCTCGGTCGCAAGCGCGAAGCCCGCGACCAGGATCAACAGCAGAATCGCGGCCGAAGTGGTCAGCAGCAACAATCCGGCGTCGATCGACCAGGCGAACCAGGCGTTGCGCCGGTCCAATCCGATCAACAGCCAGGAGTGCAACAGCAGCATCGCCCAGAGCGGCCGGGCCAGCACCTGGGGACCGAATTCGAGGCCGGGCGAGCTGAAGACCGTGACCGTCATGGTCAGCAGCACCGCAAGCACCGCCTGTTGGCCGCCGACGACGATGCGCGCGAGCTGGTAGAGGAACCAGAAACTCGCGATCGAGCACAGCTCGGCCAGCAGATAGACCCCGAACATGTGATCGCCGGCGGCGCGAAACGCGATGTCGGCGAGCCAGAACGCCAGCGGCGGGCCGAGTTCGGTCCCGACCTGATATTCCCGCCCATAGGCGAGCACCATCGCAAGGTCGCTGGGAGGACTGCGATAGAACAGCAGCGACACGATCAGCCACAGCGCGGCCTGCGCCAACACCACGATCCAGACCACCAGCCGCGGCCGGGCCCGGATCAGTTCGACTACCAGGGAGGTAAAACGCATGAAACGCCCGGAAACCCCGGCCGGATTTTCATGCCGGCCCTATTCGATCCCGAATGTGTGATAGAGCGCGCAGGCGTCTGAGGCAACAGCGTCAGATCGTGGCGGAGATTTCGCCCGCGGCGGGGCTCTCCACCGTGAAAAGGTCCACTTCGCGCTTGATCGTCCACGGCTGATGTTTTTCCCGCGCGGCGACGACGGGTGCAAAAAAGCTGCGGTGATGCACCGAGGGACCCAGCCGGTCCAGTGCCTGAAGATGTTCCGGCACGCTGTAGCCCTTGTGAGATTCGAAGCCGTAGCCCGGGCAATCCTGCGCCAGCGCGCACATCAGCCGGTCGCGCGTCACCTTGGCGATGATCGAGGCCGCCGCAATCGACATCACGATCCCGTCGCCGCCGATCACCGCCTCGCAATCGCAGGCTGTCTCGATGCGGTCGCGACCGTCGACGAATACATGCCTCGGCGTTTCGGGCAGTGCCTGCACGGCGCGCGAGAGCGCCCACAGCGAGGCGCGCAGGATGTTGTCGCGATCGATTCGCGCCGGCGAGGCGAAGGCCACCGCGAAGGAAGACCTGGCGCAGATTTTCTCGAACAATTCCTCGCGCTGCTCAGCCGTCAGCCGCTTGGAATCGTCGATGCCCTTGGGTATCCGCTTCGGGTCGAGCACGACGGCGGCGGCCACCACCGGTCCAGCCAGCGGGCCACGGCCGGCTTCGTCGCAGCCGGCCACCGGCCAGACCCCGCGCTTGATCAGCGCGCGCTCGCGCCGAAAGCTCGGCGGCGAAACCGCAATCACGCCCTTCGCCGGCTTATCTGAATTTTTCCCGGACTTGTCCCGAATCATGGCCGGGATCGTGCGCAAGCGCGCGCCGCGACGCAACTGGGAATTAGGGCTATTCCCCGCTATTCAAACATCCGCCTTGGCGCTTTTGGCAGCGGCAGACCTGGGACCTATCGATAATCATCTGAGCGCCTCTGGAATAGGCCGCAGCCTCACACCCTCGTCTGGATCGCCTCGCCTTGAACCTGCGATGACTCGTTCTCGACAAAGTGTTCCGAGGAACCACGCATCTATGGGAGATCGGCGAATGTCGTGCTTTCGATCAATCCTTCGGCCGATCATACGACGCGTGAGTCTGGCCGCTTCGCGCGAAGCGACGTCTGCTCACAACAAGATCTGTCTATACCATGCGCTGGCTGGCGCGCTGCTTTGCACGATGGCAGGTCGGCCGGCGCGACCACTTTGGTGGCGGTCTGGACGCCGACCGCCGCGGTGATCGGCGCGGACAGCCTCGTCCATACGTTGGACGGCGAGAAGCGCTGGTCGAAATGCAAAATCAGACGCGCCGCCCCCGTTGTCTGGTCCGCAACGGGAATCACCGGAAATCCCGATTTCAATTTTAGCCTCGATCGCCTCGTCGGCGAAGCCATGTCCGGTCAGGGATCTCTCGACGCGAAAATCAAGGCCTTCGAAACCGCGCTCTTCGCTCCCCTGTCCGAGGTCGTTCACGTCACCCGGATCGAAAACCCCTCTTGGTATTACCGGTACGCCGAGGGTCTGGCTGTCACCCGGCTGATTTTCACCGCCAACGAAGACGGCGTGAACCGCTTTTGGATGCGGGAATTCGTCGTCCAGTCGGCCCGGATAGGCGACGAAATCGACATCAGCGTTAAGAGGACAGATTGCCCCGGGCCCACCTGTCGGGATTTTCGCGTGTTTCTGCTGGGGAATTATGATTACGCAAGTAGAATTGCGAACGAGGTGGGCTTCTGGGAGAGAAATGGGTTTGCTGACGGCGTGCGACGATCCATCGAAGCCGAGATCGCGAGCAATCCTGACCACGTGGGGCCGCCGATCACGATTGCGGAAGTGACGAAGGATGGGGTGAGGTGGGTTGAGAACGGGGAGTGCGGCGAAAAATAGCGGGCATTTTTGCCTCAGAGCATGATCCGGAAAAAGCCCACCCCGCAACTTGGATAGCGGGGTGGATACCGGTTTTCCCTTAGCTAACAAACGCGGAACGCGTTTGCGCGGAGATCATGCTCAAACAAAAACCTAGTCCGGCAGATGAACCCGCCGGTCCTCGCCAACTTCGATGTTGGGCGCGACCACGACCTCCCAGGGATGGCCATCCGGGTCGGCAAAATATCCGGAATAGCCGCCATAATTCGTCTGATGCGCGGGCTTCAAGAGTTCTGCGCCCTTCGAGACGGCGAAATCCAGCACGGCATCGACCTCAACCGCCGAGCGGCAATTCCAGGCGAGCGTCATGCCGCGAAAGGCTTCCGGATGAGGATCTTCCGGAAGCATCGCGTCCTGTGCCAGATCACCCCAGGGAAAAAGCCCCAGCAAGGGGCCCCCGGTATCGAAGAATGCAACGACCTCACCGGTCGCCCGGAACTTTCGTTCAAAGCCCAGCGACTCGTAGAAGGCGATGCTGGTACGCATGTTGTTCACGCCCAACGTGACGACCGTTAACCGCGGAACCGGCGCTTCCGTACTCATGTTACGCTCCTACTGTTTTGAGCACGATCGTTTCGAAAGCGCCTACCCACCCCCGCTATCCAGGCGCGGGCAGGCTTTTCTGATCATGCTCTAGAACAAACTGAGCTGCTGACCGCTGCCCTTCGGCCGGGCGAAATGATCGGTGGTCAGTTTCGAGCGGCGCTTGTTGAGCCCGAGCTTCTCGCACGCGATCTCGAACCGCCGCCCGATCATCCAGGCCATCGGCCCGGTGCCTTTCATCCGCGTTCCCCATTGCGAGTCGTAGTCGCGACCGCCGCGCATGTCGCGGATCAGGGTGAACACATGGCGATAGCGGTCGGGATAATTCCCCATCAGCCATTCGCGGAACAGGTCGCGCACCTCCAGCGGCAGCCGCAGCAGCACGTAGGACGCTTCCTTGACCCCGGCATGCGCCGCCGCATCGAGGATGCGCTCGATTTCGGCATCGTTCAGCGCCGGGATCACCGGAGCCACCATCACGGTGGTCGGAATCCCCGCGTCCGAAAGTTTCTTCAGCGCCTCCAGCCGCCGCGCCGGGGTCGCGGCGCGCGGCTCCATGGTGCGCGCGAGCGCAGGGTCCAGCGTCGTCACCGAAATCGCCACCTTGGCGAGATTGCGCTTCGCCATCCGCGCCAGGATGTCGGCATCGCGCACCACCAGCGCCGACTTGGTGACGATGCCGACCGGATGGCCGGCGCGCTCCAGCACTTCGAGAATGCCGCGCATGATCTTCCGCTCGCGTTCGATCGGCTGATACGGATCGGTGTTGGTGCCGATCGCGATCATCCGCGGCTCGTAGTCCGCCGCCGCCAGCTCCTTTTCCAGAAGATGCGGCGCATCGGGCTTGGCGAACAGTTTTGCTTCGAAATCGAGTCCGGGCGACAGGCCGAGAAAGGCGTGGGTCGGCCGCGCGAAGCAGTAGACGCAGCCGTGCTCGCAGCCCCGGTAAGGGTTGATCGAGCGGTCGAAGCCGATGTCGGGCGAGTCGTTACGGGTGATCACCTTTCGCGCGGTGTCGAGCGCGACCGTGGTCTTGAACGGCGGCAGTTCGTCCAGGCTCTGCCAGCCGTCGTCGAACGCGACCCGGGCTTCGGCCTCGAAGCGGCCACTGCTGTTGGATTGCGCGCCGCGCCCGCGGCGCCGCGCGCCCTCGATCGCGACCGCCAGTTCGGGAAACGGAGACGGCGCACCCGCCGGCTCGGAGGGCGCCGTGACCGGCGGGTGCTTGAGGGCACGAGAGGATGCTCTGCTCATGGCCTATACATAGCATGTCATGAGAACAAATCAAGAACAATAGCAGATGTTCCCTTAATTTTAGTCGCGGCACGCGCGGGAAGCCGCATGCGCTTTGACGCGGCTCAAGCGGGGCCCCATCACAATGCCGTTCTATGCCGCCGCGATACTGGAACGGATCGGCGTTCGATCCCTTTAGCGATGGTTCGGGAGCGTCAACGTGCAAACAGCAAATACATCCCCAACAGAGGCCTGCGAAAAAGGGGCAAGCGCCATCGAATTCGATCTGCTCGACCGCTATTGGCGTGCCGCGAATTATTTGTCGGTCGGCCAGATCTATCTCTTGGACAATCCGCTGCTCAAGGAGCCGCTGCGCCCCGACCACATCAAGCCGCGCCTGCTCGGCCATTGGGGAACCACGCCCGGGCTGAACTTCATCTACGCCCATCTCAATCGCGCGATCCGCGCCTTAAACCTCAACGTCATCTATGTCTGCGGCCCCGGCCATGGCGGTCCGGGCATGGTCGCCAACACCTATCTCGAAGGCAGCTACAGCGAGATCTATCCCGAGATAACCCGCGATGCCGACGGCCTGCGAAAACTGTTCCGGCAGTTCTCCTTTCCCGGCGGCATTCCAAGCCATGCCGCGCCGGAGACGCCGGGATCGATCCACGAAGGCGGCGAGCTCGGCTACGCGCTGGTGCACGCCTATGGCGCGGCGTTCGACAATCCCGACCTAATCGTCGCCTGCGTCGTCGGCGACGGCGAAGCGGAGACCGGACCGCTGGCGGCCTCATGGCACTCCAACAAGTTCTTGAATCCCGCGCATGACGGCGCGGTGCTGCCGATCCTGCATCTGAACGGCTACAAGATCGCGGGTCCCACCGTGCTCGGCCGCATGAGCGACGAGGAGATCAGGAATCTCTTCCTCGGCTACGGCCACGAGCCGTTGTTCGTCGAAGGCGACGATCCCAGCATCATGCATCGGTTGATGGCCGAGACGCTGGATGTCGCGCTCGCAAGCATCCGCTCGATCCAGCAGAACGTGCGCGACGGGCGCGCGCGCTGCGAGCGGCCGAGATGGCCTGTCATCGTGCTCCGTAGCCCAAAAGGCTGGACCGGACCCAAGGAGGTCGACGGCCTCAAGGTCGAAGGCTTTTGGCGCGCGCATCAGGTGCCGATCGCCGACCCGCGCGAAAATCCTGCGCATCTAAAGCTGCTGGAAGCGTGGATGCGCAGCTACGAGCCCGACAAGCTGTTCGACGGGAACGGCCGGCTCGTGCCCGAATTGCAGGCGCTGGCGCCGGCAGGCCAGCGGCGCATGGGCGCCAATCCTCACGCCAATGGCGGGCTTTTGAAGCGCGAATTGAAATTGCCGGATTTTCGGACCTACGCCATCGATGTCGCCACGCCTGGCGGCGTGGAGGCCGAGGCGACGCGCGAACTCGGAAAATTCCTGCGCGATATCGTTAGGCTCAACGCCGACGCGCGGAACTTTCGCATCATGGGACCGGACGAGACCGCCTCAAACCGGCTCGATGCGGTGTTCGAGGCGACCGAGCGGGTCTGGATGGAGAAAATCGAACCTTACGACGTCCATCTCGCCCAGGATGGCCGGGTGATGGAGGTGTTGAGCGAGCATCTGTGCCAAGGCTGGCTGGAAGGATATCTGCTCACCGGCCGGCACGGGTTCTTCTCCTGCTACGAGGCCTTCATCCACATCGTCGATTCCATGTTCAACCAGCACGCCAAATGGCTGAAGGTGTCGCGCGCGCTGCCGTGGCGCCGCCCGATCGCCTCGCTCAATTATCTCCTGACCTCGCATGTCTGGCGCCAGGACCATAACGGCTTCAGCCATCAGGATCCCGGCTTCGTCGATCTCGTCACCAACAAGAAAGCCGACATCGTCCGCGTCTACTTTCCACCCGACGCCAACACCCTGCTCTGGATCGCCGATCATTGCCTGCGCACCTACGACCGCATCAACGTGATCGTCGCCGGCAAGCAGCCGGCACCGCAATGGCTCGGGATGCGCGAGGCGGCGACGCATTGCGATGCCGGCATCGGCATCTGGCCATGGGCGGGCACCGAGGCGGCCGGTTCCGAGCCGGATGTCGTGATGGCCTGCGCCGGTGACGTTCCGACGCTGGAAACGCTGGCTGCCGTGGACCTCTTGCGAAAGGCGCTGCCGGACCTGAAGATTCGCGTCGTCAACGTCGTCGATCTGATGACGCTGCAGCCGAAGGAGGAGCATCCGCACGGCCTCAGCGATCGCGATTTCGACGGCATCTTCACCTGCGACCGGCCGGTGATCTTCGCCTATCACGGCTATCCCTATCTGATCCATCGCTTGACCTATAACCGGACCAACCACGCCGGAATGCACGTCCGCGGCTTCAAGGAGGAAGGCACCACGACCACGCCGTTCGACATGGTGGTGCTGGACGAACTCGACCGCTTCCACCTGGCGATCGAGGCGATCGAGCGCATGCCCGGCCTCGGCGTCGCCGCAGCCCCCATCAAGCAGCAATTCCGCGACGCCCTGATCGAGCATTCGCATTACGTCCGCCAGCACGGCGAAGACATGCCGCAAATCCGCGATTGGACCTGGCCGTACGGCAGCGAGAGCGGCGATTAGCCTTACCGCGTCACTAACCCCTCATGGTGAGGAGGCGCTCTTGCGCCGTCTCGAACCATGAGGCCCCGGTGGGCCTTCATCCTTCGAGACGCGCGCCAAGGGCGCGCTCTTCTGCTGAGACTATGAGTCTGCTCCTGCGCCACGAGCGCGATCTTTCTTCCCCCCTCCCCCCGCGCGCGCAGCGCGTGGTGGGGAGGGGTTGGGGGTGGGGGGTGGTCCGGCAGATTCGATGCCAGTTTCGGAAAGCGAATTCGCGGAGCCACCCCCCACCCCCCGACCCCTCCCCACCGCTGCGCGGGGGGCGGGGAGAAGAGCGAGCAGAGACGGACCGCGCTTCCGTCGCCGCGACAAATCAATCTAATTTCATCCCGCTCTGGCGCCTTGTGCTGCTGGAGGCGGCATTAACCGGAACCGCCGAATTGCCGCAAAAAGCCGCAATCGGCGGGCTGTTTTGATTGTGACAAGGTGGTAACACTGCCCTGTTCCCTTTGCGTTTTGAGGTCCTGACAACTGTCGATGCTGAGCGTCATCATCCCCACCGAAGGCATCGAACAGCCCGCGGTCGCGACCCTTGCAGCATTGGTGCCCGGCGCCGCGGCCGGTGTCGTGCGCGAGGTGTTTTTGGTCGACCGGACCGGCAACGGCGTGATCGAGCGTGTCGCCGATGTCGCGGGCTGCCGCTTCCTGGCCTTTGAGGGAACCCACGCGGCGGCGCTGGCTGCTGGCGCCGCGCAGGCCCGCGGCCCCTGGCTGATGTTTTTGCGCGCGGGCGCGGTGCTCGATAGCGGCTGGATCGAGGAGACCGCCCAATTCATCCAGGGCGTCGCCAGCAGCGGACGGCCGCGCGCCGGCATCTTCCGTTACGCCCGCTCGCCCTACGCCGACGTGCGGCTGCGCGATCGCTTCCGGTTCATGGCGCGGATGATTGCCGGGCCGATGGCCGACCAGGGACTCCTGATCGCGCGCGACCATTACAACCGCCTCGGCGGCTATGCGCCGAATGCCCGCCGCTCCGAGGCGCGGCTCTTACGCCAGCTCGGCCGCTCCTCGCGCACGATGTTGCGCAGCCGCATCATCATGGTCTGAACGGCGCTCGAAACTCGCCTGAAAATATACTTGCCCAAAATATACTTGCCAAAGTCAAATAACTATTTGACAATAGCAAGTATCGAGGTGAGCCATGTCCGGGCAGGTTTCCGACGACGAGGTCTTGGCGGCACGCGCGTTCAACCGCTTCTACACGCGCAAGCTCGGCGTGCTTGACCAGCAACTCCTCAAGAGCCCGTACTCGCTGAGCGAGGCGCGGGTGATGTACGAGTTGGCACATCGCGGCGAGCTTGCCGCCAAGGAGATCGGCGCCGAGCTTGGTCTCGATCTCGGCTATCTCAGCCGGATCGTGCAGAAATTCGACGACGACGGCCTGATCACCCGCACGCCGCTGGCATCCGACCGGCGCCAATACCAGCTCAGCCTGACCGCCAAGGGCCGCCAGGCGTTTGCGAAACTCGAGCGCAGTTCGCACGATGAGGTCGCGGCGATGCTCGCCGCCCTCTCGCAACGCGAGCGCGGACGCCTGACCGAAGCGATGGCCACGATCGAGGGATTGCTCGGCCCGGCGCGCGCCTCGGCACAGCCCGCGATCCTGCGCGACCCGCGTCCCGGCGACATGGGGTGGGTGGTGCAGAGCCATGGCGCGCTTTACGCCAGCGAATACGGTTTTGATTCCACCTTCGAAGGCCTGGTTGCGGACATCGCGGCCAAATTCCTGGCGTCCTTCGACGCCTCGCGGGAACGCTGCTGGATCGCCGACATCGGCGGCAATCCCGTCGGCTCGGTATTTCTGGTGAGAGGCAGCGACGACGTCGCGAAACTGCGGCTGCTGTTGGTCGAGCCCGAGGGACGCGGTCAGGGATTGGGCCAGCGCCTGGTCGCCGAATGCATCGCATTCGCGCGGGCCTGCGGCTATCGCCGGATCACGCTGTGGACCCAGAGCATCCTGGTCGCCGCCCGAAAAATCTATCAGGACGCCGGATTCGTGCTGGTTAGAAGCCAGCCGCACCGCAGTTTCGGCCAGAACCTGATCGGCGAGACCTGGGAGCGCGAGCTGTGACGCCCGCGCGCCACGATATCGCGCGTCGCGTCACGCCGGACCTTATTGCCTTGTACAAGCGGCGCGCCGGCCGGCTGCGCAGGGAAGCCTGCCGGAACATATGGCTATCGTTGTGGGCGAAGATCGTCGGCATTCAAACAGCAAAGCGCTGAGCGTATGAGGTCACCTCGCCCCGCCCTTGCGGGGAGAGGTCGTCCGGCGAAGCGCAGCGAAGCCAGGCGGGTGTGAGGGGCTCTCTCCAAGAGTACGATGCGTGGAGAGAGCCCCTCACCCCACCCTCTCCCCGTAGGAACGGGGCGAGGGAGAAGAGGAGACACAGTAGCCGTAGGATGGGTTGAGCTCTTGCGAAACCCATCGCCTTGCAGCAAGCCCGGATGAGCGCAGCGATATCCGGGATTCTCTCACTTTCTTTCCCTCAATCCCGCATATCGCTGCGCTCATGCGGGCTACCTGTTGCAGGATCCAATCATCTACACTGGCAGCTTCCGCTTCTGGTGGGCCCTGCCCCTGATCGCGGATGCCTCGCTATGCCCCGCGATCACGCGCACGCCCTCGTCGATCCGGGCGATCACGTTGTCCGCGGTGCAGCCCTGCAGGAAAGCAACGCCGTTCCTGCGGCACGCCGCCAGGATGCGGTCGCGCGCCTTCTGCATTTCCGGCGGGTAAGGCTCGCGCGGGATCGTGCGGTAGCCGAGCGAAAGACTTAAATCCCCCGGGCCAATCTCGGCAAATCCCAGCCCAGGCACACTGAGGATCTCCTCGCAAGCGGCGACGCCTTCTGGGCTTTCCAGCTTCACCCCAAGCAACAGTTCACCTTTTGGATTAAGCGGCCAGGGATCGCAGCGCTCCATGTATTCCTCGGTCGACAGGCCCCAGATCGGCGCTGCCGTGGTCTCCGATCCACGCCCCCGCGTGCCGATGCCAAGCAGCTTCCGATCCGCCGAGTCTGTCCCGCCGTCCAAGGCGCCGATCGCTCCTTCCATCCGCGCCAGCGGCGACGGGATCGCGGGATCGACGCCGATGGTGTTGTGCGGATAGCGGCAGGACTCCACGAATGCCCGCACCGCGCCGGCGGTTTCCGCCTGGCACAGCAGGATGCCATGCACCCCGCGGCCGAGGATCTGGCGGAACTGCCAGGCATTGTAACGCACATGCGCGGCGTCGATGCCATTCACCGGCGCCTCGACGATCACCGCTGGCGTGCGGTGCCCCGACCGTGTCGGCCCGGCGTCGACCATGCCGCGCATGTACTCGGCAAGGCCGGTCATGTCGAAGCAGCCGTGCTCCATGCCGACATTCATGTAGTCGGCCCAGGTACCGGCATCGATGCGACCCTGCGCATGGGTCAGCACATGCCCGCTGTGCGGACCGTCGTAATAGATCGCCTGATCCTGCTCCAACAGCTCCACGCAGCGACTGATCCGCCTGCCCATGAAAGACCTGCTCTCGCAATTTCTGGCGATACCGGAGCAAAAGCTAGCATGGTGCCGCGCCACGGTCGATCAAGATGGGCACGATTGCTTCATCGTGCCTTCAGCGCCGCTTGCGCTGTCGCGGGCGGCGCTCCGTCGCCTGCGTGGGCGCGTACAGACGGACGAGCTCCTGCACCGTCGCGACAAGCCGCTCGCGCAATTCCGAGGGTTCGACAACCTCGGCATCGGCGCCGAGCGCGATCAGATCGGACGCCGCCCTCTCGATCGACTCGATCGGGATCGTGACGCTGACCCAGCCGCCAGCATCCGTCGGCGTCGCCGTCTCGGCGGCTGCCTGAGCGACGAGCGAGCCGAGGACACCGAGCTTGGCGAGGCCGCGCGCCGTCACGCGCAGCGTGGCGTTGGAATGGTAGACGTTGATTTCGAACGCGCGCGATGACGTGACCCAGAAGCGCGTCAGGTCGAAATCCTTCGGCCGTTTGAATAACTCCTCGGTCACCGCGAGGTCGATGATGTTGGAGACACGATAGGTGCGCGGCTGATCGCCGACCTGCGCGACGAGGTACCAGACGCCCGCCTTGAGCACGAGGCCGAGCGGCTGCAGCCGGCGCTCCACCGCGCCCTCGGTGCGCCGGTAGTGCACGTCGAGGCACTTCTCGTTCCACACCGCGTTGGCGATCATCGGCAGCAGCTTGGCGTCATCGGCATTGCGGAACCAGCCAACGGGATCAAGGTGGAACCGCGCGGCGACGCGGCCTGCGTTCGCACGCGCCCCTTCGGGCAATGCGGCGCTCAATTTCAGTTGGGCCGCCGTGAGCACGTCGGCGAGCCCGAGTTGCGCGGCCGGTCCGGGCAGGCCGGCGAGCGACAGCGTTTCGGCCTCGGCGGGCGAAAGGCCCGTGAGCTTGGTGCGGTAGCCGTCGAGCAACTGGAATCCACCGCTCGGGCCGCGATCCGCATAGATCGGCACGTCCGCGGCACTGAGCTGATCGACGTCACGATAGATGGTGCGAACCGAAACCTCGAACTCGCTCGCCAGCGCTTCGGCCGTCATCCGACCGCGGGCCTGCAACAGCAATAGGATCGACAACAGCCGGCTCGCTCGCATTTCCGGGAGCCTAGCAGAAAATACCTGACATGTGTTGACAGGTATGAGGGCGCATAGTGCGGACAACAATCGCCGACGCCGCTATGGGTCGGCATAACACGATATAACATACTGAAATAACTGCGGTATTTCTTTCAGATGACCGCAATGCAGAGAAAGGGAGACGATCATGTCGACACTGTTGTCAGAGCGCCGTCAGCCGATAACTGCGCCCAAACTTCAGGACCGAGTACCGGCGCAACGTGCGACCCCGCGGGCATCGGCCAGGCGCGAGCCCGCGGTCGCGGTTCCCAGTCGCCCCGTCGAGGCGCCGCGCGCGAGCTGGAGCCTGATCCTCAGCTTGATCGTCGCGACGCTGCGCGAGTGGCGCCGCCGCCGCGTGGGGCGCCGTGAACTCGCCAGCCTCGACGAGCGGACCCTCCGCGACATCGGCCTCGATCCCGGCATCGTCGACTACGAGATGCGCCAGTCGTTCTGGCGGCCCCCTCGCGATTGGCGAGATTGATTGCCATGGCGCCGAACGCAACGGCCGTCAGCCGCCGCTGCATCGGCCACGCACCCTCAGCGGGAGGACTTCGGAATTTCAGAAATTAACTTGACAGCCAAATAGAAGCAGGAGTAGATCGAATCATCCCGCCTCACCAAGAGGGGCGTTTCGCGATCGTCACGGACGTGAGGCGGGCTGCGATGGACGCTGATGGCGCTGCAGACGAGCGCGCCTGATGCGGACGGCGAAGTCGTGTGGTCCTGACACCCCGACGCTGGTGTCAAGTTCTTGAGAAGCAAGCTTCTCAGGGATGACGGGGGCAAAAGAGCCCGGTCCCCGGGGAGAGCGCGGAATAAGCCGTAAGCCATCGCGCCGGGAATGCCGGGTGTTTCCGGTGTGACCGTGGTGACTAACGCGCGTGCTTTCTACACACCACGCGCGGCTGCGGGCGCATCGGGCGCCCGGCATTCCCTGCGCCCTCTCATCTTTCGAGGGCCGAACGATCAGGGTAAACCTCGCGCAAAGATGCGGCGAGATCGCGAAGCTGTGGCTCGCGCCATTCTCTCCAACCGTCATCACCCGCGAAGGCGGGTGAACCAGTATTCCAGAGACGTCGGTGATTGACCCGAGAGGCCCTCGGCGTACTGGATGCCCCGCCTTCGCGGGGCATGACGACGGGAGGCAGGCGTCGCGAGGCAGGCGTCGCGAGGTGACTTCAAACGCTTCGCGCTTGGCTGTTCGAAATTCGAATAGGTAACGTCGAGCGCGCCAGAGCTAAACCGACGCGCCCTTGGCCTTCGGCCGGCGCAGATGCTCGTCCAACCGCGGCATGATCTCGACGAAGTTGCAGGGCCGCGTGCGGTAATCGAGCTGGCTCGCCAAAATGCCGTCCCAGCCGTCGCGGCAGGCGCCCGGCGAACCGGGCAGGCAGAAGATGAAGGTCGCACCGGCAACGCCCGCGGTAGCGCGGCTCTGGATGGTCGAGGTGCCGATCTTGGCGTGGCTCAGCAGATGAAAGGCGATGGAGAAACCGTCCATCCGCTTTTCGAACAAGGGCTCGATCGCCTCCGGGGTGACGTCGCGGCCGGTGAAGCCGGTGCCGCCGGTGGTGACGATGACGTCGACGCCGGAATCCGCGATCCATTTTCGCGCGACGGCGCGGATCGCCTCGACATCGTCGGTGACAATCTCGCGCGCGGCGAGCTTGTGGCCGGCCGCGGTGAGCCGGTCGACCAGCGTGGTGCCGGATTTGTCATCGGCCGCCGAGCGCGTGTCGGAAATCGTCAGCACCGCGATGTTGAGCGGGATGAATTTCTTGGATTCGTCGATGGAGGACATGTGCAAATCCCTATCCGTCATTCCGGACAGACCGCGAAGCGGGCTGATCCGGAATCTCAGGAGATTCTCCGATGTGCAATTGCACATCGTAGTTCGCGCTTGCGCGCGCCCCGGAATGACGCAGAACGACTACAGCGCCCCCGCTCTGAACGTATCGCAGGCCTTGACCGTGCCCTGCTGATAGCCGTTCATGAACCATTGCTTGCGTTGCGCCGAGGTGCCGTGGGTGAACGAATCCGGGACCACGCGCCCCGTCGCCTGCCGCTGCAGCGTGTCGTCGCCGATCGCGGATGCCGTCGTCAGCGCCGAATCGATATCGCCGGCCTCGAGGAACCCCGGCCGCTTCTTCTCCTCGCGATTGACCCAGACGCCGGACAGGCAGTCCGCCTGCAACTCGATCTTGACCTGCAGCGCGTTGGCTTCCGCCTTGTTGCCGGCCGCCTGCTGCAACTGCGTCACCCGCGGGATGATGCCGAGCAGGTTCTGGATATGATGGCCGGCTTCATGGGCGATGATGTAGGCCGCAGTGAACTTGCACGCATTGCCCGAGCAGCCGTGAAAGCGCGTCTCGATCTCGCGGAAGAATCCGGTGTCGAGGAAAATCTTCTTGTCCGGCGGGCAGTAGAACGGCCCCATCGCCGACTGCGCCATGCCGCAGCGCCCGCCATTGGTGGCGTTGCGGAACAGCACGATTTTCGGCCCGACATAGGATTGCCCGCTGGCCTGGAAGATTTCACTCCAGCGATCGTCGATCTCGCCGAGGATGCCGGCGATCATGCTGCCCATCTCGTCCGACGGCGCGCCGGTCTTGACCGGCCCGGACCGGCGATCGGTCTGGTAGGTCGAGGTCTGGCCGCCGCCGGTCAGGATTTCCGCGCCGCCGATCAGGATGCGCGGATCGATGCCGAAGGCGTAGCCGATCAGGCCGAGCACGATGATGGTGCCGATGCCAAGCCCGCCGCCGCCCATCGGCAGCCCGATGCCGCCACCGCCCATTCCGCCGCCGCTATCGTCCCTGCGGTCCTCGATGTCGTCGCTGCGGCGGAAATCATCGTAACGCATGGCGATCCTTCCTCATTCCACCCGAACATCCGATCGGGACAATCGCTGGGAACATCGTGTTCGCGGACGCTCAACGCACGACAGACGTAAAATTTCCATCGGGTTAATCAATAGCCCGCCCGGCAAAAATTGCCTAGTGCGAACAGCTTCCAAATTGATCAGCGGCATTTTCTCTTAAGCCGATTTTTACTTTGCCCGGTCAAGGTAACGCCAGTCGGTTGTTTAGTCCCGCGTCGCCGACAGCGTCGCCTGAGTCAGAGTATTTGAGTCATGGTTGTGTCGCGTCGCGGGGCGTCTGCAAGGGCGCCCCGCACAGACTTTGAGTCTGCATTAGAACCCCGCATCATTGTTGGCGACTGTGTCGCCGAAATGTCGAAACTGCCGGCCGCTTCGGTCGATCTGGTGTTCGCGGACCCACCCTACAATCTGCAGCTCAAGGGCGAGCTCAAGCGCCCCGACGAATCCCACGTCGATGCCGTCAATAACGACTGGGACAAGTTTTCTTCCTTCGCAGCCTACGACGATTTCACCCGCGCCTGGCTCTTGGCCTGCCGCCGCGTCATGAAGCCGTCGGCGACGTTGTGGGTGATCGGCTCCTACCACAATATCTTCCGCGTCGGCGCGATCATGCAGGATCTCGGCTTCTGGGTGCTCAACGACATCGTCTGGCGCAAGAGCAATCCGATGCCGAATTTCCGCGGCCGCCGCTTCACCAACGCGCACGAGACCATGATCTGGGCCGCGCGCGACGAGAAGGCCAAGGGCTATACCTTCAACTACGAAGCCTTGAAGGCCGCCAACGAGGACGTGCAGGCGCGTTCCGACTGGCTGATCCCGCTCTGCACCGGCGAGGAGCGGCTGAAGGACACCGACGGCAGGAAGGTCCATCCGACCCAGAAGCCGGAAGGCCTGCTGGCGCGCGTGCTGCTGTCGTCGTCAAAACCCGGCGATCTCGTGATCGACCCCTTCAACGGCACCGGCACCACCGGCGCCGTGGCAAAACGTCTCGGCCGTCGCTGCATCGGCTTCGAGCGCGACGCAACATACGCCAAGGCCGCGGCGGCGCGCATCGCCGCGATCGAGCCCTTGCCCGAAGCGACGCTCGCGCCGTTCATGACCGCGCGCGATGCGCCCCGCGTCGCGTTCTCCGAATTGATCGAGCGCGGCATGATCATGCCCGGCACCAGACTGGTCGATGCCAAGAAGCGTCACGGCGCGCTGGTACGCGCCGACGGCGCCATCATGCTCGGCGACAAGGTCGGCTCGATCCATCGCATCGGCGCGGTGGCGCAAGGCGCGGAGGCCTGCAACGGCTGGACCTTCTGGCACGTCGAGACCAAGACCGGCCTAAGACTGATCGACGAGCTGCGCGCCGAAATCCGCTCCGAAATGGCGGCGGGCTGAGCTTCGCCCTCCTCGTTCCGCTCACGAACTCGTCGGTTGCGCATTTCGCGGAAATTTGAGCATGGACGCGCGTCGTGGCATCATCGCCGCGTCCCTCCTCTCCGAGGCCAACGAAAAACAAGGGAGAATTTGATGCTCAAATTTTATTTCAACGGCGCGCCGAATCCTAACAAGGTCGCGCTGTTCCTGGAAGAGTCCGGCCTGCCTTACGATCTGGTCCCGGTCGACACCCGCAAGGGCGAGCAGTTCAAGCCGGAGTTCCTGAAGGTAAATCCGAACGGCAAGGTGCCGGCGATCGACGATGACGGCGTGTTCGTGTTCGACTCTAACGCCATCCTGCTCTATCTCGCCGAGAAGACCGGCAAGTTTCTCCCCTCCAATACGCCGGCCAATCGCGCGCAGCTGTTGTCCTGGCTGATGTTCGTAGCTACCGGGCTCGGCCCCTATTCGGGCCAAGCGGTGCATTTCAAGCACTTCGCCCCGAAGAAGCTGGAATATGCCAACAACCGCTATCAGTTCGAAGCTAACCGCCACTACAAGATTCTCGACGATCACCTTGCCCACAGCCGCTACATGGTCGGCGACGCCTACACCATCGTCGACATGGCATTCTGGGGCTGGGCGCGGTTGGCGCCGTTCGTGCTCGGCGAGGAGACTTACGCGAAATATAAAAACGTGAAGCGGCTGGTCGACGAGGTCGCCGCCCGGCCGGCGGCAGCGCGGGCGATCGCGCTGAAGGACAAGTTCACCTTCAAGGCCGAGATGGACGACGAGGCGCGCCACATCATGTTCGGCCACCTCAAGACCAAGGCGGCTTGAAACCTGTCCATCGTCATTCCGGGACACGCGTTTACGCGTGGACCCGGAATCTCGTGCAACAATCTCCAGATTCCGGGTTCGCCGCGATGCGGCACCCCGGAATGACGCGACAGCCACAATCACTCATCGATCGCCGCGACTGCCTCGATCTCGACCAACCAGCCCGGCCGCGCCAGGCGGCTGACGACGACCAGCGTGCTTGCCGGCGGTTTCTCGAGATTGACATAGCGGTCGCGGATCGCGCGCAGTTTCGGCACATCGGCCTGCGCGACCTCGGCGACGAGGTAGATGTTCAACTTGACGATGTCGGCCATGGTGCCGCCGGCCGCTTCGAGCGCGATCTTGAGATTGCTGAAGACCTGCTCGACCTGCGCCTCGAAATTGCCCTCGCCGATCAGCTTGCCGGACGCATCGCTCGAGACCTGACCCGCCAGATAGACGATCGTCCCGCGATTGACCTTGGCGATGTGTGAATAGCCCGCCGGCGGCATCAGCGTCGGTGGGCTGAAAAACTCCTTCGATGGTGTGCTCATGTCGATCTCCCTGATCCGGCCGCCGCCACGGCGTCCGCCGGATCGCCCAGTACAGCATCGACCAGCGCGGTGTCGCAATACTCGATCCATTCCTTCAATCTGCCGCCCTCGAGCCGGAGCACATTGCAGTAGACGTTATTGTACGCCTCGCCCTCCCTGGTGGTGTTGCGCCCGCGGGCCTGGACCACGACGGTGTCGCCCTCCGCGATCAGCCGGACGGGAATGGTGGTGATCCTGCCCTCGATCTTCGCCCGCAACGGCGCGAACAATTCGGCCAGCAACGCGGCCTTGCCGTCATAGCTGCGCGACCATTTGCTCGAACCCATGACGACGAAGCGGAAGTCGTCGGCGAGGCTTTCGAGCAAGGGAGCCGAATTGCTCTCTGCCATCGCGTCGAAGATATGCTGGACGATTTTCTTGTTGGCGGCTGCGCTCATTGTGATTTCCTGGTGATCTCCGTTTCCGTGCCTCAACCCGTCGCCTGCTTCCGCGCCGCCGGGAACGGTCCCAGCACGCGCTCGCACAGCGTCGAATCCTGATATTCCCTGATCTCGCGGATCTTGCCGTCTTCGATCCGATAGATCAGACAGTAGTGATTGTCGTAACGCTCGCCCGCCTTGGTCATCATGTTGCCCCGCGCCTCGACAACCACCCAGTCGTCCTCGGCGATGAAGCGGAACGGCAGCGTCCGCCTGCCTTCCTTCAGCAACGAGCGCACATAGCCGTACAGATCGCGCACCACGGCTTCCCTGCCGCGGAACGTCTGCGACCAGGAATATTGGCCGGTGACCGTCATGGTGACGTCATCGGCGAGGCTCGCGATGAACAGGCTTCGATCGCCTTCACGGATGCCCGCGAAGATATTTTCCATCAGTTTCTTGTTGGCGGCGGCGCTCATCAGGACCCTCCAAAAGTGACCGCCCGTTATTGCCGGCCTCGCGCCATTCTTCCAATCGATAATCAATATGATATATATTCATTCCATGAATTTGAATTCGCTTGACCTCAATCTGCTGGTCGCGCTCGACGCGCTGCTCAGGGAAGCCAATGTCAGCCGCGCCGCGATGCGGATCGGCCTGTCGCAGCCGGCGGCGAGCCACGCGCTGCAGCGGTTGCGCGATCTGATCGGGGATCCCCTGCTGGTGCGAACCGGCGCGCGCATGGAGCTGACGCCGCGGGCGCTCGGCCTGCGCGCGCCGCTGGCGCAGGCGCTCGACCAGGTGCGCTCCCTGTTCGTATCGGACGCGTTCGACGCGGCGCGAAGCGAACGGCAGTTCCGGCTGATGATGCCTGATCTCGCGGTCGAGCTTCTGGTGCCGCCCTTGATGGAAAAGATCACGCGCGCCGCACCACACGTCCGGATCGACGTGGTGCCATGGCGGAGCTCTGCGATCTTCACGGCGGAATTCGCCCGCACCATCGACCTCGTGATCTCGATCGGCAACGCCTTCAAGGGATTCCATCGCCAGCTTCTCTATACCGACTCGGACGCCCTCGCGGTGCGGCGCGGCCACAATATCGGGGCGAAGTTGAAACGCCGCGACGCGTTCCTGGACGCGCGCCATGTCGCCGTCATCATCCGCGGCCAGAACGAGGACCTGATCGACGGCTGGCTGCGGAGCAAAGGAATTGAACGCAAGATCGCGCTGGTCGTGCCGGGCTATCTCGAAGCGCTGCATGTCACCGCGCGCACCGACCTCGTCGCCTTCGTGCCGCGCCGCCTGATCGCTGCGCTGTCGCGGCAATTGTCGCTGGCAACGATTGCGCCGCCGCTCGATCCCGGGATCGACGAGCAATACATGTTCTATCCGACCCGCGCCCAGATGGACCCGGCCTCGATCTGGCTACGAAAGCTGATGCTGGAAACCGGGCGCGACCTCGATCGCGACAAGCGCAAGGCGGCGTAGGTTGGGCAAAGCGAAAGCGTGCCCACCATTCAGGACGAATTGGATGGATGGTGGGCACGGCGCAAGCGCGCCTTTGCCCACCCTAGAGCCTGCGCGCGCCTACGCCTTCTGCTCGGCCATGACCTTCTTGACGGCCGGACGTTCCGACATGCGCTGAACATGCTCTGCGACCTTCGGCAGCGTCGCCAGATCGACGCTGTCGCCCTCCAGCCAGAGCGCGATCGTGTAGAGATAGGGATCGCAGATCGTGTAATGGTCGCCCATCACCCACGGCCCCCTGAGCATGCCGCGCTCGATCAGCGAAAAGCACGCGCCGACGCTTTTCGGCACCATGCGCTTCATGTCGGCGAAGGAGGATTCTTCCGTGGCCCAACGATAGCCGCGGCCCTTGTGCGCGTGCGCCACATGCACCGTGGAGCACAGATAGCTATTGAAGGCCTGCGCCTGCGCGAATGCGAAGGCATCGTCGAGCGGCGCGAGCTTCGCCTGCGGGAAAGTCTGCGCGATGAAGGCGAGCATCGCCGGCGTCTCGGTCAGGACGCCGCGCTCCGTCACCAGCGACGGCACCCGGCCCTTGGGATTGATCGCTAGATATTCCGGGCTGTTCTGCTGGTTGGCTTTGAAATCGAGACGTTCGGCCGTGTAGGCGGCGCCGGCCTCCTCGAGCGCGATGTGCGACGCGAGCGCGCAGGTGCCGGGGGCGTAGTAGAGCTTGTACATTTTCTTGTCCTCTTGAGGCTGCCGGAGGTTAGCGGTACGGCGTTCCGCCGTCCATCCCTGCAAGGACGGACCGGCCTTCGCGGTTGCCCACAGCCGCGGTCCCATGCCATGACGATGAAGGGGGCGTCGAGGGCGTATCATGACCGTACTCATCGCGGGCGGCGGCATCGGCGGGCTGACGCTGGCGCTCAGCCTGCACCAGATCGGCATTCCCGCTCGCGTGTTCGAAAGCGTCCCGGCGCTGAAGCCGCTCGGCGTCGGCATCAACGTGTTGCCGCATGCGGTGCGCGAGCTGATCGAACTCGGCCTGCTCGACCGGTTGGATGCGGCCGGCGTGCGCACCAAAGAGCTGGCCTATTTCTCCAAGCACGGCAAGCCGATCTGGAGTGAGCCGCGCGGCCTCGAGGCCGGCTACAACTGGCCGCAGTTTTCGATCCACCGCGGCACGCTGCAGCAGATTCTGCTCGACGCTGCCACCATGCGGCTCGGCGCGGAAAGCATCCTCACCAGCCATCATCTTGCAGGGTTCACCGAGACGGCCGCCGGTGTCCGCGCCGATTTCATCGACAAGGCGACCGGCCAACCTGCCGGCAGCTACGAAGGCGATATCCTGATTGCCGCCGACGGCATCCATTCGGCGGTGCGCGAGAAGCTCTACCCGCAGGAAGGCCCGCCGATCTGGAACGGGCGCATCCTCTGGCGCGGGATCACCGCCACAGATGCGTTCCTCACCGGCCGTACCATGATCATGGCCGGCCACGAGGTGCTGAAATTCGTCTGTTATCCCATTTCGAAGGCGCCGGACGCTGCCGGCAAATATCAGATCAACTGGGTGGCCGAGCGGCACATGCCGCCGACCTACCAATGGCGCCGCGAGGATTATAACCGCATCGCAAAACTCGAAGAGTTTCTGCCGTGCTTTGCGGACTGGAAGTTCGACTGGCTCGATGTGCCCGGCCTGGTCCGCAACTGCGCGCATGCGTATGAATATCCGCTGGTCGACCGCGATCCGATTGATCGCTGGACCTTCGGCAAGGTGACGCTGTTGGGCGACGCCGCGCACCCGATGTATCCGGTCGGCTCCAACGGCGCCTCGCAGGCCATCCTCGACGCGCGCGTGCTGACGCGGGAGATTCTGGCGCATGGCCCGACCCATTCAGCGCTGCTCGCCTATGAGGCCGAACGCCGGCCCGCGACCACGGACCTGGTCATGCTCAACCGCCGCAACGGGCCGGAGCAGGTGATGCAGCTGGTCGAGGAGCGCGCGCCTGATGGCTATGAGGTCGTCACCGACGTGCTGTCGCTCAAGGAGTTGGAAGACATCGCCACCAACTACAAGCGCGTCGCCGGCTTCCAGGTCGAGGCGCTCAACGCCAAGCCGCCGATCGTGCAGCTTTCAGGCCGGGCGCCGCGAGCCAAGGCGAGCTAGCGGATGGCCTTGGCGGCCTCGACCAACCGCGCGCTCGCGCTGGCGGTTGCGAGCAAAATGCCGTCTTCGGCCATCAGCCGCCCCTCGACGAAGGCGATCGTCCTGCCAAGCTGTTTCACTTCGGCTTCGCCCGTGATCGGCCCCGGTTTCGCCGGCGCCAGGAAATTGACGGTCATGGTGATGGTTGCGGTGTAAAGCCTGCCCTCGGTCATCGCGAAAACCGCCGGCCCCATGGTGTCGTCGAGCATGGCGGAAAGAATGCCGCCCTGCACGAAACCGGCCGGATTGCAGAACTCCTTCTTGCCGTCGAAGCCGATCCGTACCCACCCCTCGCCAGGCCGTGCGTCAAGCAAGTGCCAGCCAAGCAACTTCGAGGATGGCGGCGGGGCAAGACGGTCGAGCGCGGTTTCAATCATGGGGGACCTCCATTGCCGCTGCCTAGCTACTTCCCGGCGCAAAATTAAGCGGCGTTGGTCCGGGTTGAGAATCGGCCTGTCTGCGGAAAGCTGCAAGGTCGGACGGACTGCGCTTGATTTGTTTGAT
>Ga0307479_10000446_pt1 | contig 37245 bp, 27 predicted proteins | sample atmos_gasesECM4C_FD_203743 | JGI IMG/M metagenome (GOLD analysis project Ga0307479, IMG submission 203743) | Hardwood forest soil microbial communities from Morgan-Monroe State Forest, Indiana, United States - atmos_gasesECM4C_515 | ecosystem: Environmental > Terrestrial > Soil > Temperate...
ACGGAAAACCTGTCGACACATTCGCAGCCGCGGCTGAACTCGAGAAAGAGTTGAAGCGCGAGGTGAAGGGCGAAGTTCGTTTCGATCGCGGAAGCCGCGCGCTGTATGCGACGGACGGGTCAAATTACCGCCAGATCCCCATCGGTTTGGTGCTGCCTCGCGACGAGGAAGACGTGGTTGCCGCGGTGGCCGCCTGCCGCAAGTTCGGAGCGCCGGTCCTGCCGCGCGGCGCAGGTACCAGCCTTGCCGGACAGTGCTGCAACGTCGCGGTGGTGCTGGATTTCACCAAGTACATGAACCGCATTCTCGAGGTTGACGCGGCGCGACAATTCGCCCGCGTGCAGCCCGGCGTGGTGCTCGACGCGTTGCGCAACCGGGCGGAGACCCATCAACTCACATTTGCACCCGACCCCTCCTCGCACAACCGCTGCACCATCGGCGGGATGATTGGAAACAATTCTTGTGGCGCGCACTCGCTTCTCGGCGGAAAAACGGTCGATAACGTCGAAGAACTTCGTATTTTGCTCTACGACGGTTCGCAGATGACCGTGGGCGCGACGAGCGAGGGTGAGCTGGAAGGAGTTATCGCGCAGGGCGGGAGGCGCGGACAGATTTACGACGCGCTCCGCCAAATTCGAGACCAGTACGCGGGCTTGATACGCACGCACTTTCCACGAATTCCCAGACGCGTCTCCGGTTATAACCTCGACGACTTGCTTCCTGATAACGGATTCCACGTAGCGCGCGCCCTCGTGGGCACGGAAGGAACCTGCGCAATCCTGCTGGAAGCAAAAGTGAAGCTGATTCACAGCCCTCAGCACCGCGTCCTCGTCGGATTAGGGTATGAGGACGCATTTCACGGAGCGGACCACGTTCCGGAAATTCTGGAATTCGAACCGATTGGCCTCGAGGGCTTTGAAGCGAGCATCATCGATGGACTTCGCAAGAAGGGAGCGCCGAATCTCGAGCTGCTGCCTCCAGGCGGCGGAATCTTGCTTGTGGAATTCGGAGCGGATGACGCGCAGGAAGCTAGGAACATGGCACTGCGATTGATGGAGCGCCTGAAAAACGTCAGCGCACCACCCAGTATGCGCTTGTATTCGGTGCGCGAAGCCAAAGCTGTGTGGCAGATTCGCGAGGCCGGGCCGCGCGCAGCAGCATTTGCTCCGGGAGTGCCGGCGGAATGGGAAGGCTGGGACGATTCGGCAGTCGCACCGGAGAAATTGGGCGGCTATTTGCGCGATATTCGCAGGCTGATGAACGACTACCACTATCGTGGAGCCTTCTACGGACATTTCGGCCACGGCTGCGTACACATGCGAATCACATTTGATCTCGAAAGCGAAGCGGGCATTCGTCAATACGACGAGTTCATCGAACGCGCGGCGGACTTAGTGGTTGCCTATGGAGGCTCGCTCTCCGGCGAACACGGCGACGGGCAATCGCGCGCGGCGCTGCTTCCGAAAATGTTTGGTCCAGAGCTGGTGGAGGCATTCGGAAAATTCAAGCGTGCCTGGGACCCGGAGAACAAGCTTAATCCGCACAAAGTAGTGGATGCATACGTGCCAACAGAAAACTTGCGGCTCGGCGCGGACTATCACCCTCTCAAACCGCAGACGCACTTCCAGTTTCCCGAGGATGACGGCTCACTGGCAAAGGCCACACTGCGATGCATTGGGCTCGGCGCGTGCCGGAAAAATGATGGCGGCACAATGTGTCCGAGTTACATGGCCACGCGGGAAGAAGAGCACAGCACGCGCGGGCGGGCGCACATGCTTTTCGAGCTGCTGCAAGGAGAAGTGCTGCGAGACGGCTGGAACGACGAGCACGTCAAACAATCTCTCGATTTGTGCCTCTCGTGCAAAGCTTGCAAATCGGAATGTCCGGCGAACGTCGACGTTGCTACTTACAAGGCGGAATTTCTCTCGCACTACTACGAACGCAATCGGCGGCCATTGCGGGCCTACGCCTTTGGGATGATCGATCGATGGGCGCGGTGGGCCTCGCTGTGTCCCGCAATCGCGAATTTCTTCACTCATGCGCCGGGATTTCGGCATCTGGTCGGATGGATTTTGGGACTCGCGCCACAGCGTCAATTGCCCAGATTTGCCAGCCTCAATTTTCGGCGATGGGCGCGGCGGGCGCGGCCGGCGCTGTTTGAGAAACCGCCCAGTTCGAAAAAACAGGAGGTACTGCTGTGGATCGACACCTTCAACAACTATTTTCATCCAGAGACGAGCCGCGCCGCTCTCGAAGTCCTGGAGCACGCGGGCTTCGCATTGAAATGCCCGCAAGATGGTTTGTGCTGCGGGCGGCCCTTGTATGACTTCGGAATGCTCACAGAAGCCAAGCGATACTTGAAAAAAGTCATGGATGTCATGGGCGCGGAGGTTGACGCCGGTTTGCCGATCGTTGTTCTCGAGCCGAGCTGCGCATCCGTTTTTCGGGACGAACTACGCAATCTATTCCCGCACGACGCGCGCGCGAGCCGATTGCGCCAGCAGGTATTTTCGCTAAGCGAATTTCTCGTGAAGTACGCGCCCGGATACGAGCCTCCGAAGCTGTCCGCAAAGATTCTCCTGCACGGGCATTGTCACCACAAAGCACTAATGAAGATGAACGATGAGGAGTCATTGTTGCGGCGCGTGGGAGTGGAACTGGAGTGTCCGGACACGGGCTGCTGCGGTATGGCCGGACCATTCGGATTTGAGCGCGGCAAGTTCGCGATCGCGCAAGCGATAGGCGAGCGTGTGCTGCTGCCCGGGGTGCGAAACGCCACGCCTGAAACCATCGTCGTGGCGGATGGTTTCAGTTGCCGCGAGCAGATCTGGCAAAGCACTGGCCGGACCGCAATCCACCTTGCAGATGTACTGCACTCCGCATTGCAAAGCGAAAGACGGCATGGCTGAACTCTTCCGGGCCAATCCCGATCATTTCGGGCACAAGGGCGCTCTAAACCCACTCGAATGCTTGTTTTCATCTCCCCCCGTCTATTGCCGCGGCAAGAACGCCGCAGTCCAAATCATTTCTTAGTGCCGTACTTGGCGACGGCGGCGGCGAGGAGCCACTGTTTCAACACGGTGAGAAATTGCGGGCGGGTCTCGCGGAAGGTCACACCAACGCCGAGATTGGCTTGCGAATAGACAATGATTCCGGTGGATTCAAAGAATTTGCTCTCGCTATAAATCTTGATCTTGATCTTTGTGTCCTTCGGCAAGGGATTTGGCATATCCAAATAGCAGCCGTTGAGACTGAGCTCCGTCACGCGCGTGGAAATACTGGCCTGCGTGGATTGGTCTACTACCTCGGCGGTAGCGATGAAGGGATAACGCGGCGTTCGGCGACGCTCATCTCCCACTGGGCTTTCTCCGGAAAGCAGTTGCGGCGATTGTATCGCTAATGGCAGGAGAGACGGAAACAATTCTGGTGCGCGTGTGCGCACCTTCGCTCTTTGCCGTTGGCCCCAAAGCGTTGTGTATTAGTGTTCGTCGAATTCCGCCTACGACACTGCCAGCAACCGAAGCAACCAGCCCGCGAGTGCGCCGCCTGCGAGCGGCCCAATCACCGGTATAGGGGCATAGTTCCAATCCGAGCTGCCTTTGCCGTCGATTGGCAGCAGAGCGTGCGCCACGCGCGGGCCGAGGTCGCGCGCCGGATTTATCGCGTAGCCGGTTGTGCCGCCCAAGGAAAGACCGATTCCCCAAACCAGGCTGCCCACCAGGTACGGCCCCAGCGCTCCCGGACCGCCAGCCGCGACGGTCTTGGAAAAAATCGCTCCCACAACAAACACCAGCACCGCCGTCCCGATGATTTCGCTGATCAGGTTGGCTACAGCCTTCCGTATTGCGGGCGACGTGCAAAAACACGACAGCTTCGTGGCCGCGTCCGGCGTTGCTTTCCAGTGCGGCAGGTAATGCAGCCAAACCAGCGCGGCGCCAGCCATCGCGCCCAGAAGCTGCGCCGTAATGTAGGGCAGGCATTTGCCAAACGATCCTGCGCGTACCGCGAAACCCAGCGTCACCGCCGGATTCAAGTGCGCGTCGCCGCTGCCGCAGGCCAACGCGGTGAACACGCCCGCCATCACGGCAAACGCCCATCCCGTCGTGATGACCAGCCACCCGCCGCCTTCGCTCTTCGAGCGCTTCAGCAGCACGCCCGCCACTACGCCGTCTCCCAGCAATATCAAGATCATGGTGCCCAGGAATTCTCCCAGGAATGGCGATGTCATCCGTTGTTTCCTCTCTCATGCATGATCATGAATCTATCCAATCAAACGAGCGCGCGACTGCTTTCTTCCATTGCCGGTACAGCCGTTCGCGCCGCGCTTCTTCGAGATTTGGCTCCCACTTGCGATCCATCGCCCAGTTTGCGCGCAACTGCTCCAGCCCCGGAAAAAAATCCACGGCCAGGCCTGCTGCATAGGCAGCTCCGAGCGCCGTCGTCTCCTGAATCACCGGCCGCACCACTTCGCGATTGAGTATATCCGCCTGGAATTGCATCAGCAGCTCGTTAGCCACCATCCCTCCGTCCACGCGCAGCGAAGCCAGTGAAATATGCGCGTCCTTTTCCATCGCTTCCACCAATTCCCGTGTTTGAAAGGCCGTAGCCTCCAGAACCGCGCGCGCCAGATGCCCCTTGTTGGCGTAACGGGTCAGTCCCGCGATCACTCCTCGGGCGCTCTCTTTCCAATACGGCGCATACAATCCGGAAAATGCCGGCACAATATAGACGTCGCCGTTGTCTTCCACCGTTCGCGCCAGCGTCTCGACGTCGGAACTCTTGGCGATCATTCCGAGGTTGTCCCGCAGCCACTGCACCAGCGCTCCGGTAATCGCCACGCTGCCTTCCAGCGCGTAGCAGGCGGCGTGTTTGCCAAACTTGTACGCCACAGTAGTCAGCAGCCCACAGCTCGACGGCACCATGCGCTCGCCCGTGTTCATCAGCAGGAAGCAACCCGTGCCGTACGTGTTCTTGACCTCGCCCGGATGAAAGCATGCTTGCCCGACGAGTGCCGCTTGCTGGTCTCCCAAGATTCCTGCGACTGGCACGCCCGATATCGCCGGCAATGTCGCCGTGCCATACACTTCGCTGCTCGATCGCACTTCCGGCAGGATCGCGCGAGGAATCTCAAACGCCGCGAGCAGCTCGTCGTCCCAATCGAGCGTCTTCAGGTTCATCAGTTGCGTGCGGCTCGCATTGGTCACGTCGGTAACGTGCGCGCCATTTCGCGGCCCCCCGGTCAAATTCCATGCCAGGAAGGTGTCGATATTTCCAAACAGCAACTCGCCATCGGCGGCTCTAGCTCTGGCGCCCGAAACATTCTCCAGAATCCAACGCAGCTTCAGCCCGCTGAAATACGTGCTGAGCGGCAACCCGGTCTTCGCGCGGAAGCGGTCTTGCCCCCCGTTCTTGGCAAAGTGCGCCACTTCGTCACCAACCCGCGTGTCTTGCCAAACGAGAGCATTCGTCACCGGGCAGCCTGTCTTGCGTTCCCAGACTACGGTCGTCTCGCGCTGGTTGGTGATCCCGATGGCCGCCAAGTCAGTGGGCTGCAAGCCACGCTGTTGCAGCGCCGCTCCGATGACCTCATGGGTGCACCGCAGGATTTCTTCCGCGTTGTGCTCCACCCAACCCGGCGCGGGAAAAATCTGCTGATGCTCCTTCTGCGCCATGGCCACGACGCGCGCGTCCTTATCAAATACCATGAAGCGCGTGCTGGTCGTTCCCTGGTCGATCGCCCCGATATAACTCTTCACCTGCACAGTCCTCTCCACGTAGCTCGCTCAAAAAGGTCGAAATCCTGGGCTCCGCACAGTATCAGCGCACACCGCCATGCCGTAGGATACAAAAGACTTAACTGTACAGTCGCTGCCTTCGACGCGTCAGCGCACCGATGCTATGCGTTTTTTGGTGTTTGTGCATCTAATTAAGCGACGGAAAAGGAGATCCATGAAACTCAACATTCGTCCCAGAGTGCAATTGCTGCTAACTACTTTCGCTTTAGTGTTTGCTTCGCTCGCATCGATCCCCGCGCGCGCCGCTAACTCTGTCACCCTCACCGTAACGGCCGTCGCCAAGAAAGGCACTCCTCCGCCCATCAAAAAGGAAGACATGCAGGTCTTTGAAGGCAAAGAACGCGTGCAAGCCACGGATTGGCGCCAAGGCGAAAATCTGTACTTGGCCATTCTGATTGACGATTCACTCGATTTTGAGGCCGCCAGCCAGTGGAACGATCTCAAAGCCTTCATAGCCGCGCAGCCGCGGAACGCTTTCGTCGCGGTGGCCTACTCCCGCAATGGAGGCGCCATGGTGGCACAGGACTTCACCCAGGATCACGCACTCGCCGCAAAGGCTCTGCGCATTCCGCTGGGCAACGCGGGAGCTTTCTCCAGCCCGTATCTTGCCGTGCAGGACTGGCTCAAGCGTTGGCCCTCTTCCGCGGGTGATCATCGCTCCTCGATCATCCTGATTTCGTCTGGAATCGATTATTTCCGCGGCGGTTTTGATCCTATCGATCCCGATCTGGATTCCACCATCGAGCGCGCGCAGAAGGAAAACGTAAACGTATGGACGGTCTACTATCCGGGCGCGGGGCACGTCAGCCGAGGCTACTTCCGCGTCTTCAACGCGCAAGCAAATCTCAGCAGACTCTCCGAAGAAACCGGCGCCGAATCCTACTATTTGTCTTTTGACCGGCCGGTCACGCTCGCACCGTATTTCGACGAAATACAGCAACACCTGAACAATCAATATCTCTTGACCTTCGCAGGCGGCGGTGGCGGCAAAAAAGGCAAGTTCGAGCGCGTGCGTGTCACAACCGAAATCCCCAAGGTGGAGTTTCTGACCCCGTCGGAAGTTTTCCTTCCGCCGTCAGAGTAATCGACAGCGGCGGGATTTGATTGCGCGGCCAAACCGTGTTCGCACGCCGCGTGTCATCGACCCACGCGAGCGAGATGTGTCATCCTGAGGCTACCCAATCAGGGTAGCCGAAGGACCTCAACCGAGGCGGCTTGCAGAATGAATGGCTGGAAGAGTTAGGGACCTCGCGCTTAATCATCCGACCCCTTCAGCGAAACCGCCCTCGTCGAATCCCGAATCACCAACTCCGGATTCATTTTTTGATTCACCACGTTCCACTCGCGCTTTTCCAGCGCCGCGTTAATTCCTTCCATGACGATGTTTACCGCCAACTCGCCCATGGCTTCCATCGGTTGCCGCACGGTAGTCAACGAAGGCGCCGCCAACGCCGACAACGCCACGTCGTCAAATCCCGTCACCGAGCAATGCTCCGGCACTTTGACTCCCGCCTTCGTCAGCGCGCGGATCGCTCCTAATGCCGTAAGGTCATCGAACGCCATCACCGCCGTGAACTTTTTCTTCTGCTCCAGTAATCCTTCCGTATAGCGGTATCCGCTCTCGAAACTGGAATTGGGATCGAGCGAATCTGGCAATTGCAAAACCAGCCCGGAATCGATCTCCAAGCCCGCACCATGCGCGAATTTCTGTATCCCACGCCAGCGCGGTGCGCTGTCGATCAACATCTTTGGCCCGCGGATAAACACGATTTTGCGATGGCCGAGCTGGTACAGATGCTCCAGCGCCAGCCGCGCGCCCGTTTCATTGTCCACCATCACCGAGCTGATATTGTCTCCCGTTAATTCCCAGCCGATCGTAGCGGAAGGAATATTTCTCTTGCTGAGATCGGCGAGCACATGAATGTCGACAAAAAGCCAGTTGGCCACCACGATCAAGCCCTCGACGTGCCGCTCTAGTAGCAGCTCCAAATACCGTTCAAATCGGTTCCGCTGGTTGTGCGCGTCGGCAAAAATCGCCAAATAAGACACTTGGTACAGCGCGTTCTCCACACCCCTCATGATCAGCGTGCAAAACGGGTCGGTGATGTCGAAAAACAACACGCCGATGCTGTGGCTGCGCTTGCTGCGCAGGAACCGCGCCATCACGTTCGGCCGGTAGCCAAGTTTCTTGGCGGTTTCTTCGATGCGCTTCTTGGTTGCCGGCGCGATATACCTGGCCAGCGGTGCGTTGTTCAACACAATTGAGACGGTCGCGGGCGAGAATCCGCTCTGCGTCGCCACGTCTCTCATCGTGACTGCTTCGCTTTTCTCGTTAGGCCGCTTCACCAAGAGAGTCTCCTCGGTGGTCCTCATCATCCCGCCACGCTTATTCACTTTGCAACCGCCGCAGCGCTGTAAGGGGGCGCTCTGGGTTATCCTCAGGAACGAAGGGGGGTTCCCCTACTCCGGCGGCACTTCGAACGATAGTGGCTCCCGGAACCAGCGCGTTTTCCAAATGCCAAACGCAATTCCCGCAATCATCCAGATGCTCCCGACGATCTGTGCGGGACGGCTAAGGCTCAGCCACAAAGCTAGGCAAATAACGAAGCCAAGCACCGGCGGGATGAGATTCCACGCCTTCTTCTGTTCCGCATGCAAGAAATAGCGCACAAATGCCGCAGCATTCACACCCATAAACGCAATCAGCGCCCCAAAGTTCAAGAGTTCGATTCCGCGCCCGTAGGTAAGAAAGAATGAGCCGAACAGCGCCAGCGCGCCCACGAAGATCACGTTGTTCCGCGGCACTTGGTGTTTCGGGTCAATCACACCAAAAAACGAACTGGGTAGAGCATTGCTTCTGCCCATCCCGTATAGCAGTCGCGCCGCCCCAATGTGCGCACCCATCCCTGACCCAAAATTAGCCACCACCAGCGTTACACCCACGATCGTAAACAGCGGCGCCCATGTCCGCGCCGCGGCCCAGACATATGCCGTGTCCGCATTTGGAAACGCCTCCTTCGCAGGCCACACCAGTTGCGCCACATACACTTCCGCCGCGGACAGAAACCCGATCACCACGCAAGTGAGCACCGTAGCCAGCAAAATATTGCGCCGCGGATTCTCCGCCTCTTCGGAAAGCGTCGAGATTCCGTCGAACCCGATATACGACAGTACGGCGATCGACGTACATCCAAAAAGGTTTCCCCACGTGAACGTTTGCGGATCGTAGAACGGCCGGGTAAAGAACTGCGGATCGCTGTGCGGATGGCCGAAGGTGTAACGAATCGCCGTCACGAAAATAACCACCACCACGGCGCTCATCGCCGCCGTCAGCCCCGCGTTGACTCGCGCCGATGTTTTGATCCCTCGAAGGTTCAGCAATGTAAACGCCACTGCAAAAATAATTTTCCAGCCCCAGTCCGGAATCGCCGGAGCAAATTCATGCGCCTGTCCCGCGCACCAGATCACGCACACCAATGGATTCACGATGTAATCCAGCACCATGCTCCAACCCGTCACATACCCGATCGACGGGTGGATTTCCTGCGCTACATAGGTAAACGCCGACCCTGCGCTTGGATACGCTCGCGCCATGCGCCCGTAACTGATGGCCGTAAAAAGCATGGCCACCATGGCAATCAAAATTGCCGTAACCACGTGGCCCCGGCCGCGATCGCTCAGCGCTCCGAACGCGGACATCGGCGCAACCGGTTGCAGCACGATCATCCCGTACAAAATCAAATCCCACAGCGTAAGCGTCCGCCGCAATCTCGGCGCCGCCGCAGTTACCGTCGTCGCCTCAGTGCCCAAGCACTTGTCCTTTCAACTCAGCGCCGAATGAGCCACCCTCTATTGAATCGTTTCAAGCGCCGTCATTCTGTGGGAATCCCATCGGTCAGGCAAGCGCTAAGTTCCGCCCAGCAAAGCCCTGCATCGTCTCCATGCGATACTGGTCCTCCGCCATGCTCCGCTTCGCCCAGCTCTGCGAATCCATCGCCGCCACCTCCAAAAAGAACGAAAAGGTCAGCTTGGTGGCCGACTATCTCCGCGCCACAGCGGTCGACGACTCCGCTCTCGCCGCGCTCTACCTCTGCGGCCGCGTCTTCCCCCGCCGCGAAGAGCGCGTCCTCTCCGTTGGCTTCTCGATTCTCCTTCGCGCGGTCGCCAAGATCGCAAATAAGAATCCCGCGGACCTCGCCCCAGTTCTCCGCCATCACGGCGATCTCGGCGCTGGCGCCGAAGAAATCCTCCGCCACGACTCCGCGCGGTCATCTCTCACGATTCCGCAAATCGCAGAAGTTTACGCCTCCCTCGCGCAACAACGCGGCCCAGCCGCGAAGCAAGCCCTTCTTGAGCACACGCTCCAGCGCCTGTCCGCGCTCGAAGCCAAATACTTCATCAAGATCGCCACCGGTGAGCTGCGCATCGGCCTCAAAGAAAGCCTTGTCGAGGAAGCCATTGCCAAGGCCTTCGATCAAACTCTCCCCGCCGTGCAGCGCGCCAACATGCTCCTCGGCGACATCACCGACGTCCTCCGCCTCGCCGTGGCCAACCAACTCTCCTCTGTCTCGCTCCAGCTTTTCCGTCCCATCTCCGTCATGCTCGCCAGCCCAGCGGAAACTCCTGCCGACCTCGTCGCCGCCTTCCCCGACGGCGCGCTCGTCGAAGACAAGTTCGACGGCATCCGCGCCCAGGTCCACAAGCGCGATTCGCAAGTCGAAATCTACTCCCGCACGCTCGACCGCGTCACCGAATTCCCCGAGCTCCTCGATCCTATCCGCGGCATTACCGGCGACTTCATCCTCGACGGCGAAATCATCGGTTGGCGCGACGGCCGGGCTATCCCATTCACCCAGCTGCAGCAACGCCTCGGCCGCAAACAAATCGATCTCTTCAGCAGCGGACAAGTTCCCGCCAGCTTTGTCGCCTTCGACCTGCTCCTTCTCGATGGCCGCACACTCTTCGATGCCCCCCTATCCGAGCGCCGCCTCCTTCTGGAGCGCCTGCTCGCCAAAGCCGAGCAGCCCGCCCTCCAGTTCACCCGCGCCGAGCTTTGCCGCACGGCAGAACAAATCGAAAATCGCTTCCTCCTCGCCCTCGACACGGGCAACGAAGGCCTCCTCGCCAAAGCGCCCGAATCTCCCTACGTTCCCGGCCGCCGGGGCCAATTCTGGATGAAGCTCAAGCGCCCGCTCGCCACTCTCGACGTCGTCGTCACCATCGCCGAGTACGGCCACGGCAAGCGCCACGGCCTACTCTCCGATTACACATTCGCCGTGCGCGACAGTGGCCGCCTCGTCAACATCGGCAAAGCCTACTCCGGCCTCACAGACGTCGAGATTCGCGGGCTAACCCAATATTTCCTTGATCACACCACCGAAGACCGCGGCTTCCAGCGCGACGTCGAGCCCACTATCGTCCTCGAAGTTGCCTTCAACAATATTCAGCGCTCCGATCGCCACGAAAGCGGTTTCGCCCTGCGCTTTCCGCGCATCGTGCGCCTGCGGTCAGACAAGCCCGTCGCCGAAATCGACACCCTCTCCCGCGTTCAAGAAATTTTCAACGCTCAGCACGTAAGAAAAAATTAGCGCCTCTAATCTCGCCGCTTCACTGTACCATCGGTCAGCTGCACTATCGGCCAGTCAATTTCACAGCGGTTATCTCTTAGTGAGAATCCACTCACTTTCTATCGCAACTCTGGCAACCAAATTAGAGTCTAATTAGATAAGGATCCCGGCCCACAGTAGAGAACAAAACCATGGCCGAGTCCGCCCTAATGAATAGCCGCAGTCGCGTAGCTCCCATCCTGGCGAGTGTCTCGGGATTCATCGTCCTTTTCTTCTTCGCGATGTGGCTGCGCGTTGTGCCACTCGAACCCGACCCCGTCTTGCAGGGCTATCTGCAAGTCACCACCGGCTTGCTGGCCTTCGTTTTCGCCGCCGTCATCCTCGTCCGCTTTCAGGGCACGCAAGACCGTATCTCCCTGATTCTCGGTGCCGGATTTCTGCTTTCCGGCGCGATCCTCACCGCGTCCAGTCTTCTCTTCTTTCAATTCCAACAGGACACTCCAATGGAATTGCGCTGGGCGCCAGTTTCCTGGTGGGTCAGCCGCATCGTCCTCGCACTGCTCTTCGTCGTCGCCCTGCTCGTTGAGCACTTCCTGCCGCGTTCGCGTCACCCTCGCAGTGAAATCGCCGGCGCCTTACTCACCGTCATGGCCTCGACCTATCTCATCACCGCAGCGTTGCGCCGCCTTCCCACGGGAGTCTCTCCGCATCCCGGCGCAGTCTTCCCCAGCCCGCAGCAACTCCTGCCCGCCGGCATTTTTCTCGTCGCCGTAATCTGGTATCGTCGCCGGCTCCAACTTGAAGATTCCGCCTTCGACCGCACCATCTACGCCGCCGCTTGGATGAATTTCGGCGCGCAGCTCGCCGCCTCGCAATCCCAACGGTTGCTCGATTCTCCCTTCGTCCTCGCGCAGGCGCTCACCGTCACCAGCTACGCCGTCGCCCTCGGCGGCGTTCTTCTCGACAATGCGCGCCTCTTCGAACAAGTTAGCCACCTGGCCGTCAGCGACCCGCTCACCGGACTCGCCAACTATCGCCGCTTGCTCGATGTTCTTGAAACGGAAACCGAGCGCACCAATCGCAACGGCCGTCCCTTCGCCGTTCTCCTGCTGGACCTCGACGGCCTCAAGAAAATCAACGACACGCACGGCCACCTCGTCGGCAGCCACGCGCTCAATCGACTCGCGCACATACTGCGCATCCATTGCCGCGCCATTGACACCGCCGCGCGCTACGGCGGCGACGAATTCGCTCTCGTTTTGCCGGAAACTTCGCACGAAGAAGCCGAACGCGTCGCCAATCGCATTCGCGCTGTTTTGGCCAGCGACCTCGAGCAGCCGCAGATCTCCGCCAGCATTGGCATCGCCATCTACAACGGCCAGGGTGAGCGCATCGAAAAACTTCTCTCCGACGCCGACGCCCAGCTCTATCTTGAAAAAGCCCGCCGCGGCAAGCGCCACCCCACGCCGCTAACCTCCCGCCACCGCGCCCAAAAGGCCTGACTGTGGATAGCCGCCTCTGCTCCATCGGATGTGGGTTGCATGCGATGAATCCTGGCTGTCCGCTTCCTCTAAAACACCGCCCTCCTCTGCACCGTCTCCTTGCTCGCCAACGAAAATCTCTCTTCGCTCGCCGCACCACCTAAGATCCGCCCCGCCACATACTCTCCCACCACCGGCCCATGCTTGAACCCGTGCCCCGACCCGCCGCCCACAAGCCAAACGTTCTCCATCTCCGGATGCCGGTCGATCAAAAAATCTCCATTCCACGTATTTTCGTACTGGCACACCCGCGTCTCCACAATCGGCGCCCCGCGCAGCCCCGGAAACCGCTGCTCCACAAAACGCCTCGCCTCTTCCGCGCCTTCCGCACTCGCCAAACGCGATTGCGTATCCGGATCGACGCGCCCCCCATGCCGGTCTACCGCAATCTTCAGCCCTCGGCTCTCCAAATCCGGCATCCCATAAATCTCATCTTCTTGAAACAACCACGTCGGCAGTGCCGGTGGCGCAAATCGCGCATCCCCCGCCGGAACGCCAAAGAAAAACACTTCCTGCCGGCTGGGAAAAATCCGGGCGCCTAGAAGGTCCGGAAAAATCTTGCCGAGCCACGCCCCACAAGCAAACACAAACGTGCTCGCCTCAATCCGTTCGCCGGAACTCGTCTTCACCGCACCAATCGCCCCTGCGCCATGCGGCTCCGCTACGTGTGCCACGCGATATTCGACTCCGCGGCTCACTGCGTCCTCCACCACCGCAGCAACCGCCCGCCGCGCCATCAATGCGCCACTATGCGGCTCCAGCAGCCCTTTGGTAATTCCATCCAACCAAATCTGCGGATATCGCCTCTCCAATTCCGTCCGGCCCATTTCTTCAAATGCAACGCCGCAGCGCCGCAGCGTCTCCGCAGTCTGCCGCACCCGCGTATCATCTTTTCCCGCCAGCCACAAGACTCCGGTCTCACGCAACAGCATCTGCCGCGTCGCCGCAAAAAACTCCTTCCACTGTGCCAGTGACCGCAACGACCATCGCGTATACAACTCATCCGCCCCGTACCCCATGCGAATAATCCGCGACTCACCCGCTGAACTCGCCCGCGCATTCCCCGGTCCATACGCGTCAGCCAGCAACACCCGCTTCCCCCGCCGCCCCAAATGCCAAGCTGTCCACGCCCCAAACACCCCAGCCCCGATCACCGCTACGTCGTATCGCGTCGTCATATCCGCCGCATCTTACTCCTCTTGCTCTTCTCTGTGTTCTCTGTGCCCTCTGTGTTAAATTCTTTTTCTCTTCCTGCTATATTCATTCCCATGACTCTCGCCGAAAAAATCCAAAAAGACCTCACCGACGCCATGCGCGCCAAAGACGAACTCCGCCTCAGCGTCCTCCGCATGGTCAAGTCCGCCATCACCTACAAGGAAACCGAAAAGCTCCGCAAGCTCGACGAACCCGAATCCATTCAACTCCTGCAAACCCTCGTCAAACAGCGCAAGGAATCCATCGACCAATTCACCAAAGGCAATCGCAACGACCTCGCCGCAAAGGAAACCAAAGAGCTAGCCATCATCGAGTCCTATCTCCCCGCCGGCGCCAGCGACGCCGAAATGGACGCCGCCATCGCGAAAGCCATCGCCGAAACCGCCGCCACTTCCATAAAGCAAATGGGCGCCGTGGTAAAGGCCGCCAAAGCCGCCCTCGAAGGCAAGACCGTCGACGGCAAAGCCCTCAGCGACCGCGTCCGCTCCCGCCTCTCCTGATCTTGAAACTCTCCGCCCTAGTCTTCTCTGTGCTCCGGCCTCCGTGTCCTCTGTGTTAAATCCTTCCTTCTCCCCGCGCCATACTTTGACTATCATCCCCCAGTGCCTCTTTCCCCCGACGCGCGCAACTCCCGCGCCCTCGCTCTCCTCCGCATTGGCGTCGGCCTTTTCTTCCTCATGTTCGCCCAATACAAAATCCTTAGCGCGGAATTCACCCTGCACGGCGGCTTTCAATTCTGGATCAACAAATTCCTCACCGAAGGCGGTGCCTACCCCTTCATGGCCCCTATCCTCCGCAGTTTCGTTCTCTCCCACGCCACGCCCATCGCCTTCCTGGTCGCTTACGGCAAACTCGCCATCGGACTCGCCCTCCTCCTCGGCGTATTCGTCCGCCCGGCCAGCGCCTTCGGCCTAATCTTCATGCTCACCCTGCTGTTCTCCTCTGACTATCCCGGCTCCTCCGCCCCCCTCTGGCAATACTTCGGCGCCAGCCTAAGCCACTCGGTCTTCGCCCTCTGCTTCCTCACCTTCTTGATCGGCCGCTCCGACTCTGTCTGGTCCCTCCCCTCCCGCCGCAGTAAGGTCTAACCTCGCGTAACACCCCTCGCCGTCGCTCCGTCGCCGAACCTCTATCCCCTCTAGTCCAAAATGGTCCATAATCCCCGCGCCGGACTTGCCCGCCCGGCTGCGAGGGAGGTCTGTGTGAGCAAGCCACCTGCAACTTCCGACCGTCCGTGGAGTTCCACCGCGCCGCCGGGAGAATTTCGCCCCTACATCTCGCCTGAAGAAACGCTCAAGGAATTCACCATTCGCGCCGTCGTGCTCGGCGCGCTCTTCGGATTGCTCTTCGGCGCTGTCACCGTCTACGTCGGCTTGCGCGCAGGCCTCACCGTCTCCGCGTCCATCCCCATCTCCGTTCTTTCCATCAGCATCCTGCGCGCGTTCGGCCGCTCCACCATCCTCGAAAACAATATCGTGCAAACCACTGGCTCCGCCGGCGAGTCGCTCGCCGCCGGTGTGATGTTCACCATCCCCGCGTTGATCTTCCTCGGCTTCGGTTCCGAATTCACCTTTTGGCGCATTTTCCCGCTCGCGCTTCTCGGGGGATGGCTCGGCGTGCTCTTTATGGTCCCGCTGCGCCGCCAGCTAATCGTCAAAGAACACGGCAATCTAGTTTTCCCCGAAGGCACTGCATGTGCGGACGTGCTCGTCGCCGGTGAACGCGGCGGCTCTTTCGCCGGGCGCGTTTTCTGGGGACTCGGCCTCGGCGGTGTCTACACCTTCTTGATGAACACGGTGCAAGCCTGGACCGCCCAGCCCGAAAATCGCCCGACTTGGTTTCCCGGCGCATCCTTCCGTGTGGCCATCACGTCCGAATACCTCGGCGTCGGCTACATCATCGGCTCGCGGGTCGCAGGTATCCTGTTCGCCGGCGGCATCATTTCCTGGCTGGTGATCATGCCGGCCATCAAGTTCTACGGCCAGCTCGCCGGCAACGTTCCGATTTATCCTTCCACGATTCCCATTCCTCAGATGACACCCGACCAGCTCTGGAGCAATTACATTCGGCCGATGGCTGCGGGCGCCGTGGCCGCCGCCGGTTTGATCACGCTGCTGCGCACTTTGCCGACGATTATTTCCGCATTGCGTGCCGGGCTCAAAAATGTCCGTGCCGAAAGTGCTGGGCAATCGAATGCCGCCACCCGCATCGATCGCGAAGTGCCTATGCGCTGGGTCATCGGCGGATCCGCCGTCATTATCTTCATGATGTGGGTGTTGCTGACGTTTCACCCCATGCAAGGCGCGAAAACCGAATGGTGGCAGAACCTCTTTGCTGGTGTATTCGTCACAGTCTTTGGCTTTCTCTTTGTGACCGTGGCGGCACGCATCAGCGGCCTGCTCGGCAATTCTTCCAACCCCATCAGCGGCATGAGCATCGCCACGTTAATGGCTACTTGCGCGATCTTTTTTGTGGCCGGATGGACTGCGCCGAACTACCAGGTCCTGGCCCTAATGATTGGTGGAGTAGTGTGCATCGCCGCCGCCATCGCCGGCGCCACTTCACAGGACCTCAAGACCGGCTACCTGGTCGGCGCCACCCCGTTCTGGCAACAAATGGGCCTTCTGATCGGCGTCACGGTTTCCACCCTGGCAATCGGCACCACGCTCAATCTGATGAACAAGGGACTGGAGAAATACCTGCCGACGCAGATTCCCGTCAATATCCAGTCTTTGCCTTCTGGAGTGAAGGTTGAGCGAGACACCTTCACCTATCAGGGCAAGAACTACGTCCTCATCAATGCCCTCGGTTCGCACGAAGTTCCTGACGGCGAGTACCTCTACAATCCCAGTGCAAACCAGATCGAATATCAGTGGGCACAAGGGATCGGCAGCGACAAAGCGCCCGCTCCGCAGGCACGTCTTATGGCCACGGTCATCAGCGGCATTCTGAATCAGCGCTTGCCCTGGCGTTTGGTGCTGATGGGCGTGGCATTGGTCGTCGCCGTGGAAATTCTTGGTGTGCGCTCCCTGGCCTTCGCTACAGGCTCGTATCTTCCCCTTGGCACTACGGCGGCTATGTTTGCCGGTGGCCTAGTCCGTATGCTGGTCGACGCTACTACCAGGAAGAAAGACGAGAGCGAAGCCAGCCCCGGCGCGCTCTATTCAAGCGGCTTAATCGCCGCCGGCGGCGTCTTCGGCCTCCTCGGCATCATCATCAATCTGCTGCAGGATCCCGAAATCTCCACGCGCGTCCCGCAGTGGGTCACCTCCATCTTTCGCCTTCCCTGGCGCCCCGATTTGTTTTCTTTCGGCCCCAAACTCCTCGGGTCCTTGGCCGTAAGCAATCTCTTCGGGATAATCATGTTTGGCCTTCTCGCAACGTCACTTTTTTATTTTGCGAGGAAGAAGCTGGACTAACGGACACACGGCTTTTGACTCGCCTCCGGCTCAGCCGTACACTGGAACTGTCATGGCCTCGCGCTCGGGAATACGAAACTACCGCTTCAGTTTTAACTTCTTCCTTACGCCCGGGGTCCAATGGCTGCTGATCGCCAACGTCGCTGTATACATTCTCGAGATCCTGCTGCAAACATTTTCCGGAGTCTCGGCCTACAGCTGGTTCGTGCACGCCTTTGGGCTGGTCCCCTCCGGCGTAACACACGGCCTGCGCATCTGGCAGCCTTTCACCTATCTGTTCCTGCACGATGCTTCCACCATCTGGCACATCCTCACCAATATGTTTGTGCTTTACATGTTTGGCCGCGAGCTGGAGCTCGCCTGGGGACGCAATCGTTTCCTGCAATATTATTTCCTCACCGGCGTGGGCGCCGGACTGATCAACGTCATCGTCAAGACGATTCCAGTCTTCTGGGGACAATCGCCGTCCGATACGCCCACCATCGGCGCTTCCGGCGCTATTTTCGGCGTTCTGCTCGCTTGCGCGATCCTTTTTCCGGACCGCCAGGTCATTATGTTCCCGATCCCTATCAAAATGAGCATGCGCACGTTTGTAATCGCCATGACCGTCCTGGAGTTTCTGGGCACATTCGGACTCGGCGGCGACAACATCAGCCACATCTGCCACCTCGGCGGCATGCTGGTCGGCTACGTTTACTTGCGCCGCGGCTCGTTCCTTTACAGCGTGCGCAACACCGTTACAGACTGGAAGATGCAGCGCAATAAGAGGCGCTTCCAGGTCTACATGAACAAGCACAAAGACCCGCCATCACGCCCCGACCGTTGGGTGAATTGAAGCGCAAGCTAGAGGTAGAAGTCAGAACTCGCGAAGAGCTAGCTACTCGCCGCCGCCGATAACGTGGAACTTCATGAAGTTGGTCGTGCCGCGAATGCCCATCGGCGTTCCCGCGACAATTCCGATGACGTCTCCCTTGCGCACCAGCCGCTCTTCTAGCAAGCGTTTCTCGGCGACGGACGCGAGCCCGTCGACTTTGCGCACATCGGAAATCGGTTGCGGGTGCACACCCCAGATCAGCGCCATGCGCCTCCGCGTCTCCTCTTCCGGTGAAAAAGCGATGATGGGCACCAGCGGCCGGTAACGCGAAATCAGCCGCGCGGTAAATCCGCTGTGCGTGAACACCGCGATCAATTTCATGTGCAGCTCGCGCGAAGCGTGGCACACCAGTTCGGCCACAGTCTCCGCAACTTTCAGCCGCTCCTGTGGAGCCGGCCGCGGAAATTCCGTGATGCTGCTTTCCGCTTCTTCGATGATGCGCGCCATCATGCTCACGGCTTCCACCGGATATTTTCCGGAGGCGGTTTCCGCGGAGAGCATCACCACGTCGGAACCGTCGAAAATAGCATTGGCAACGTCGGAGGCTTCCGCGCGGGTGGGGCGCGGATTTTCCGTCATGGATTCGAGCATTTGCGTGGCGGTAATAACCGGGCGGCGGAATTCGCGCGCGCGTTTGATAATCGTTTTTTGCACGACCGGGACGCGCTCCGGATTCATCTCTACGCCGAGATCGCCCCGCGCGACCATTACGCCGTCGGCGACGCGCAAAATCGCATCGAGATTTTCAATGGCTTCCGGTTTTTCCAGTTTTGCAATTACAGGCGTATCTTTTCCCGCGCGGCGCACTAAACTTTTTGCGAGCACCACATCTTCGGGACGGCGCACAAAACTCACGGCGATGTAATTCGCGCCGTGCTTCAGAGCGAAGCGTAAATCTTCGCGGTCTTTCGGAGTGAGCGCGGGAACGCGCAGCCTCACTCCCGGCAAGTTAATTCCTTTATGTTCGCCGAGCGCTCCGCCGTTCACCACTTCGCATATCACTTCGCGGCCGCGCACTTGCTCGACGCGCAGCTCGATCAACCCGTCGGCAAGAAGAATGCGGTCGCCGCGATGGACCTCGCGGGGCAGGGGCTTGAAGACGGTGCTGACGCGCGTGGAATCGCCGAGTACGCGCGCGGTAGTGATCACGAATTTCTGCCCGGTGCGCAAAATTACGGGCGCACTACCTGCAAGCGGCCCGGTTCGAATCTTGGGGCCTTGCAAATCGGCGAGGATGGCGATCGGTTTGTGAATATGCGCGGCCGCGGCGCGCAGCATGACGATGCTCTCGGCGTGATCTGCGTGCGAACCGTGAGAAAAATTGAGGCGCGCGACGTCCATGCCGGCACGCAGCAGGCGGTCGATGGTTCGCGACGAGCGGCTGGCAGGCCCGATAGTGCAAACGATTTTGGAATGGCGGAAAGCCATCTATTTGGCGACCGCAAAGTCGGAGACGATGCGCAAAAGCACTTCGATTCCTTTATTAAACGACGCTACGGAAAGGCGCTCGTCGTCACCGTGCATGCGGGCCATATCTTCATCGGTGACGGGAAAGGGCCACAAGCCGTAGGCTTGCACGTTATGCAGCCGCAACTGCGAAGAATCGGTGGCCCAAGGCGACTGATACGGCAGCACGGGAGCGCCGCCGAACTCCTGGGAGGCGACTTTAGTGATGACCGCGTACAAATCAGATTCGAGAGAAGAGGTTGGTGCGGCAAGCCCCGCATTGGGCTGAACCTCGAAACGCACCTGCGGATCGTTGACCAGCTTGGTGAGCGCGCCAAGCAGCACATCAATCGTGTCTCCGGGCAGCAAACGAATGTTCAACATGGCACGCGCTTCGCCGGGAATCACGTTGGCGCGCACGCCCGCCGAGAGCATGGTGGGCGCGATCGAGTCGTGCATCATGGAGCTCCATTGCGGATTCGCATCGGAAATGACGCGCTGGGCGTGTTCGCCGCGGTCGGTGGCGTCGAGGGAACGCATCCATTTGCCGATTTCGTCGTCGGAGACGGCGGCGAGTCCCTCGAAATAGCGGCGCACCACGGTGTTGAAGTGCACGGGCGCCGAGTACGCGCCGATTTTAGCGACGGCCGCAGCCAGGTGCACGACGGCGTTGTCTTTTGTGGGAATGGAAGCGTGCCCGGAGGGGCCTTTGGCGATGACCGCAACGTTGACAGAAACCTTTTCGCTGGCTTGGACGGCAACGTATTGCACTTTGCCGCCCTTGGAAATGATTTCGCCGCCCTCGTTCAAGGCGAAACCAGCGGCGAATTTGTCCCAGGCTTTCGCGATAAGGGTCCGGATACTGGCGTCACCGCCGGCTTCTTCATCGTCGGTGGCAAGAAAGATCACGTCCCGATTGAGGCGAGCGCTCGAACGCTTGAGCGCGATGATGGTCGCGAGGTTCGCGGCCAGCATGGACTTATCGTCGAGTGCACCGCGGCCATAGATGTAGCCGTCTTTCATCACCGCGCCGAATGGGTCCACGGTCCAACGCGCACGCTCGGCGCCGACAACGTCCATGTGCGCAACTAGAAGCAGCGCGCGCGAAGGGTTAGAAATGGCGGAGCTGCGCAGCCGTGCAACGACGGCGCTGCGGCCCGGCGCAACTTCCAGAAGCTCCGGGGTAATTCCCTCTCTCTCCAGAATCCCGGCGACGTATTTCGCGGCGGCCAGCTCGTTGCCGGGAGGATTGGTGGTGTTGATCTGAATAAGTTGTGCAAGCCACACCAACGCTTCCCGGAAGAGCGCCTCCGTACCAGCGACGGAGGAAGGGCTGGCCTGAGCGGGTGCGGGATTTAGCGGGATTCCCTGCGCGGCGAGCGGAGCGACCGCCGCAAAAAACATAATTGTCACCTGCAACAGCATGCGCGTTCCGCTTTTCGAAATCAGCAAAGCCATCCTCCATTTTCCACCTGCCAAACCTTTGGCCCGTGGGCAGTTGGCGCGCGGCGTTTGAGCTGCCAGCAACGCTTTTAGGCAAATGTGCTTCATACTAACATGCGTGGTCTAAGGAACTTGCCGTGTGCGGCTATGAGCAGTTACGTAAGCTCAACGGGTTGGGAGCAAGCGGCTGTGCCGACGGGCGTTGCCGTGCCGGCGCGAGGCCGTCTATCATTGTAAATTGAGGGACCGAGCATGAGAGCGAATCTTTCCAGGATTTGGCTGGCATTTTTTGCCGGTGCACTGAGTTTTGGTGTGGGCGCGATGAATGCGCGGGGGCAGGCGCCGGAAGGGCCGCAAGGCGGCCAGAAGCAGCCGGGCGCACCGCCCGTGGAGCCAAAATCTGCGCCGCCGCAACAAAAGCCGCAGGAGGCCGGGGCCAGCATTTCGGTGGAAGTGCCGGTGGTCACCCTCGACGTGATTGCCGCCACAAACCGTGGAGACCTGCTGACGGGCCTGAAGAAAGAAAACTTCCGCGTCATGGACGATGGCACGGCGCAGACAATCAGCAACTTCGGCTCCAGCGAAGCGCCGATCACCATCGTGATGCTGATGGAATTCAGCAGCCGCGGTTACTACGACTGGTTTGCGTACCAGGCGAAGTATTGGGCGGACGCGTTCTTTCCCCAACTCAAGAAGAACGATTGGGTGGCGCTAGTTACCTTCGACATGAGATCCCGCGTGGAAGTGGATTTCACGCAGAACAAGGATGAAGTGCGGAACGCGCTTTATCATCTTTATTTTCCCGGCTTCAGCGAGTCCAACGTGTTTGACGCCATTCTGGACACCACGGACCGCTTGAAAGATGTAAAGGGCAAGAAAGCGATCTTGGTGCTGGCCACCGGCGTGGATACTTTTTCAAAGCACACGCTGGATCAAACGATGAAACTGCTGCGGCAGACCGACACCACGATTTTCTGCGTCGGCCTGGACAAGCCATACATAAACTTCCTGGAGTCGCACGGTTCGCTGGGTTCGCACATGAATTATCTGCAAGGGGAAAACCAGCTCAAAACGTTTGCGCAGATGACCGGGGGATACTCCTGGTTCCCGCAATTTGATGGCGAAATTCCGGGGATTTTCCAGACCATCACGGCGTTTTTGCGCAACCAGTACAGCCTGTCGTACACGCCGACGACCGGCGCGAACGATGGCAAGTTCCATAAGGTCAAGGTGGAACTGGTGAAGCCAGACGGCAGCCCGCTGGAGGTCACGGACCAGAAGGGCAAGAAGCAAAAAGTCGTGGTGTACGCGCGCGAAGGATATACGGCAGTGAAGGGCGGCGTGGGCGATTGAAATAGAACCACAATCATCCCGGGACCTAGAAGCAAAATCACAGAACGCCGTTGAGCAGCTCTCTCTAGCTAGTCTGAAACTTCGAAACCTCCTAGCGTTTTTTTTTGAGATTGGAAAAATATCGGGGGCCATTTACCATGGTGCCGCGCGAGACTCGCCCCTTTCTTCGCTTTGAGGGTGAACATGAAGACTAGACTCACTTGGCATTTGTTTGCCCTGTTCTTTGTCTTAACGACAGGCGCCAATGCGCAAAGCCCCCAGGAGCCGGTACTGCCCTATTCTCCCAGTCTCAACATCAATTCGATGGACAAGTCCGTTGATCCCTGCCAAAATTTCTACAAATATGCGTGCGGACGCTGGCAGAAGGACAATCCCATCCCTCCGGACCAGACGTCCTGGAACGTTTACGCAAAACTATACGAAGACAATTTGAGTTTTTTGCGCGGCATATTGGAACAGGCTGCTAGGCAGAATCAAAATGACGCGGTCACGCAAAAGATCGGCGACTTCTACGCCGCGTGCATGGACGAATCCGCAATCGAAGCGCGTGGCCTGGATGCCCTCAAGGCCCAACTCGATGCGATAGATCATCTGGAATCCGTCCGCGAGATAGCGCCGCTGGTCGCCAAGTTGCAGCTCTATACCGGCGGATACAGATCGATTCTTTTTTTCGGCGGTTCGTCGCAGGATCCCGACGACTCCGAGCAGCAGATTGCTTCCCTCGATCAGGGAGGACTCGGCCTGCCGGACCGCGACTACTACACCAAAGACGACGCCAAGGCCAAAGAGACTCGCGAGCACTATCTTCAGCACGTTCAGAAAATCTTCGAGCTGTTCGGCGACGACCCTGCAACCGCGAAGACACATGCCGAAACGCTGATGGGCATCGAAACCGCCCTCGCCAAATCTTCACTCACACGCGTAGAGCGCCGCGATCCCTACAAACTCAAGAACAAGATGGACGTCGCGGCCCTGCAAAAACTCGCGCCGAATTTTGACTGGCACGCTTATTACACCGAGTTACAGTACACGAAATTTGAAGTTCTCAACGTTGCCGCGCCGGCGTTTTTCAAGGAAGTGAACGCGCGACTAAGCAGTGAGCCCCTCGAAAGCTGGAAGACCTATCTCCGCTTCCACGCCGCAGACTCCTCAGCATCCTATCTCTCCTCCAAGTTTGTCCAAGAGAACTTCGACTTCTACCGCAAATATCTCCGAGGCGCTAAGGAAATGCAGCCTCGCTGGAAGCGCTGCGTGCAATTCACCGACCACAATCTCGGCGAAGCCCTCGGCCAGGCCTACGTCCGCAAGGTTTTCTCCCCGCCGCTGAAGCAGAGCACTCTCGACATGGTGCAGCGCATCGAAGCCGCCATGGAGCTACGCATCCGCCAACTCGACTGGATGGGCCCGGAGACCAAGGTGCAGGCGCTTACCAAACTGCACGGTATCCGTAACAAGATCGGCTATCCGGACAAATGGCGCGACTACAGCTCCATAAAAATAACTCGAAACGACTTTCTCGGTGACGTACAGCGCGCCACCGAATTCGAACACCGTCGCGAGATCGCGAAAGTCGGTAAACCGGTGGATCACGGCGAATGGCAAATTTCTCCGGTCACAGTGGATGCGTACTTCGACCCGCAGATGAACGACATCAATTTCCCCGCCGGCGTTCTCCAGCCACCTCTATACGACGCCAAGATGGACGACGCTCCGAACTACGGCGACACCGGCGGCACCATCGGTCATGAGCTTACACACGGCTTCGATGATGAAGGCAGTCAGTTCGACGCAAAGGGTAATCTGAAAAACTGGTGGACGAAAGAAGACCGTGAAAAATTCGACGCCCGCACGAAATGCGTCAGCGACCAATACTCTCAATACGTCGTGGTCGACGATGTCCACATCAACGGCAAGCTCACGATGGGAGAAGATGTCGCGGATCTCGGCGGCGAAATTCTCGCCTACATTGCGTGGAAGGATGCGACCAAGGACAAGAATCTTCAGCCCATCGACGGCCTGAGCCCGGAGCAGCGCTTTTTCATCGGTTTCGCGCAGTGGGACTGCGCCAATGAGCGCCCCGAGGATTTGCGCGTGCGCGCCCAGACCGACCCGCATTCGCCGGCGGAGTGCCGTATCAACGGCGTAGTGGTGAACATGCCCGAATTCGCCAAAGCTTTCTCGTGCAAACCCGGCCAACCTATGCTGAAGCCCACCGAGAAGGTCTGCCGCGTCTGGTAATTCTGCAGTGCGGCGGCGCATCAGTCGGCTGCGCAAAATGAGTCGCAGACTCCTAGCTCATCGTCAACACGGCATGACGGTCGCAAACTGCTGTCAATAGCCGCGAGTGAAGTCAACCTGGTTGAATAGCTCGCGGCCGTCGAACCATCTTTCGAGCAATTGCACGAGGATATCTGCCTGGCGGATCCACAGGCGATCGCTTACGCCGCTGGTGTGTGGAGTGATGAACAAGTTGGGCGCTTTCCACAACAGGCTGTCAGGCGGGAGTGGCTCTGTTTCGGTCACGTCCAAAGCTGCGCCGGCCAGCGGGCCAGATTCGAGCGCGCGGAGCAGAGCCGCTTCATCGAGCAACGAGCCTCGGCCCACGTTAATCAGGCGGGCGCCGCGCTTCATTTTTGCAATGCGCGCGGCATTCATGAGCTGGGCAGTTTCCGCCGTTTCGGGCGCCGCGACCACGACGTAATCGGCTTCGGGCAGGACTTCGTCGAGTTGCGCCACGGGAACGATTTTCTCCGCGTAGTTTGCGTCGCCCTTTCCCGAACGCGTGATGCCCCAAACACGCATATCGAAGGCGTGCGCGCGGCGCGCCAGTTCGCGTCCAATCGAGCCGTATCCGACGATGAGCAAAAGCTGGCCGTTGAGCTCGGTGAGATGCTGCGGCTTGTCCCACAAATCCTGCTGGCCCCAGCGAGAATCGTCTTGGTAGCGTACGGAATCAGGGAAATTGCGTGCGAGCGCGACGAGCAGGCCCATGGTGTGTTCGGCCATGGGCACGGAGAAAATGCCGCTGGGATTGGTGACGACAATTCCGGAATCGCGTAGCTCCGGATACATGAGTTGCGCGACGCCGGCGGCGGTGGAGTGTAGCCACTTTAACTTTTTGGCGAGCTTGAGCTGCTGCGGGCGCAGCGAGTAGCCGACGAAAATGTCGGTGTCCGGCAATTCCTGCGGCAGATGATCGTAGTCGGGAAGATGCAGGACGCGCATTTCCGGCCAGCGGCGGCGGAGCGCTTCGGGAACGACGGGCTGCGGGCGCCAGTAGGTAAACGGGTGCCAAACGCAGATGACCAATTTTGTTTCGGCTGGGTGAGTTCGGCTCATTCGCTCGATTTGTTGTGCCGCCACCAGAGGAAGACGCCCATGATGAGGCCGAGGCCGACGGTGCCGACGATGAAGGGACGGGCGATCGGGATGGCAAGCCACGCGAGAACGACCAATCCAATGGAGACGACAGCGCCGGCGCGCGTGCCCGGCACGCTGAGCCCGCCGTATCTGCCAATGTAGCTTGGTTTGCCTGAGCTCGGTTTTTCCTGCATGGAAGTTTACCTCCGCGCCGAGTGCATTATCTTATTCTTGCCGCAGGTCGCGGCCGGTCATATCTTTCGGCTGGGGCTGGCCGAGAACGCCGAGCATGGTTGGGGCAATATCGCGGAGAGCGCCTCCGGGCTGCAGGCGAAGGTGATCGTCGTCGGTTACGAGAACGAAGGGAACAGGATTCGTTGTGTGATAGGTGTGCGCGCCGCCGGTTTTGGGATCAATCATGGTCTCCGCGTTGCCGTGGTCGGCGGTGATGATCCAGGCGCCACCGCGGGGCTGCAGCGTTTGGTAAATGCGTGCGAGGCCCGCGTCGACCGCTTCCACGGCTTTGATGGCGGCTTCGAGTTTGCCGGAGTGGCCAACCATGTCGGCATTGGCGTAATTCATGATGATGGCGTCGAACTCGCCTTTCTCGATGGCTTTCACCACAGTGTCGGTGATTCCTGCGGCGGACATTTCCGGCTTGAGATCGTAGGTGGCGACTTTCGGCGAGGGGACGAGGATGCGCTCCTCACCGGAGAAGGGCTTTTCCACGCCGCCGTTGAAGAAATACGTGACGTGCGCGTATTTTTCGGTTTCCGCGCAGCGCAGATTTGTGTAGTGCAAATCGGCGAACACTTGCGCGAGGATGTGCTCGAGTTTCTCGGGGCCGATTACATATTTCAGCCAGGGCCAATTCTTGTCGTACTGCGTCATGGCCACGTAGAACAAATTCTTGGGTCGCTTGGGGTCGACGAATTTGTCAAAGTCCGGAGCGGCCAGCGCGTAGGTCATCTGGCGGGCACGATCGGCGCGAAAGTTAAAGAAAATGACGGCATCATCGTCGCGAATCGGTCCGACCGCTGGCGCTGTTGGCCCGCTGCCCTTCGTGACGACGATGGGCTTCACGAATTCGTCGGTGACGTCCTGTTCGTAGCTGCGCTGCAGGGCGCCGAGCGGATCATCCGTGCGCGTCTCCGCTTCGCCCTGGACGACGGCACGATAGGCGAGTTCAATGCGCTCCCAGCGATTGTCGCGATCCATCGCGTAGTAGCGGCCCACGAGCGTGGCAATCTGTCCAACGCCGAGGTCGCGAGTTTTTTGCTGGAGCTGCTGCACGAAATCCCGGCCGCTGTGGGGCGGCGTGTCGCGGCCGTCCATGAAGCAGTGGATGAAAACGTTTTCGACCTTTTGCTGCTTGGCCATTTCGAGCAGCGCAAACAGATGTTGGATGTGGGAATGCACGCCGCCATCGCTGAGCAGCCCCATCAAATGCAGTTGACGCTGGCGGCCGCGTTCCATCGCTTGCCGAAAAAGGGGCACGCTTTGCAATTGCTTGTTGGCAATGAGCAGGTCGATGCGTGTGATGTCCATGTGCACGATGCGGCCGGCGCCGATATTGAGGTGGCCGACTTCGCTGTTGCCCATCTGGCCTTCGGGCAGGCCGACGTACGGACCGGACGTGTGGATCAAGGTGTTGGGAAATTTTTTGAGCAGCGCGTCATACGCAGGTTTGCGCGCGAGCGCGATGGCATTGCCTTTGGTTTCGGCGCGAAAGCCCCAGCCGTCAAGCACGGTCAGAACAATTGGTTTCGGTCGTTTGCTCATTTTCCTTCACGGTACGGGTTAAATTCGCCAGCAAAATGCAGGCGTTACATGCGGACGAACTCTCGCAGGGCGGCGAGTAGGCGGTCCACTTCTTCCGCGGTGTTGTAATGCACGAGTCCGATGCGGAGCAGGCCGCCGGTTTTTTCGACGCCGAGGCGTTCGGTCAGGTTCAATGCGTAGTAATTGCCGTCCCAGGTGAAGATGCCGCGGTCGCCGAGGAATTTCGCGATCTCCGTCGGATTGTGATCCCCGATGCGAATGGAGACCGTGGAGCAGCGCTCGTGGAAACGGTTCGGATCGCTGATGCCGAAGAAGCGCAGCTTAGGAATGGCGAGCAGGCCGTCGATCAATCGCGCGAGCAACGCAGTTTCGTGCTGCCGCGTGGCGCGATAGGCGGCGAGCAAAGCGCTGCGGCGATCAGCGGCGGTGGGATCGTGGCGGCGGCCCAGTTCCGCTAGGTAATCGACGGCGGCGCCGATTCCGGCGATCAGCTCCTGCACTTGCGTGCCGGTTTCCCAGCGATCGGGAAGCGCATCGGTCGCCGGGCGTACCTTGTACGGCTTGAATTGCAGCAGGCGCTCGCGCTTGCCGTACAGCGTGCCCATGTGCGGGCCGAAAAATTTGTAGGGCGAGCAGACGAGGAAATCGCAATCGAGCGCGCGGACGTCGATGGGTCCGTGCGGCGCGTAATGCACGGCGTCGATGAACATGAGCGCGCCGGCGTCGTGCACGAGTTTGGTGATTTGCGCGACGGGATTAATAGTGCCGACAGCGTTCGAGGCATAACCGACCGCGACGAGTTTTGTTTTTGCGGTGATCTTGCGCTTTAGATCATCGAGATCGAGTGTGCAGTCCGCATCGTGGATATCGACTTGACGGATGACGACGCCTTTTTCCTCCAGAGCTCGCCACGGGGCGACGTTGGCGTCGTGATCGAGAGCGGTGACGACGATTTCGTCTCCGGCTTTTAGCTCGCACCCGATGGCGCGGGATAGCGCGAAAGTGATGGTGGTCATGTTCTGGCCGAAGACGACCTCGTCCGAGTCACAGTGGAAGAAATCGGCCATGGCCCCGCGCGCGGAAGCGATCATAGCGTCATTGGCGCGGCTGGTGGCGAATGCGCCGCAGGTGTTGGCGTTCGCGGTGAGCAAATAATTTTGCACCGCGTCGATGACCTGCTTCGGAACTTGCGTGCCCGCGGGGCCGTCGAGGAACGCGGCGGGCTGGCCATTTACTTGCAACTTCAGCGACGGGAATTGCGCGCGAACCCAGGCGGAGTCGAGCGGTGTGCTGGTTGGTTTTCCTGTTTCCTGCAAAGCGGGTGTGCTCATTTTTTCTCGCCCATGTTAGATACCAAATTGTCCGTGCAGCTAGTTTCTCATAACGCGCGCTCACGCTGAAATGCCGGTGAGCGTGTTAGGATTAATTTCTGTTCTTCACTCATGCCTTGGTGGCGCTGGCTATCAACTCTGCGCTACGTTTCTCAAGAGGTGCATCGTGACGGAAAGCTTTACGCCGACGGAGCGCACGCGTGTGGTTCGAGAGCCGCATCGCGGGGCGTACGATCGAGCGACAATTTACAAAATTCTAGATGAGGGATTTGTGTGTCACGTGGGATTTGAGACGGATGGTCAGCCGTTTGTGATTCCGACGCTGTACGCGCGCGTGGGCGACGCGATTTATTTTCATGGGTCAGCGGCAAGCCGGATGCTGCGCGGAGCGGCGGCCAGCCTTCCGGTGTGCATCACCGTCACGCTTACCGACGGACTGGTTCTGGCGCGATCCGTCTTCAATCACTCGATGAACTATCGGTCGGTGGTGGCGTTGGGCAAGGCGACGCTTGTGGACGCACCGGCTGAGAAACTCGCGGCGCTGCACGCTTTCACGGAAAAGATTTTGCCGGGACGCTGGGACGACGCGCGGCAGCCAAATGAGAAGGAGCTGAAAGCAACGAGCATCTTGAAGCTGCCGCTGACCGAGATTTCCGCGAAGATTCGCTCCGGCCCAGTGCAGGACGATGAGGAAGACTACGCGCTGCCCGTCTGGGCCGGGATTGTGCCTCTGCATTTGCAAGCCGCGGCGCCGATTCGCGACGAACGGTGCGACCCGGCCATTCCGACCCCGGCGTATGCGGCGAATTACAGACGTTGAATAGCAGCGGCTAGCTGCTGACAGCGCGAAGAAAATCCGCCAGCAGGCCGTACCCGGTCGCTTCGATTCCCGGATTGTGTTCCACCAGTGATAGGCCGAAGACGTCCAGATCGAAGCGCACCGCGGAGCTCGTGCCTTCCAGGTTCGCGAGGGGATCCGAGGCGAGCAGCAGCTCCGGCTGCACGCTGCAGTCCACGCCGTCGCCGCGACGTTCCGCCCGGCAGACCAGCTTGTAACGCATGCCTGAGGTGCGCACGGAGCGGATTTTTTCTTCACTGAGTTCGCGAATGCCGGTGCGCCGCACCTGCTCGAGCCGCAACGGCACGTGCATTAAGACAATCGCGAGCGCGGCAACTTTCACTGCGGCATCCCAGCCGTCCAAGTCGGCGCTCGGATCGCTTTCGGCGACGCCGATGGCTTGCGCTCGCCGGACTCCGTCCTCAAAGGAACGCCCCTTCTCGATTTCCGTCAGGACGACATTCGTAGTGGAGTTCAGGACGCCGCAAAAGCCGCGCAACTCCGTGGCGGGCAAGCCGAGTTGGAACATCGAGAAAATCGGCACACCATCCATCACCGTTGCTTCATACAAAAACTTCTTGCCCTTCTCTCGCGCCAAGGCAGTCAGTTCGCTGAGCGCGTGCACGATCGGCCCCTTGTTAACGCTGATGGCGTGAGCACCCAGATCCAACGCAGTTTTGATGTGGTCGATGGCGGGTTGACCTGTGTGCACGTTCAGCGAACTCGCCTCAAAAAACACATCGGCTTTCGCGTGTTCGAGCCATTCGCGCGCGTTCCCTGCCTGAAAACTGTGGTGCTGCGCCGGCCAACGCCCATTCAGTATGGCCAGCGGATTTAAACCGTCCGGATCGGCGAGCCAGCCGTTGCGCCGCGTCGCAACCCCGGTGAGGCGCCAGCGCACGTCATAGCGCCGCCGAATTTCCGTCTCTTTCGCGATCAGCAGGCGTAGAAATGCCTTGCCCACATTTCCGAAACCCACGATGGCGAGGTTGTAAGACGGGATGTCCGTTCCTCCGCAACAGCATATGCATGGCTGCGAATATTACGACACCGCTCCGCGGCTTACTTTGCCGCCGCGAGCTTGGTAGCGGCTGAAGAGATGAGTGCGGCTTCGTCGTGCAAAACGCCGGCGACCACAACGATCGCTTCATCCGCCAGCTTCCATTGTTTCTGCTCAATCGCTTCGCGCACGGCGGGCACGGTCTTCACCGCGTAGCCGGTGTAGAAGCCGGGCGCATAGAGCTGATGCTTGAACCACGGCCGGTTTGGCAACCCCGCGGGCGTGGTTAGCTTGCGCTCGCTCTCAATCAGCAGATGATTTACTTCCGCGAGCGAAGCCGAAGCCAGTTGCGCGCCGCCATTGGCGCCGGCCTGTTCTAACGCTTTACGGTATTCGCCAGCGCTGCGCGCCAGTTCCTCGGTGGCGTTCTCGAGTGGCGCGAAATTCAAGTGTGGCGGAACGGTTTCCGCCGCGGGAGCAACCAGCGGGTGGCGCGGATCGTCCGTGGCCTTGAAAACGCCTTCCTCGATCTCGCGATTGCGCTCGCGAATGTCATCCTGCATTTTTTGCGACAGCGCCTTCAGCTCCTTGACGTACGTCTGCACAGTGTCCGCTAAGTCGCCAAATTCAAACGGCAGCAGCTCCGCATCGGCCAGGCGCATCACCGCGGTACCGCCAGTCTGCGCCAGCGCGCGGCCATAAACAAAATCGGTGTCGCTGAAATGCGTGTACCAGTAAAAATCGTCGTAAATGGAATGGTAGATGCCGCCGCCGTCTTCCCCGCCGAACCCGATATTCAGGGAAGCGACACCATCGTGCTGCAGAAACGCCGTATAGTCCGATCCCGAACCCAGCGCGGGAATGCGCAGGTCCGTGCGTTCGCGGATTTCCTTGCGCTGCTCGGCGGATTTTGCGCCGGCGATCTCATGCAGGCGGTCGCGTTTCCAAGTGGAAAGCTTCGTCTCCGGATCGGAAATATCTCGCTCGATATCGTTGCTGAATTTCTCCAGCGTGTGCGATCCTTCCACACCCAGGTAGCCCCGGCTGTTGCTGTCGGAGTTGACGTAGGCCACGGCGTGCGCGCGCAATTCGTCGTAGTGCTCCTCGGCAAACTCCGTGGAACCGAGCAGGCCAGGCTCTTCGCCGTCCCAAGCGCAGAGAATAATCGTACGCTTCGGCTTCCATCCTGATTTAAGCAGCTCGCCGAACGCGCGCGCCTCTTCAAGCACTGCAACCATTCCAGACGTGGGGTCTTCCGCGCCGTTCACCCAGGCATCGTGATGGTTCCCGCGAATCACCCACTCGTCCGGGAACGCCGAGCCGGGAATTTTCGCGATCACGTCATAGACCGGCTTGATGGGCCAATTCGATATCACTTTCAGGTGGACTTTCGCGGGGCCCGGTCCGATGTGATACGTGATGCCCAGACCCCCGCGCCATCCGTCCGGCGCGACTCGTCCGGCCAGAGCAGCAAGTAGCGGCTGCGCGTCGCCGTAAGAAATCGGAAGCACGGGAATCTTCGTAATCGTCGCAGCATCTTTCATGTCCAGGCGCTTGGCGTTTTTGGTGGCGCCGACTCCTGGCGTAAGCGGATCGCCCGGATAGATCGGCATGTCCGCGACGCTGCCGCGCTGCACGCCATCCTTCGGACGCCACGCTCCGTTGGGAAACGTATCGCCCTGCATGTAACCATCTTCATGCGGATCGGAGTAGATGATGCAGCCAACTGCTCCGTGCTCGGCGGCCACTTTGGGCTTGATTCCGCGCCAGGAATGAAAATACCTCGCAATCACGATCGCACCCTTCACGGAGACGCCCATGCGCTCGAGCTGCTCGTAGTCTTCCGGGACTCCAAAGTTCACGTACACCAACTGGGCGGTGACATCGCCGTCGATCGAATAGGCGTGATAAGTGGGCAACTGCTCGTTCTGCTGATTGGAGGTGAGATCCTGGGGAACCGGCGGCTCTTGCAGCTTGGCCACAAATTTCGGGCCGCCGTCGACCAACTCGATGACGCGCTCCTTGGGTGTGGGATACAGCACATCGAATTGCTCGATATGCGCGTCCAGCCCAAATTCCTTGAACTTCGCCAGAATCCATTCGGCGTTTTCCTTGTCATAAGGAGAGCCGACGTTATGCGGGCGTGCGGAAAGATGCTGCATGTAGGAGCGCAGATTTTCCGGGCTGGGAATCGCGCGCAGCTTTTCTTCCCATTGCCGCTCAGTACGAGAAGACTCCGCCGAATAACCAAACAATGGTTGCTCATCCGCAATAACGTGCGTTCCAACCGGCGCGAGCGACGCACCCGCACACAACACTCCCGCGATGATGCTCCTGCGATTCATCCATCCTCCTCGACACATTGACAGCGCCCGTATTCTGCCTCAAATCGCCTGCGTTTGAAAATTAGCTGCGCTTATTGCGACCGATGGCGTGAAGCCTAGACCAGCGGCTTGGACATCAGAATGTAGTGTGAGGGCAGCTTGGCAATCAGATTCGCGGGGAATGGTTCCGTGCGAACGACCTCGTATCCGAGGCGCTGATAAAAGGGCAAGAGTTGCTCGCCTCGCGCGCTGATGACGCGCAAATCCATAGCGCAGGAGCCTGATTCACGCGCTAGATTCTCCGCCGCGTCTACCAATCGCCGTCCGAGCCCCGCGCCCTGCCGCGCTGGCTGTACGGAAAGAAGCCCCAGGTAGCTGCGATCGCCACGGGTCTCGACGTAGACGCACCCGACCAATCCGCCGGAATCCTCCGCTACCAGAAATGTACCGCCGCTCATATATGCGCGGACCCCCAAATCATCCACGCGATTGCCATCGAAGACCACCTGCTCCACCACGAAAGCAGAGTTGATCAGCCGCGTGACGGCAGGGACATCGTCATCTGAACCTATGCGAATTCGCAGGTCTGACCGCGAGGAACGTGAATCTGCGATGGCAGCCATAGAGTTCGTGGGAGATGCGCTCAACAATCTGGTGGAGCGCAACTAACTCAGCGCCGCCTTCCCGTTAAATTTTGCACTCGCGCCTAGCTCTTCCTCAATGCGCAGCAACTGGTTGTATTTCGCGATGCGGTCCGTGCGTGAAGCCGACCCTGTCTTAATTTGCCCCGCCGCAGTGGCCACCGCCAAGTCCGCGATGAATGTATCTTCGGTCTCCCCCGAGCGGTGCGAAATGATCGATTTGTACCCGGCCTTGCGCGCCAACTCGATGGCATCGATCGTCTCCGTCACCGTGCCGATCTGGTTCAGCTTAATCAAAATCGCGTTCGCGATGCCTTCGTTGATCCCGCGCGAAAGCCGCTCCGTATTGGTCACAAACAAGTCGTCGCCGACCAATTGAACTTTCCTCTTCGACGCCTTGCTTCCCACCATCTGCGTCAGTTGCTTCCAACCCGCCCAATCGTCTTCCGCCATGCCGTCCTCAATCGACGCGACGGGATATTTCTCTGCCCATGCCGTCCAGTAAGCCGCCATCTCCGCCGACGAATGCGCGGACTTGTCCGACTTCTTGAACACATACTTGCCGGTGCTCTTGTCGTAAAATTCGCTCGAAGCCGGATCGAGCGCGATGCTCACCTGCTCGCCCGCCTTGTAGCCGGCAGCGCCAATCGCTTCCAGCACGATCTGGATCGCCTCTTCATTCGATTTGCAATTCGGCGCGAACCCGCCCTCATCGCCAACCGCCGTCGAGTAGCCGTGCTTCTTCAACGCCGCCTTCAACGCGTGAAATACTTCCACGCCCCAGCGTAGGGCCTCCGAAAAGCTCGGCGCTCCCACCGGCATCACCATGAATTCCTGGAAGTCCACGGAATTGTCGGCATGCGCACCGCCATTCAAAATGTTCATCATCGGAACGGGCAGCAGATTCGCTGACCTGATCGTCGAATAGTTGGCCAAATATTTGTACAGCGGCAATTTCTGCGCGACCGCCGCACCGCGCGCCGCCGCCATGGACACCGCTAGTATGGCGTTTGCCCCCAGGCGCGACTTCGTCGGCGTGCCGTCCAACTCCAACATGCGCTTATCCAACGCGCGCTGATCCCCGGCGTCCAGGCCCGCGACCGCCTTCGCAATCTCGCCGTTGACGTGGGCGACCGCCTTGAGCACCCCCTTGCCCAAGTAGCGCGACTTGTCTCCGTCGCGCAGTTCCAATGCCTCATGCTCGCCAGTTGACGCACCCGACGGCACGGCCGCGCGCCCTCGGGCCTCCGCGCCGACGTAAACGTCGGCCTCCACCGTAGGATTTCCTCGCGAATCAATGATTTGCCGCGCGTGCACCCGAGTGATCTTTGTCGACATCTGTTTGGTCTCCTGAGAGGTCGCCGGCCTCTGTGACGGCTTCCGCTGATAACTTGCGTTTGTATCCTAACGTCTTTTTGACGTGCTGGCGCAGAGGGGACCCCTCCCCCCTGTTTTTGGATCTGTTCATTCTAAAGGTGTTGCAGGCGCGGTGTCTGGAAGTGCGGATTCTAAAGGATTTATTTGCACCAAAACAGGGCAAAAAGTAGGGTCTTATGGAACTGCGGATTCTAAAGGACTTAGCAATGGTGCTGGACGAGTTTGTACCCGACAACAGTATCCCATAGATTGGGACGTCTGTCAATAGTAAATTTAAATCGAAGAGGGAGAAGGAGTTACGCCGCTTCCGGCTCCTCGATGAGCGACTCCTGACGCACGACCACGACAATTCCCGAGTCCGTCACATGAAAGCGCCGACGGTCGGCTTCCGTGTCGTAGCCAATCTCCGCACGCTCGGGCAGTGTCACGTGCCGGTCGATAATGGCACGGCGGATGCGCGAGTGCCGTCCCACATTCACGTGGTTGTATAGAATGGAGTCGGACACTTCGCAATAGCTGTTGACGCGCACATCGTATCCGACTATGCAGCCCTGCAAGCGTCCGCCGGATACGATCGACCCGCCCCCCACAATCGAATCGAGCGCCACGCCCATGCGTTCCGGATCGGCGAAAACAAATTTCGCCGGCGGATATTGATGCTGCCAGGTGCGCAGCGGCCAATCCTTGTCGTACAAGTTGAAGACCGGCGAGACGGAGACGAGATCCATATTCGCTTCGTAATACGCATCCAGCGTTCCCACGTCGCGCCAGTACAACGCGTCCTTGCGGTTTTCGTCGATAAAATTGAACGCGAACACGCGGTGCTTGCTGATGATGCGCGGAAGAACGTCCTTGCCGAAATCGTGCGACGACTTGGGATCCTCGGAGTCCGCTAGCAAAATCGGAATCATCAGCTGGGTGTTGAAAATGTAGATGCCCATGGAGGCGTTGCAATGGCCCTGGTGATGCGGCGACTCTTTAGGCGCAGCAGGCTTTTCTTCAAATCCCACGATGCGCCAGTCCTTGTCCACCTCAATCACGCCGAATTGCCGCGCCGCCTGCTGCGTGGCAATCTCAATCGTCGCCACCGTAACGTCCGCGCCGGAGTCCAAATGCTGCTGCAACATGCGGCTGTAATTCATTTTGTAAATGTGGTCGCCGGACAAAATGAAGACGTACTTCGAGCGCTCGCTGCCGATCGAATAAATATTCTGATACACCGCGTCGGCCGTGCCCTGGTACCACTGCTGTGACACGCGCATCTGCGGCGGCAGCACTTCGATGTAATCGCCAAGTCCGGCCAGCGGCGACCATCCCGCGCGAATGTGACGATTCAAGCTCAGCGCCTTGTATTGCGTCAAAACGAAAACGCGCCGCAAATCCGAATTGATGCAGTTCGAAAGCGTGATGTCGATGATGCGATACAGCCCGCCGAACGGCACCGCCGGCTTCGCGCGATCGCGCGTCAGCGGCCACAACCGTTCGCCTTGCCCTCCGGCTAGCAGTACTCCGATGGCATCACGCATCGCAGACATGGCAGACCCCCGGGGCTTCGCGTTCCTGGAGCGCGCACATCTAACAACAAAATGTAGGAAAAAGACAAATGATAAGGGGACCGCCTCAACTCGCCGGTGCCGCCACCCTAATCTCGCCACTTAGGAGGCATTACGACAGCGTTAACTTCGCCAAGTTACTCACCTCGTTACGCCCGCCGCCGCCGCCCGCCCCTAACTCCCCTCCATGCATAAAGATTGCTTGACTTCCCCACCCCTAATTGATTAGAAGATGCCATCTACCTCGTGCGATAATCTCCAGGGGCGGTGTGTACCAGCGAGAAACACCGCGCAGTGTCCAATCCAAACCGGATTGGGGGTGAATTACAACAGTGGCAGAAGTCATCATCCAAGAGAGTGAATCTCTGGAAAATGCCCTGCGCCGT
>Ga0307479_10000448_pt1 | contig 37203 bp, 29 predicted proteins | sample atmos_gasesECM4C_FD_203743 | JGI IMG/M metagenome (GOLD analysis project Ga0307479, IMG submission 203743) | Hardwood forest soil microbial communities from Morgan-Monroe State Forest, Indiana, United States - atmos_gasesECM4C_515 | ecosystem: Environmental > Terrestrial > Soil > Temperate...
CCGTCGTCTTCCAGAGCTTCGAGGTAATGGACTGAACGGTACGCACTTCTCCACTTGGACGGACGATCCGATGTTGGTGAACGGGATGTACGCCGACAGCAACCTCCTCGTCTACTGTGCTGTAGAGTGCCTCGCGGTCATCGGGGTGGATGAGGCCGCTAACCGTTTCAATGTCCATAGGGCGTTCTTGCGGTTTGAACCCGAATATTCGATAGGTCTCGTCGGACCAGATGACCTCGCCGGTCTCAAGATCCCAATCCCAATAGCCAACATGGGCGACACTTTGAGCTTCTTCAAGTCGTGCTTTGCTTTCTTGAAGGCTCCGGGACAATGCCTCGCGCTCATCGTCGGCTAGTTTTTGTTCGGTGATGTCGGTAACTACTCCCATGTACTCGAGATTGCCGGAGCTGTCTCTTCCGGCATGCGCAACGGCGTGGACGTACTTGATGACACCGTCGGGCAGTAAAATTCGATGCTCGACGTCCAAGTCCATGCCTTTCTGCGCGGCACGATCCCTGAATTGTTGCAGGCGCTCTCGGTCCTCGGGGTGAATTCTGTCGAATACGAGATCGATCGTAGGATTCGTTTCTCGCGTGAAGCCCAGAATTGTGTAGGTTTCATCGGACCAAATTAGTTCACCACTGCGGACTTTCCATCCGAACGTTCCCGAATGGCTTAGCCGCTGAGCCTCTGCCAGGTACTGCCATCGTCGTCGCAACTCTGCCTGGTCTCGTTTCAAATCCTCATTGGCTCTTTCGAGTTCGTTCGTTCGCTCATCCACCTGAACTTGCGTGGTGCTACGAGCTTGTGCGGCAAGTTTCCGGTTTCGACGCCAGCTGCTCAGCAGGCCAACTGACAAGCCCAGAACCACAAGAACAATCAGAAAAGACGCCATTGGGAACGAAGCTCCGAATTGCCAGAATCTTACCTTACCTTTTGCAGTCGTGGTCCTCCCAGGATTACATCCAAGCCCAGCTCATGAACTGCCTCCATAATACGAAACTACTGGTTTCGTTTGTACACTCGCAATTAATAGCTTGTCAAATTACAACGAAACCCTTATTTTCGTAATTCAGATAGCTAACCATGAACACCACCAAGAAAACAGCCCGGTCACGCCGCGCCGGACGGCCGAGAAGCGAAGAAGCGCGATGCGACATTTTGGCGGCAGCTTACAACCTCCTGCGGGCGAAAGGGTTTCAGACAGTTGGTTCGCACGAGATCGCAAATACTGCGGGCGTTAGCAGCGCCACATTATATAGATGGTGGGGCTCGAAGGGAGAGATCTTGCTGGATGCGTGCTTCGAGCATATGAAACCCGTCCTCGTGGTCTCCGGTAGCGGCTCAGCCCTGGCACGCCTGCGGCGATATGTGGTGTATGTGGCTGAGTTCCTCGCCTCCGACGACGGCGTCATCATGGCGCGTCTGGTCACAGGCATTCACGATGACAAGAGACTCCAGCAAATGTTTTTGGAAAGATATGTGATGCCAAGGCGTCAGATGCAACGCCGCTTTGTCGGAGAGGCGATCGCGTCGGGCCAATTGAAGCGGGGGACCGATACGGAACTGCTTATTGATGCGCTCAATGGACCCTTATTCTTTCGATGGTTGCAGGGACACGCTCCGTTAGAGAAGGGCTTTGCTGAACGTATCTTTGACACGGTGGTTCCGGCGTTTCAGAGAAAGTAATTAGGCTGCCAGCTCTTGCTGCGAGATCTTTGGGAGTTCTGAGGAACCGAATCTAGTGGCCAGAGGTTCTGGCCTAATCACAAATGCCGTCGCCCCCGAATCTTCTTGGGAGGGCCAGTAATCCAATGGGCCGGTGCCAACCGGATCGAGTGGGGTGATGCGGTTTTGCACCTTTTGTGCTATTTTCAACCTCTCGCGAGAGGAACCTACGGGAGACAAATATGAGCCGGATCACCAAACGCTATCTTCTTATCGGGGGAGTGCTCGTTCTAATCGTTGTCGGACTCATCGTCGGAGCGGTTCGCCCCTTTAAGAATGCCTTAGGAGCGCAGCCCGCCCAGTCTCCCACTGTCGAAGTGGTCCAGGTTCAGCAGGAAGATGTTCCCATCTACGGGGACTGGATCGGAACCCTGGATGGACTTGTCAACGCCGACGTCAGGGCACAGGTCACAGGGTACCTGCTGAAGCAGGGGTATCAAGAAGGTGCGTTCGTCAGACAAGGCCAGCTTTTGTTTCAGATCGACCCGCGGCCTTTTCAGGCAGCGCTCGACCAGGCTCAAGGTCAATTGGCTCAGGCCAAGGCCACGCTCGCCAACGCCCAGGCAGTGCAACGCCGCACAGAACTCGATGTGGAGCGTTACACACCGCTGGCGAAGGAGCAAGCGGCCAGCCAGCAAGATCTCGACAACGCTGTCCAAAACAATCTTGCCGCGCTAGCCACCGTCGAGACGGCAAAGGCCCAAATCAAGACTTACGAGGCGTCCGTTGAGACAGCAAAGATCAACCTTGAGTTCACGCGTCTAGTTGCACCAATCGATGGCATCGCTGGCCAGGCGCAACTGCAAGTAGGGGCCCTTGTCACCCCAAACAGCGGGGTGGTCACGTCCGTTTCTACGGTGGATCCGATCAAAGCATATTTCACTGTAAGTGAGCCTCAATACCTCGCATGGCGCAAACGTTTCCCGACGGAAACCAGTAGCGAGGCGGCTGGTAAAGCTCTGCACCTCCACCTGATTTTGGCGGATGGCTCGACCTATCCGCACGAGGGTACGTTCTACTTTGCCGATCGGCAAGTCAACGAGAGCACTGGTGCAATTCGCATCGCTGGGCTGTTCCCTAATCCGGGAAGTGTTCTCCGGCCCGGCGGCTATGCCAAAGTTCGCGCGGTCATCTCCACCCAACATGATGCGCTTCTTGTTCCGCAACGCGCGGTATCAGAACTCCAGGGCGGCTACCAGGTTGCGGTGGTAGATAGCAACAACAAGGTCAACATTCGAACGGTCGCGGTCGGCGACCGTATTGGCACTCGCTGGCTTATCGCGGACGGGCTGAACCGCGGAGAGCGGGTCGTTGCGGAAGGCGTGCAAAAAGTGCGCACTGGTGCGCTCGTGAATCCCATGCCGTTCGACGCTGAAAACAAGGACAAATAGTCAGATGTCGAAGTTCTTCATCAACCGCCCCATTGTTGCCATGGTGATTTCCATCATTTTGGTGCTGGTGGGGACCCTCACAATCCTGGCTTTGCCGGTAGCGCAGTTTCCCAACATCACTCCGCCGGAAATCCAGGTCCTGGCCACATACGTCGGAGCGGACGCGCAGACCCTGGAGCAAGCGGTTGCCACGCCCATTGAGCAGCAGATGAATGGGGTGGACAACATGAACTACATGTACTCGCTGAACGCTACCGGGAACTCGAATACCACTCTGATCGTGGACTTTGACGTAAAAAGCGATCCGAATACAGACTTCATCTTGACGCAAGCGCGCGAGACTCAGGCGGCTTCTCAGCTTCCCCTCGACGTCACTAATTATGGAATCACGGTTCGAAAATCGGTCACCGCGCCGCTCATGCTGTTCGCTCTTTACTCCCCGGGCGGAACTTATGATGCCGGGTTTCTGGCGAATTACGCATTCATCAATCTCGTCGATCCGATTACGCGCTCACAGGGCATCGGGAACGTGCAGGTCTTCGGTGCCGGCCAGTACGCGATGCGCCTTTGGGTACGACCCGACCAGCTAGCCAAGCTCGGCATCACCGTTCCAGACATTGTCACCGCCATCCAGGCACAAAACACTGTGAACCCGGCGGGTAAAGCGGGTGGCGAGCCTGCGCCGAAAGGACAGGAATTTACCTACACGGTTCTCGCGCAGGGGCGTCTCCTGTCACCGGAGGAATTCGGAAGCATTGTTGTTCGCGAAACCCCCGATGGCGGGACGGTCCGGGTTCGCGATGTGGCCCGAATCGAGCTGGGGTCGCAGGACTACAGCATTGCTGGCCGTTTTAATGGCAAGCCGAGTGCCATTATCGCCGTCTACCAGTTGCCGGGCTCGAACGCAGTCGAAGCAGCCGGTGGGGTAAAGAAGTTGATGGAGCAAATGAAGCAGAGTTTCCCGGAAGATGTTAACTATGCCATTGCGCTGGATACCACACGCGCAGTCACGCAGGGCATGAAGGAAATCGTAGAAACTCTGTTGATCGCTCTCGTGCTCGTAATTCTCGTTGTCTACCTGTTCTTACAAGGGTGGCGTGCTACGCTGATTCCTCTCTTGGCCGTTCCCGTTTCGCTTATAGGGACGTTCGTACTGTTCCCCCTGTTTGGTTTTTCAATTAACACGCTTTCTCTCTTCGGTCTGGTGCTGGCGATAGGTCTGGTGGTCGACGACGCCATTGTTGTGGTCGAAGGCGTTGAGCGGCACATCGAGGAGGGCATGACGCCAAAGGCCGCCGCGCTGAAGGCAATGGAGGAACTATCCGGCCCATTGGTGGGTATCGCTCTGGTTCTCTCTGCCGTGTTCGTGCCCACGGCCTTTATTCCGGGTATCACTGGCCGGCTTTATCAGCAGTTCGCGGTGACGATTGCGATCAGCGTGCTCCTGTCGGCGTTCAACGCTCTCACGCTAAGTCCTGCATTGGCGGCGCTGCTACTTCGTCCGAAGCAGCCTAGCCGCGGCGCATTGAGGAGATTCTTCGATTGGTTCAACCGCGTCTTCGAGCGGGGCACAGATCAGTATGTCCGTTGGAGTGGAGTGCTGCTCCAGAAAACGTTGGTGATGATTGTGCTGCTCGCTGGTTTCAGCATCGCGGCCGGATTCTTCGCAAGTCGCGTACCGTCGAGTTTTCTTCCGGACGAAGACCAAGGTTACGCCTACATCAATATGCAACTGCCCAACGGAGCTTCGTTGGAACGCACAACGCGAGTTGCGGCCGACGTTGAAAACATCCTAAGGAATACCCCAGGCGTTCAATACTCGACCAGCGTCGTGGGCTTCAGTTTGCTTAGTTTTGTTCGCACCAGTTACAACGCGTTCTTTTTTGTGACGTTTAAGCCTTGGGACGATCGCAAGACCAGAGCAGAACAATTTCAAGCAATCAAGGCACATCTCAATCAGGAATTGAGTAAATTGCCCGCGGCAATTGCTTTCAGCTTCTCTCCACCTGCCATTCCGGGCGTCGGTACATCTGGCGGATTCACATTTGTACTGGAGGACCGCGCCGGCAACGACATCCAGTTCCTCACCAAAAATCTCGCCACCTTCCTCGACGCCGCACGCAAGCGGCCCGAGATTGCCGGATTGAGTACGACCTTTCTGCCCAGCGTTCCCCAACAATTTGTCGAGGTAGACCGCGACAAGGTGTTGAAGCAAGGGGTGAACCTCAACGATGTCTACCGTACGATCCAGGCCTTCATGGGCGGCTATTTCATCAATTATTTCAATCGTTTCGGTCGCCAGTGGCAGGTGTATATCGAGGCGGAAGGCGAGGATCGCGCCAAAGCGGAGAACGTTGGACAGTTCTATGTTCGCAATGGCCGAGGAGAGAATGTGCCACTGTCCACACTCACCAGGGTCAAGCCACGCCTCGGCCCGGAATTTACGATGCGCTTCAACGAGTATCGTTCGGCGCAGATCAACGGCAGCGCAGCGCCCGGTTACAGCGCAGATCAGGCTAGCGCCGCTCTGGAAGACGTTTTCAGACAGACCATGCCGCGCGAAATGGGTTTCGACTACGCCGGGATGTCGTTTCAGGAGCAGAAGGCCCGGCAAGGTGTGCCGCCTTCCGTGATCTTCGGGCTTTCGTTGCTATTTGTCTTTTTGATTCTTGCCGCGCTCTACGAAAGCTGGTCGTTGCCTTTCAGCGTGCTGCTCAGTACGCCCGTGGCGATCTTTGGAGCTTTTTTCATTCTGTGGCTTCGACGCGTAATCCTAAGTGCCTTCCTGCCTCCTTTCATGGTTCAAATCGAGAGCGACGTTTACTCGCAGATCGGACTAATCATGCTAATCGGGCTCGCGGCCAAAAACGCGATTCTGATCGTGGAATTCGCCAAGGATGAGTATGAGCATGGGAAATCGCTCTCGGAGGCCGCACTTGAAGGCGCCAAGCTTCGGCTGCGGCCCATCTTAATGACTTCTTTCGCGTTCATTCTCGGCTGCGTCCCGCTATGGATTGCAAGCGGCGCCGGCTCGGTGGCGCGGCAGATCATGGGAACCACAGTTATCGGCGGAATGATCGCGGCCAGCGCAATAGGAATTTTCTTCGTGCCGGGAATCTTTTATATCGTCGAGAAGTGGTCCGGCGCGGGCAAGGAACCTGAGGCTGGAATATTGCCGGCTACGCCCTCGCCAGCGCCGGGAGACTGAAGAACCTTTGTAGGGCGATGAACAGTGCCACAAGACAGGAGTTGCCGATTATGAAGATTGCGAGAGTGCTGAGCGCGGTCTTGAGTTCTGTCCTGCTCGTGGCTTGCGCGGCGGGTCCGAAGTATCATCGGCCCGCGGTGCAAACTCCAGCCACCTTCCGCGACATGGCGCCAGATTCTCAGCAACAAGCTCAAGCAGCTTCTTATGCAGATCTTCCCTGGTGGCAGGTTTTTCAGGATCCGAAGCTGCAGGAACTCATTCGTACTGCGCTCAAGCAAAACTATGACCTGCAACTGGCTACAGCACGCATCGATGCTGCTCGCGCTCAGGTCGCAGTAACCCGCTCAAGCTTGTTCCCGCAAGTGTCCGCAAACGCCAATTTCAGCGGCGGCAAAGAGAATGTCGTTCAATCCAAATACAATTTTTTGACCCTCGTTGGAGACGCAGCGTTTCAAGTAGATTTGTTTGGCCGCTTGCGGCGGGCTACCGAAGCTGCACGCGCACAGCTTCTGGCTACCGAAGATGCACGCCAAACGGTAATCCTGACGCTGGTCAGCGATCTTGCGAGTGACTACTTCACTATCCTTCAACTTGACCTTCAACTACAGATCACTCGCGAGACAGTAAAGACACAGACCGATTCGGTCAAATTGACCCATCTCCGTCTGGATCGCGGTGTGGCCACAAAGCTTGACGTGCTTCAGGCGCAGCAAGTGCTCGACACCGCAAATGCTCAAATACCTGAACTCGAGCGGGAAATTGCTCAAGAGGAAAATGCGATCAGCATCCTGCTCGGAGACTACCCACACGACGTTGCCCGAGGACTTCCGCTCGTCGAGCAGAGTCTTCCTCCTGAAGTTCCGCCTGGCCTTCCGTCTTCAATCATTGAGCGCCGGCCCGATATTCGCGAGGCCGAGCAAGTTCTAGTTGCGTCCAATGCGGAGATTGGAGTTGCTAAAGCTCAATTTTTTCCGCAAATCGCTCTGACCGGATCAGGCGGTGGTTCCTTTGGACGAAGCAGTGTCTTTTCGAGTCTCATGGCTTCGCAGATTGGTATCTGGTCTTATGGTGCGCAGGTGAGTCAGCCGATCTTCACAGGTGGCGCCCTTCGCGGAAATCTGCGACTGGCCAAATCAGAAAACCAACAAGCTCTGATCTCTTATCGGCAAACCATCCAGCATGCTTTCGGCGACGTCTCCGACGCGCTGATCGGCTATGAAAAGCTCCATGAAGTGCGAGTGCGCCAGCAGGACTCTGTATCCGACCTTGAGGAGACAGTTCGTATCTCCACACTGCGTTACAAGGGTGGAACTACGACCTACCTTGAGGTTTTGGATGGGCAACGGTCACTCTATTCGGCCGAACTGACGCTCGCCTCGGCCCGCGGCGACGAATACAGAAGCCTTGTCCAACTTTATAAGGCACTCGGCGGAGGCTGGCAGCAGTAATCCTGACGCGGCTGCTACGAATCGTGGCGTTCCGAGCCCTACGACGGGACCGCTGCCTCACGACTGACAACGGCGTGTTTCAAAACCTCCGATCAGGGTCGTCACTGGACACCGCCATCATTTCTACTCACATCCTGCCGGTGTCGATTCTCAGGCGCTGTGTAATATGAGAATGAGTGCAACTGCTTGAGAACATTCCGCTGGCGCCACTCACCACCATCAGGATCGGAGGTCCGGCGAGGTATTTCGTCGAAGCCAAAGATATTGGTGGAGTACAGGAGGCGGTCGCCTTCGCGCGCTCCCACGATTTGCCCTTGTTCGTTTTGGGCGGGGGCAGCAACCTCATCGTCGCCGATGCCGGTTGTCCCGGCCTCGTGCTCAAGATCGCCGTCCCCGGCATTGAGCAGTGCAACGGGCACGATGAAGACGGCAAAGTTGTTTTCGACGTCGGCGCCGGAGAATCCTGGGATAAGTTTGTTTCCCGCTCCGTCATGGCCCGCTGTGCCGGCGTCGAGTGTCTCAGCGGCATCCCCGGCAGCGTAGGCGGAACCCCCGTGCAGAATGTCGGCGCCTACGGACAGGAAGTCTCCGACACGATTTCTTCTGTGCAAGTCCTCGACTTGAAAGATAAGCAGGTGCGCGAACTCTGCCGCGAGGCCTGCGGCTTCAGCTACCGTTCCAGCATCTTCAACACCACCGAGCGCGGACGTTTCATTATTCTTCGCGTCGCCTACGCCCTCACGCCGGAAGGACCGCCCCACATTACTTATGCAGATCTTAAACGCCACTTCGCCGGCCGCGAGACCACGCCCAATCTCGCGGAAACCCGCGAAGCCGTGCGCCACATCCGAGCATTGAAAGGTATGCTGCTTGTGCCCGGAGATCCGGATTCTCAAAGCGCGGGCTCGTTCTTCAAGAATCCCGTGCTGACCGAATTCCAACATGAGGACTTGCAACAGCGCGCCGCGGCCCGAGGATTGATCCTGCCCAGCTATCCCGCGCTGGAGACTCGCAAGAAAGTTTCGGCGGCCTGGCTGGTGGAGCACTCCGGCTTCGCCAAGGGCCATGGCTTTGGCCGCGTCGGTATTTCGAGCAAGCATGCACTAGCCATTGTGAATCGCGGCGGCGCCACCGCCGCCGAAGTCCTCGCACTCAAAGAACAGATTCAGCTCCGCGTGGAAGAAATCTGGGGCGTCCACCTCGAGCCCGAACCCGTGATGGTCGGCTTCTAGCCTGTGTGGCGCGGGCACTCTGCCCGCGGAATGCGTCCAGCGCCGCGCTTCCTCGGAAAACCCCGCTCCGGCGCTAAGCCTTTTGGCGCTTGTCGTTTCCCACAAATTCTTCCTCCAACCCCACGCCCTTCGCCAGCAAGAGTGTCCGCGCCGCACGTTCCAGAAATACCTGAACAAACTACAAGGTTCGGTGGTCTTTATGAACGAGGGTGAGCGATTAACCGTGGAACAGGCAATCTTCAGCGAGGCTGTGGGCGCGATGAGGACTTCAGATCGCAGTCAAGACGCAGCGCTCGAATCGCTCGTCCGCCAGCACTCGCGACTGGTCTATCGCATTGCCTATGCCGCGCTCAGAAGCCACCATGATGCCGAAGACGCTACACAGGAAACGTTTCTCCGCGTTCTGCGCTACAGCCGCAAGCTGGCAGGTATCGAGAATCCTAAGACGTGGCTGGCGCGCATTGCCTGGCGGGTTGCGGTCGACAGAAGCGCCTTGCATGGCCGCCGCCGCGAGATTGCGCTCGACGACCCCGAGAAGCCGGTGGCAGAAATCGTGTCCTCTGACCTACCGGCACATGACGCGATGCACGGCTCGCAAGTCGGCGCGCTGCTGGAACGATTGATCGCAGCATTGCCCCGCAAACTCCGCGAACCACTGATCCTGTCGACGGTGGAAGAGATGTCGCCGCGAGAAGTCGCTGCGACTTTAGGGATTAACGAAGCGGCCGTACGCTCCCGAGTGTTTCGGGCACGGCAAATTTTGCGGGAGAAGCTCGCGGGCCAGATGGCCGGAAGGAGACGGTGAAAACATGACTGACTACGACTTCAAGAATGACGAAAGTTTGAACAACGCGCTCGACGCCGCTCTCACCCAATATGCCGCAGTCGAACCTCGGGCTGGGTTGGAAGAGCGAATCCTCGCCAGTCTAGAAGCCGGGCGGAAGCGTGCTCCTGTCGTTCGGTGGTGGGGATGGGCTGCGGCGGCGTTCGTCGCTATAACTTTGGTGTGGCGATCGGGACCGCGGCCTGGCGCCATCGCTCGCCACACTCCACCCGTCACGCAAAATCCCGGTTACAGCGGAACCAAGACGGCCCAGAATGGCGGGGGTGAACCGCTTCGATCTTCGCATCCGGCATCCGGCAGGAAGTCCACGACTCACAGCCTCACTCAGTCGCCAGCAATAGCGGCAGCCGTGCCTCGGTTGGACCAGTTTCCGTCGACGCGGCCCTTGAGCGAGCAGGAGAAGATTCTCGCCAGCTACGTCGTGAATTATCCGCAACACGCCGCGCTGCTGGCACAAGCGCACGCCGAAGACCTGCGCCAGGATCTGGCCGACGACGTGGCCAAACACCGCGCCGCGCCCGCAGGAGATTTCCCGCAATAAAAAATCACCGAACATAAACAGAAAACTACAAGGAGAAGAAGAGCGATGTTCAAAACCACAGCAATCACGGCAGCATTGATTTTGGCTCTAATAGCGGCCGGTTCCCGCGTCGCAGGAGCCCAGCAAGCGGACTCCGAGAAACCAGCGAAGGCGGAAAAGATCTTGAACGCATACCGTCTGGATTTTTCCGTCAACGAACTCGAAGACGGCAAAAAAATCAACACACGGCAGTACGCCTTGAACCTGAACTCCGATAACAGTAATGAACTGAAGATCGGCACTCGCGTCCCCATTGAATCAAAACCGGGTGAGTTTCAGTACCTCGACGTGGGCACCAGCATTTGGAGCAATCTTCAGGAGCGCAATGGAGCCATTGATCTCTCGGTGCGCGCCGAGATCAGCAACTTCGCTCTCCCCGAACAAAATCAGGGGCGCGATGGCCGTCCAGTCTTGCGCCAGTTCAAGATTAACGCCGGCACGCTGGCCCAGCTTGGGAAGACGATGGTGGTTGGCAGTGTGGATGATCCGAATTCCAAACGGCAGTTTCAGCTTGAAGTGACGGTAACGAAATTAAGATAAGTGTGCTGGCGCGGGTGGCATCGCCCGCGCCGGCACTCGTCGTAAACGGCAAACATCTGCGGCGCCGCTCCGATTCGTGACCCTGCGTACTCGGCTTTGACCCCACATAAGGGGTGGGTGCAACGGACCGCGCCAAGCGGCGCCTCAACTTAACCATCGGCAAGTTTTGCCGCCTCTTTAAAGATCTCGACAAACATTTCCCGCGTCAGCTTGCCAGTCTGCGTATTCTGATTCGAAGGATGGTAAGAGGCCAGTAACACCTTACCATCCGGTAACCGGTACCTGGCGCCGTGTTTGAAAGGGTACTTGGCGCGACTAAGAAGCAAGCCCTTGCGTTTCAGATAATTCAGATACGCGTCGAAGCCAATCTTGCCCAGAGCGGTAACCACCTTCACTTTTTTCAGTCCAGCAATCTCCCGGTCGAGAAATTGCGAGCACTCCGCAAGCTCCTGAGGTGTTGGCTTGTTGTCCGGCGGCGCGCAGCGGACAGCCGCGGTGATGTAGAGATCTTTCAGTTTGAGTCCATCGTTGCGATCTACCGCGTTGGGCTGGTTCGCGAATCCGGTTTCATACAACACGGGAAACATGAACTTGCCGGAAGCGTCCCCGGTAAACGGGCGTCCAGTGCGGTTGGAGCCGTGAGCGCCGGGAGCCAAACCTAAGACCAGCACCCGCGCCTCGGGATCGCCGAAGCCCGGCACCGGCTTGCCCCAGTATTCGCATTCACGGTAGGCGCGGCGCTTCTCGCGCGCGATCTGCGCGCGATAGGCCACCAGGCGCGGACATCGCGTGCAGCAGATGACTTCGTGATTGAGAACAGCGAGCCAGTGTGGCATTTGTGGATGATTGAGCTTAACGCACGATGCTCATGTGGGAACAGTCGCCCGGCCTGCGCTGGGCGGAGTCGAAGGCTGTCCGGTCGAGCGCAGCTCGACTTGCTTTCCTAGACGCCAGCCAAGTGCTAAGCCTTCGTAAATTGTAACGTTCCTGTCACATATATGTGCGGTAGCGTACAGTATCCATGGTATGGCGCTTCCTGGGACCAGCGACTACTGTGAAATCTACCCTTCCTCGTAGCCGTCGAGCTTTCAGACGCGGCCCGGCCAGAAAGCCTGCCAAGGGCGGAACAGCCCCAGTAAAATCATGCGGACAATTCTCATCGTCGATGACAGCTCCATGGTCCGCTCTTCGCTGCGGTCGTGGTTTGAGAACAGCTCCGAATGGCAGGTATGCGGCGAAGCCGAGAACGGCAAGGTCGCTGTGGAAAAAGTGGAAGAACTCCACCCTGACGTAGTCATCCTGGATTTGCAAATGCCCGTAATGAATGGCCTCGAGGCGGCACGGCAGATCAGCAATCGCGCGCCAAACACCACCATGCTGATGTTCACCATGCACACCTCAGCCGAATTAGTAAGAGCGGCTCGAGCCGTAGGAGTGAAAGACGTTGTCTCCAAATCCGACGAACTCTCCAGCCACCTGTCGGTCGCGTTGAACAAGTTTTGCGCGTAGCGGTTCAGTTTCCAGGATGCTCATGTGGGGACAGCCACCCCCGGCTGTCCGCTCTGCGAAACTGTTTTGAAAGGACGCGGCTTCAGACGCGCCGAAAATTTGTTTGCGAAGGGCACAAATGACGTGGGCATTAGCCCTAGAGGCACTTATTTAGCGAGACGCTCAAGCAGCCCTCGGTTGCGAGCCACCGACTGCTCGAAGGCATCCAGTGCCCATCCGTCGAAAGCCGCGCCGGGTGGGGCTGCTTAGCAAACAATGAAACTGCTTTTGTAGTCTAGCTCTTCTCTCGTACAATTTCCGGTGCAGGACCCGAGACCCACCGAGCGGCTGGGCAGTTCTCCCTGGGTCTTGGTGGCTTGATTTTTTGAATTCGATTCGGAACCCGAGGATGCCATGGCAACCGTCTCTTTCGCTTCTCAGATCCTTCCTCTGTTCACGCCAACGGACATAAAACACATGGCCAATTTCGGCTGCATGTTGGCGGAATACAGTTACATGTCACAGCCAGCCAACGCGCAAAATGTGCTCAATCGCTTGAATGGCACGACGACGCCAGTCATGCCTCCACCTCCCGCGGCGCCATGGACGGCGGCCAACATTCAGCTGTTTCAGGCTTGGATGGCGGGCGGTTATCAGCCTTAGCGTGCGGAGCGCCCATTATGCCGCCGTCCGTAGTGCCCACCCGTCGAAAACCGCGACGGATGGGGCTGCCCTCTGTCGTGGGTGGCGCAAGCGTGACTCACTTCGGGGTGCTCAGGAACAGCAACACGCCGGCAGAACTTGAAGAGGCACTGCCATTCACAAGCGCCATGTCGCTCAGACCGTCGCTATTGAAATCGCCGGGAACCAGAGCTTCCGTAGGGTTAACCGCCACGTAGGACAATGGGAGGTCAAAATGGCCCCTGCCGTCTCCTAGCATGATCGCGGCACCGCTATAAGAATTGTCGGGGGCAGAACTGAGAAGATCCAACTTTCCATCACCGTTGAAATCAGCGGCAAACAGGCCTCCCGAAAACAGATAACTGCGATCCGAGTAGACCGGGCTGTGGAATGTACCGTCTCCGTTTCCAGCCAGAAAAGCCAGGCCTGCGCTCCCGATCACAAGATCGACCTTTCCATCCCCGTTGAAATCGCCCGCAACCGGTTTGCCGTTGGCAGGTACTGTGGGTCCAACGATCGCAGTCTGAAATGTGCCATCTCCGTTTCCTAAGAAAACCAAGACCGGGCCACTCCCATTCGCATCCACGACATCTAGTTTGCCGTCTTGATTCACGTCCGCAAGCAAGAGGTAACTCGGGGCAGCATATGTCGCCCCCTTGGCGAACGTCCCGTCACCGTTGCTCAGGTAAACCGTGAAGCTTGATCCGCTGTTATCGGAACTGACCACGATCAGATCTGCTTTGCCGTCGCCGTTCAGATCCTCCGCCGCAATTCCGATCAGATTGGTGACGAGGGTATCGATCGGCGTTTGAAACGTCCCGTCACCATTACCGAGCAGAATTTGATATCCCGAAGAATTCATGTCTAATATGGCCAGATCTGGTAAGCCATCCCCGTCGAAGTCGGCCGCCAACATGAAATTCTGATTATTGAAGATCGGCGACGACAGGGGAGATACTCTCGGATTCTGAAACGTGCCGTCCCCTCTACCTAATTCGACAGACACCTGTCCGTTCGTGAAAGTGCTCTCCGCCACGACTACATCGAGGTTGCCATCGCCATTGAAGTCAGCAGCAACGCCTGCATTCGTACCGTAGATAGTCTCCGCCAACCTCACCGACTTGAAAGTTCCGAATGTGCCGTCCGCGTTGCCAAGAACGACCCCGACGGTATTAGTTGAGTCCGGCACCACGAGGTCGAGCTTTCCGTCACCGTTAATATCCGCGACCGCCAAACCCGAAGTGAACGCCAAAAACGGCGAGGACAAGGGTGGCCGAAATGTGCCGTTTCCCTTCCCCAACAGCACATAAAAACCGCCTACGAGCAAATCAAGCTTTCCATCGCCATTGAAATCACCCACCGCTAGAGAGTTGCTGAGGAAGTTAGAACCTGGGTTGACCGCGACAGGAGACCCAAATGTGCCGTCACCATTCCCTTCTAGAAACAGCACCTTTCTGTTCTGGCCGTCGGTCACGGCGAGATCAAGGTCACCGTGGCGCTCAAAGTCGCCCACCGCGAGTGCACCAATACTCTGCGGAGAGGCAATGGACAAGGTATCCACCCGGGTGAATGTCCCGTCGCCGTTGCTGAGAAGGACCGACGCACTTCCCGCGCCGGAGTTGGCTGTGATCAAGTCGTCCATGCCGTCATTATTGAAGTCCCCCATTGCGAGCGCGATTGGCCCCGCGCCGACGGAACTTAGCCGCTGTGTTTGGAAGGTACCGTCGCCATTGCCAAGCAGGATTGAAACTGAATTATCCGCCTGGTTGACGATCGCCAGATCAACCTTGTTGTCCCGGTTGAAGTCCGCCGCTGCCAATCCCACCGGATTGTTACCCACGGCGTAGTCGACGTGGGCCTGAAAGGTGCCATCGCCATTTCCCAGCAGAACCGCGACAGTATTGTCTTGACTGTTGATGATAGCGAGGTCTACTTTGCCGTCATTATTAAAGTCTGCCGCAACCAAGTTGGTAGGTGAGTTTCCCGTCGAATAGTCCCGTTTAGGCTTAAAGATTCGATCGCTGGCGGCCATGATGATGGAAACCGTATTGTCCGCATTATTCGTCACAGCCAAATCGGGCTTTCCATCCCCATTGAAGTCGGCCACAACCACGTCGTACGGTACGTTTCCTGTTATGACGTCCGCCCGCCCAAAAGTATAGTGCTGGGCTAACGCTTGCGGGATCAGACAGCCGACCGAGAATACCAACGAAGAAATAAGTACACGCAGGCCTCTGTTTCGCTTTTGGAGTTCCAGCATATGTTCCTCCACACTACGGCGATGGTATCAGGCCCCGTTTCGACTGATGGGATGATCACTTCGGTTCCTGGCGACGAGTAGGCCGGGCGCTCTCAGACTGATGAAAAGCTAGCCAGCCCGCGATCCAACGGGAGCGCATTTCCCGCTTCTTTTACGAGAAGTGAGGCTTTGGCCGGTTCCCCGCCAATTGTTCGACTCCCTCGTTTGACGCCTCTCCCCTCCCCTCTTTACACTCAAGTTAACGCCGCATGAATTCAATCAGGTTCCGTAAGCTCAACGGAAGCCCTCCGAATTCCGCGGCGAGTGAAAGGTAAAAAGTGAGCCCCACAGAAACCACCGACGCGGCCAAAACAGAAACGACCAAGAAAGAGATCAAGCGCGAAATCTCAGTCGAGATCCCGGCCGCCGAAGTAACTCGCGAAACCGATCTCCAGATTCAGCGCTATCAGAAGAGCGCACGCCTCCCCGGCTTTCGCGCCGGGCACGTGCCCGCCTCCATCATTCGCCAGCGCTTCGGCGATGGCCTCAAGAACGATGTCGTCGAGGCTTTGGTCCCGAAATACTTCCGCCGCGAAGCCGAGAAACAGGGCCTGATCCCAGTTTCGCAGCCCCGCATTACCGATCTGCACATGCACGATGGCGAACCTCTGCGCTTCAAAGCCAGCTTCGAGGTGTTGCCGGAGATTCAAGTCGAAGGCTACAAGGAATTGCGCGCCGACAAGGCCGAAATCATCGTTAGCGACGAGGAAGTCGAAGCAGCGCTGAATAATGTCCGCGAGCAGCATGCGACTTATACCACCGTCGAAGGCCGCACCCTCGCCGAAGGCGACTTCGCTCAGGCCTCCATGGACGGGAAGCCTAAGGATGCAAAGGATGCGGAAGCGGCCAGCGCTAATCCGGTTCACATGGATGATGTGCTGATCGAAATCGGGGGCAAGAACACGGTGCCCGAGTTCACCCAAAACCTCGCTGGCGCCTCCTCCGGCGATGAGCGGACGTTCGACGTCAGCTATCCCGAGGATATTTCCGACAAACGGTTGGCCGGAAAAACTTTCGTGTATACGGTGAAGGTGAACGGCATCAAGCAAAAGAGCCTTCCCGAATTGAACGATGATTTTGCAAAAGAATTGGGCGAATTTGCCAGCCTCGACCAAGTTCGCAAACAGATTCGTGAGAACATGGATGCCGAGCGGCGTCACGAAGCCGAGCGCGCGTCCAAAGACAAGCTCGTAGCCGAACTGGTAAAGCGCAATGAATTCGAAGTGCCGGAATCCCTGGTGGACCGCCAGATCGATCTGCGCCTGGAACGTGGTCTTCGGGCTCTAGCCGCGCAGGGCATGAAAATGGAAGACTTGAAAAAAATGGACCTGCCCCGGCTCCGGGCCGGTCAGCGGGATCAGGCAGTGAATGATGTAAAGTCCTCGTTGCTGCTGGAACGCATTGCGGATTTGGAAAAAATCGATGTCAGCGACGACGAGATAAACCGGGAACTTGAAGCTCTGGCGAAACAGTCGAAACAAACGTCGGAAGCGGTGCGAGCCCGTTTGACAGAGGATGGGGGCCTCGATAGAATCCGGATGAGAATCCGCAGCGAAAAGACCCTCAATTTTCTTTATCAGCAGTCCGCGTAGTGATGTAGTAAACGCGGACTCTTTCGACCCTCCCCGAGAACCGAAACGTTACTGCGGGGCGGAGTGTGGCAGGTCCGGTGACAGGTCCGGTTAACAATGAAGCCAAATGATGGGAACAAGAACGATCCGCAAATGATGTTAGTACCGATGGTGATCGAGCAGACCGGGCGCGGCGAACGCGCCTACGATATTTACTCCCGCCTGCTCCGGGATAACATTATTTTTATCGGCACGCCGATTGACGACAACATCGCCAATCTGGTGATCGCCCAAATGTTATTTTTGGCCCAGGAAGATCCTGAAAAAGATATTCAACTCTATGTCAACTCGCCCGGAGGTTCGATCACGGCGGGCATGGCCATCTACGACACCATGCAGTATGTGAAGAATGATGTCATGACGCTCTGCGTAGGCCAGGCGGCATCAATGGCGGCGCTGCTGTTGGCGGCGGGCGAGCCTAAGAAGAGATTAGCCCTCCCTAACTCCCGTATCCTGATTCACCAGCCTTCGATGGGTGGCTTGTCAGGTCAGGCTACGGACATTGATATTCACGCCCGGGAAATCCTGCGCATGCGCGAGATTACAAACCAGTTACTCTCCAAACACAGCGGCCAGAAGCTGGACAAAGTGGAGAAAGACGTGGAGCGCGATTTCATCATGAACGCCCAGCAGGCGAAGGAATATGGAATCATAGACGATATCATCTATAAGACCGTAAAAGCGGTATGATCTGCCTTCGCCCTTGACTTGCACTTTGGAGTCGGAGGCGAAAGCCGTGGTGAAAGGGTCTCGGTGGGCGGGACCCAACGTCAAACCGCGAGAAATTTAAGGAGTAGTGCTGAGTGAAAAACAAGTCAGGCTCAGAGGAGATTCTGCGCTGTTCGTTCTGCCATAAGTCGCAGGACGCCGTTGCCAAACTGATCTCATCGCCGAGCGATTATCCCCGGGCCTACATTTGCGATGAATGCGTAGCCGTCTGCAATTCCATTCTGGAAGATGACCGGACCGCGACTCCGCAAACCGCCGCACCCAATCAGTTGCCCAAACCGCAGGAGGTCAAGACCTTCCTCGACGAATACGTCATCGGACAGGAGCAGACCAAGAAGAAGCTGGCCGTGGCGGTCTACAACCACTACAAGCGCATCTTCATGAATCGCCAAAAGGCGGCGGGCGATGGCATTGAATTGAGCAAGTCCAATATTCTGCTGATCGGTCCCACGGGAACCGGTAAGACTCTGTTGGCGCAGACTCTGGCCCGCATGCTGGACGTGCCGTTCGCCATTGTCGACGCCACCACGCTGACCGAAGCCGGATACGTGGGCGAAGATGTCGAAAACATCATCCTCAAACTGCTGCAGGCTGCCGAGGGCGACGTCAGCCGCGCCCAGACCGGCATCATCTACATCGACGAAATCGACAAAATCGGCCGCAAGGACGAGAACCCCTCCATTACCCGCGACGTCTCCGGCGAAGGCGTGCAGCAGGCACTGTTGAAGATTCTGGAAGGAACCATCGCGAACGTTCCTCCACAGGGCGGGCGCAAGCATCCTCACCAGGAATTCACTCCGGTCGACACCACCAATATTCTCTTCATCTGCGGAGGAGCCTTCGTTGGACTGGAAAAAATCATTGGCCGCCGCGTAGGCAAGAAGTCTCTGGGCTTCCGCGCCGGCAGCGAAGAAGAAAAGGATGAGGCAGTAATCGCTCGCAACAAGCGCAATTTCGAATTGCTGAGCGAGATGCAACCGGAGGACCTGATCAAGTTCGGCCTGATTCCCGAATTTGTTGGCCGGTTGCCGGTCATGGGAATGCTGGAAGACCTGGACGAATTTGCGTTGATCGAGATTCTCACGCGCCCCAAGAATGCCATCGTCAAGCAGTACCAGCGCCTGTTCGAGTTTGAAAACGTGCGCTTAAAGTTCAGCGACGAGGCTCTGCGCGCCGTTGCCCGGCAGGCCATGGCCCGCAAAGTGGGAGCTCGCGGCCTGCGCATGATCCTCGAAGAACTCATGCTCGATCTGATGTTCCATTTGCCCAGCCAAAAGAAACTAAAAGAGTTCGAAGTCACCAGAGAGATGGTTGAGAAGCGCAATGCCTCTCTTTCGATGATGGAAAAGGCGGGATAGCCAAAGGGCCGTAAAAGAGTAGACTGGTTACTGGTAGCAGGCAGTGGCGGCACGCTCGGCGAGTCATCCAGCACTGTCATTCATTTGGAAACCCAGGGAGATTGAGTGACCACATCCAAGGAAAAATTCGAGAGCAAGAAGCTACCCATGATGCCCATTCGGGACGTCGTCATCTTTCCCTACATGATGACGCCGTTCGTAGTCGGGCGTGAGTCCAGCGTGCGCGCCCTGGAAGAGGCTCTGGCCGCGGATAAGAAGATTTTTCTTGCGACCCAGCACGATGCCTCGATCGACGAACCCAAGTCGAACGAGATCTACCAGGTCGGCACCATCGTCAACATCGTGCAGAGCCTCAAGCTGCCTGATGGCAATATCAAGGTTTTGGTCGAGGGCGTCGAACGGGGTCGCCTGCTCCAGGCTACCGACGCCGATGGATACATGCAGGCTTCGGTGCGCGTGGCCCGGTATCCCACAGAGATGAATGCGCAGATCGAAGCCGGCATGCAGCGCGTTACCACTCTGTTCGAACAGTACGTAAAGCTTTGCCAGGCGCTGAACTACGAGACTATGATCTCGGCGGTGCGCATGGAAGATCCCGCCAAGCTCACCGACATCATCGCCGCCAACCTTCAGCTTTCCATCGAAGAGAAGCAGGAATTGCTGGAAATCTTCGATCCTTCCGAGCGCCTGAACCGTATCGCCGACGTGCTCAACGTCGAGATCGAAAAACTCAACGTGGACCGCACCATCCAATCGCGGGTGAAGCGGCAGATGGAGAAGGCGCAAAAAGAGTACTACCTCAACGAGAAGATCAAGGCCATTCAGAAGGAACTGGGCCGCGGCGAAAAGAGCGAGTTCGACGAACTAAAGAAGAAGGTCGAATCTGCCGGCATGCCGAAGGACGTAAAAGACAAGGCACTGCAGGAACTGAAGAAGCTGGAAGCCATGCCGCCGATGTCCGCCGAATCCACGGTTTCACGCAACTACCTGGATTGGCTGCTGGCCGTGCCCTGGAAGAAACGCTCCAAGGAAATCCGCAATATCTCGCGCGCCGAAAAAGTTCTCAACGAAGATCACTACGGCCTGGAGAAGATCAAGGAACGCATCCTCGAGTTTCTTGCTGTACGCCAGTTGGTGAAGAATCCCAAGGGCTCGATCCTGTGTTTCGTTGGCCCTCCCGGCGTCGGCAAGACCTCGCTGGGCATGTCCATCGCCAAGGCTACGGGCCGCAAGTTCGTCCGCATGTCATTGGGTGGAGTGCGTGACGAGGCGGAAATTCGCGGCCACCGCCGCACCTACATTGGCGCACTGCCCGGCCAGATCATTCAGATGATGAAGAAGGCCGGCACGAAGAATCCGGTCTTCATGCTCGACGAAGTCGACAAGATGTCGATGGACTTCCGTGGCGACCCCTCCGCGGCACTCCTCGAAGTGCTCGATCCAGAACAGAATTTCATGTTCGTCGATCACTACCTCGACGTCGAATACGACCTCTCGCAGGTTTTCTTCGTAGCGACAGCCAACGTCATGCACACGATCCCTCCCGCGTTGCAGGATCGTATGGAAGTGCTACGGCTGCACGGCTACACCGAGCAGGAAAAAGTCGAGATCGCCAAGCAGTTTCTGGTTAAGAAGCAGATGCTGCAGGCCGGACTGTCGGAAAAGAACGTGAAGTTTTCCGACGACGCCATCACCACGCTCATCCGCGCTTATACGCGCGAAGCCGGCGTGCGCAATCTGGAGCGCGAAATCGGCAACGTCTGCCGCAAGGTCGCCCGCAAAGTGGTCAAAGAAGGCGAAGGCTACACCATCGCCGTCACCGGCGATAACGTGACCGACTTCCTGGGCGTCATCAAGTTCCGCGACACCCTGGCCCACGAAAAGAGCGAAGTGGGATTAGTCACCGGCCTGGCCTGGACCGAAGTCGGTGGCTCCATCTTGAGCACCGAGGCCACAGTGGTAGACGGCAAGGGCAAGCTCACTCTGACCGGCAAGCTCGGTGACGTCATGCAGGAATCGGCGCAAGCCGCCCTATCTTATGTCCGCTCCAGAGCGCATCGCCTCGGCTTGACTCGCGATTTCTACCGCACCCTTGATCTGCACGTGCACGTACCCGAAGGTGCGATCCCGAAAGACGGGCCCTCCGCCGGAATCACCATCGCCACCGCAATTGCCAGCGCACTCAGCAAGATTCCCGTGCGCCGCGATCTCGCCATGACCGGAGAAATCACGCTTCGCGGCAAAGTCCTCCCCATTGGCGGGCTTAAGGAAAAGCTGCTGGCAGCGCATCGCGCCGGACTTTTCGAAGTGATCCTGCCCCGCGACAACGAAAAAGATCTGGCTGAGGTTCCAGAAAACCTGCGCAACGCCATGAAGATGCATTTCGTGGATACGATGGACCAGGTGCTCCAGATTGCGCTGGAATCTCCGCTGCCATCGCTGAGTGAAGATGTAACCACCCAGCCCATTGCGCCCCTGACCTCCAGCACCGACGATAGCCCGGCGGCGCATCAGTAGGTTGTGAAGTTGTACCGTCCCTTGGCGTTGTCATCCTGAGCGGAATTGCCGCACGCGATAGCAGACGGCAATGCAGTCGAAGGACCTGCCCTGAGCTTTGCCGAAGGGACCCCTTTAAGCTTACTGTGACTAGAGACTCGTCAGGGAGTTTCCATCGCGAAACTACAGCCGTACGACGTCCCTATATCCCGCGAAGCGTTACAATAGGGACTTCTTACGATGTCCACATCCAACCAGAGTCAGATCGCTTTTGAAAACGGGCTGCAGTTGCCAGCCGAACCTGGGCAAGCCCGCACTACCGGAATCCTGCCCTCCCAGGAAATCAGCAACCTGATCGCCCGGGGAAATATTAGCGGATCGCCCGCCATCAACCCTGACCATATCCAACCTGCCAGTCTCGATCTGCGCCTCGGCGACATGGCGCATCGGGTGCGCGCGAGTTTTCTGCCCGGCCCAAACAGCACGGTCGAAGCCAAGATCAAAGAACTTCGCATGACGCGAGTCGATCTAACCGGCGCGCCGGTTTTCGAAAAAGATTGCGTCTACATCATTCCCCTGGTCGAAGAGTTGAACCTGCCGGATAACATTTCCGGCAAGGCCAATCCCAAGAGTACAACCGGCCGTCTCGACATTTTCACCCGCCTGATCACCGACTACGGCACCGAGTTCGATCGCGTCCCGCCGGGCTACAAAGGCAAGCTATACGCCGAAGTTGTTTCCCGCACATTTACCGTCGCTATCCGGGCGGGAATGAGGCTCAGCCAGTTGCGGTTCGTACAAGGCAGTCCGGTCGCCGGGGACCGCACCATTAAAGGGTTGGATCAGGAGGAATCGCTCGTCTACATGGACGACGGGGACGTTCCGGTGAAAGCCCGCCTGCACCGCGGTCTCAGAATTACGGTCAATCTGGAAGCCGCCGAAGCGGGCGAGATCATTGCCTACAAGGCGAAGCGCTACGCTCCCGCTATTGAACTCGACAAGATTAATCACTACGCGACCGAGGAGTTTTGGGAGGTTCGTCATCAAGCTGCCAACAAGAGCCTGATTCTCGAGCCGGATGACTTTTACATTCTCGCCTCACGCGAAAGAGTCCGCGTTCCTCCCGACTTCGCCGCCGAAATGGTTCCCTTCGATCCGTCCGATGGTGAGTTCCGCATTCACTACGCCGGCTTTTTCGACCCTGGCTTTGGCTACGGTTCTAGCGATATAAAAGGTACCCGCGCCGTGCTCGAAGTTCGAGCCCACGAGGTTCCTTTCCTCATCGAGCACGGGCAGCTGGTGGGACGGCTGAACTACATGCCTCTGCTCTCGCGGCCAGAAAAAATCTACGGCACGAATATAGGATCGTCCTACCAGCATCAGGCCCTTACTTTGAGCAAGCAGTTCCGCCGCGAACCAGTGCCCTAGGTTCGGTTTTGCAGTGAGGGAGAATGGACATCCTAATAACAGTGGTGCCAATCGCACTATTCGTGATCGGCGTCGCGGTTATGTACTACCGCTTTCGAGATAACTTCTCCGATCTGGCAGCCACGACCGATAGCAAGCAAAGCAATACCTTCTGGACCGTCATAGCTCTGATTTATGCAGTCGTTATTGCTAGCCTGTACCTCGTGTTCTACCATCGTGGTCTCTGACCCACTACGTTCTTCCGCTTGCCAACCCCCGCCGCTCCATAGCAAACTAAACCATGAGGGTTCTCTCCCGATTCCTAGCGGCCGCCACCGACGCCGCCCACTTCCCCGCTCCCAGCCTGCCGGAAGTCGCCTTCCTCGGCCGCTCCAACGTTGGCAAGTCCAGCGTGATCAATACCCTGGTGGAGACCAAGCTGGCTCGCACCAGCTCCACACCCGGACGCACCCGCAGCATCAATTTCTTCGAAATTCGCTGGCCGGGAAAGCCTCGTCCCGAGGTCATCTTCGCCGACCTACCCGGCTACGGCTACGCCAAGCTCTCTCGCGAGATTTCCCAGGAGTGGCCCAAGTTCATCGAGCCATATCTCAATGACCGTCCCACTCTGGCTTTATGCATCGCGCTGGTGGACGTGAACGTTCCTCCCCAGGATAGCGACCGGCAACTACTGGATTTTCTTAACGCCTCGGGCCGCGACTTCCTGCTGATCGCAACCAAGAGCGACCGCCTTTCCAATAACCAACTGGGCAACGCTCTGAAGAAACTAACGGCGGCCTATCCCACGGCACCAGTGATTCCATTCTCGGCGAAAACGCGTGTTGGCCGGGATGAGGTCTGGAACAAGATCCGCCAATCTGCAACAAACTTTCCGGCGGCAGCGTTCCAATCTTGAACTCCTTACGTTACGGGAACTGCCCGAGCCCTTCGCATCCCCCAACTTGGCTGCGTTAAGTCTTCCGACTCAATGTTCCGCTAGAGTGACCAAAGACTCTCTGCGCAACGGGGCCGAACGAGGTCAGGCGTGCCTCGATGCGAAGCGGCGAGTGCGCAGCTATGTCCGACGAAGACAATGCGGGAGCGTCTTACCTAGCCGCCTTGAAACGGTCTCTCCCCCAGGCGGGGGGCGCGGCCGCGGCACCTGCGCCCTCATCCCCGCCTGGGACCGCCCGTCCCTCGCCCGGAGACAAGCGCAGCAGCCCTCGCTACCCGTGCCAAGGCAGCGCTCACCTGCGTGAAGTCGGCAGCGGCGTCGCGACCTGGGCGACCTTCACCGATATCAGCTTTCATGGATGCTACGTGGAGGCCATGTCAACCTTTCGCGTGGGGTCCAAGGTCCGCTTGACGATGGAGGTGAATGGCTTTCGCGTCGAAGGCCAGGGCGAGGTACGGGTGGTGTACCCGAACCTGGGCATGGGAATCGGGTTCACAACCATGTCGGATCCAGATCGTGAGCGGTTGCGCGAGCTGCTGCGATCGATCTCGCGGTCCTCGGGAATCATGAGGGTGGGCGTTGGAGGAAGTTCCTCTGTAGCCCGTCAGCCCGAGCCTCTGTCGCCTGTGCCCAACGCCGCAGCTGCAATTCAAGCGGTGATGCGCTTCTTTGAAGAGCGCCACCTCCTGAGCCGGGAAGAATTTATTCGGATTATGAGGAATAGCCAGAACTCAGCAATGTAGCGAACGAAGCCCTAAGAGTGAAGTCGATTGGTTATGATGAAAGTATCATGGCGCTCTACTTCATCACTGGAATCGGCGGCTTCATTGGATCGTCCCTGGCGCGAGAACTCTTGCAGCGCGGAGAGCAGGTTCGTGGTGTGGATAATTTCTCTACAGGCAAGCGGGAAAACCTGGCACCCATACTCGGGAGGATTGATTTCCGGGAAGCCGATATTCTCGACCTCGATGCCATAAAGCTTGCCTGTGCCGGCGCAGATTACGTTTTACATCAGGCCGCCATTCCGTCAGTGCCTAAGTCGGTCTTGGACCCAATCGGCAGCAACCGCGCCAATGTGGATGGCACAGTGAATGTGCTCGTAGCTGCGCGCGATGCCAAGGTGAAGCGCGTGGTCTATGCCGCATCCTCCTCAGCGTACGGCGACACCCCAACCCTTCCTAAACACGAGGGCATGACTCCCGACCCGATTTCGCCGTACGCCGTGGCCAAGCTGGCCAGCGAGCATTACCTGACTTCTTTCTACCGCTGCTACGGAATAGAGACGGTAGCTCTCCGCTACTTCAATATCTTTGGACCACGCCAGGATCCGTCGTCGCCGTACTCCGGCGTACTGGCGAAATTCATCACGCAGATGCTTGCCGGGCAACAGCCCACTATCTTCGGCGATGGCGAGCAGAGCCGTGATTTCACCTACATCGACAATGCGGTCGACGCCAACCTGCTGGCCTGCAAAGCTCCGGCAGCCCAAGCCGCCGGAAAAGTATTCAATGTGGCGACGGGACGGCGGATTACGCTCAATGAAACCTTTAAACTTCTTCAGGAACTCACCTCGTTCTCGGGTTCGCCAATCTATGCCGCGGAACGCGGGGGCGACATCAAACATTCCTTGGCAGATATTTCCTCTGCGGAACAGCACCTCGCCTACAAACCCAAGGTAGACTTTGAAACGGGACTGCGGCGGACCGTTGAGTGGTACCGCCGGCAGTGAGTATTGTGAGTGTAACTGCGACTTATTGCCGACTGACAAGGCGACTGCGTGTTATGTTTCTTCGACACTTTCCAGTATTGGCGTGTCGTTAAGGGCTCGCTTCCAGCTTTGAAATTGCTAACTTTGCGGCTTGGGCCACTGTTCCAAGACCATCGAAATGGATGGTGGCATCATCCTGTGTGAGTAGACGAAGCTCGGGAAGAGCTTCTTTGGCACGCAGTTGTTGAAGAGCATAAATCGCCAGCACGCGCATGTCTGGACTGGAATCGTGAAGCGTGTCGATGAGCGGAGCGACGGCCGCATGATCGCCAATCTCACCGAGAGACCAAGGTACTATCCAATTGACCTGTCGATCTTTCAAAAGAGGGATGAGGATCGGAACTGCGCGAACGTCTTTCAAATCCCCGAAAAGATGTGCGGCGTAGTATCGGTCAGATGCGATCTGACCCTCCAATGACCAGTTGCCCATTGTGCCTTGACCCATTGGTCTCTGTGATGAACGGTCCTGAAGAATTGAGCGGATGGCGTCGAAGCCGCCCTCATCGGCTAAGCTGGCAAACACAAAAGCCGCGTTGCCTCGGATGTGCCTGTCAGCGTCCGCCAGGTACGGCTCAAGCTGCCTAAGAACGCCTGTATCGCGACACTGCGCCAGCTTTTCAGCAACGTCAAATTGCTTATAGAAATTTGGACTGTTCTGAAATTCCTTAACTAACTCTTCGCTGGATACACACTTTTGATCGCCAGCAGAACCGCTGGCAACCAGCGCAAAAGCCGATAGAACAATCAACACTGCGAATCTGTAACCATTCTGCGCGCGGCTTCTCATAGTCCATGAATCATACTTGATGTAATCGGGCGGCTAACCTCAAAATCGGGTCAGCGATTGATCCCTTGCCCATGACGTAGCCTGCTGTCCGGCAGTCGGCTGTTACGTTGGTGATCTACGTCGCGATTACCGCTGTCGATAGAGTTGAGACATGACACTCTCATCGATGGTCGTTTCCCGCGATTGGCAGGAAGTCAGTGTTCTGGAATGCATTCTCGGCGGCCTGCACATGGATGTTGCCGTAGAAAGCGAACCGGAACGCGCCCTGGCCCGCCTGACAAACTCCAAAGTCGATGCGCTGATTGTTGACTGCGACCTCAACGGCACTGGACAATTTTTTCGCGAACTAAAACAAGAAGCTCCGCGCGCCAGCACCGTGCCTCTCGTGATCATGGGCGGCCCGCAAGGAAGGCAGGACATGGAGGCTACGGGCGCCATGTTTGCATTCGACAAACCGATTTCCGTGGAACAGGCGGTGCGCACGCTCTCCGCCGCGCGCAACATGATCCTCGACGGGCGTTTACGCTATCACCGCGCCGGGCTGGACGTCCCTGTGACGCTCAGAGGGAAGCGTCAGAAACACTTCGGCGCGCAACTCATCAACCTGAGCCAGGGCGGACTGCAAGTGCGCGTCAATGCTGGCTTCGATGCGAACGATCTGTTGCGTGCGTCCTTCGAGTTGCCGGGAACAAAGTCCGGCGTGAAGGCCGACGTAGAAGTAGCATGGTCCGACGACCACGGAAACGTTGGCATCCGCTTTGTAAAAATCGCCGCGCAGATGCAACACACTCTGCGGGTATGGCTGGCTCAACAGTATTTTGCCAATTAGGTTGGACAGCTCTCAGCTCTCTGCTTCGCCGGAAAAGAATCGGGAAGGGCGCCTCCTCAGCCGTGCCGCCTAGGCCTGGACAGGCGCGGGCTTTAGCCCCTGAGGGTTCGCGCCTTCACTTCAATACAGAACCCCTTCGGATTTCAGCATCGAAGCGCCTTCTAGCGAATTCGAATTGCGTTTTCCTTTTCCTCTTCCTCCTCCAAGCCTGACGCACGTTGCGCCAAACGAGTGCCCAAACTCGCTCCTCCAAACAAGGCAAACAAAACCCAGTACGCTGTGGCGACAAACACGGCCGCTGACGACGCCGCGCCCAGAGTAAGCGGCCACGGCGGCAACTCGTGTGCAATGGAAAGAAAAACGAGAGCAAATAACAACAGCCCTGCAACCAGTATGAGACCATCTATCAGCGCCGCCAGAGTCCGCGACGAGAGTGGCCGCGAAAGCCAATTCAGTTCCACATCGCCTTGCGACCGCGGACCTGCCAAATCTGAGTCTGGATAACGATCTTCCTGTGCTTTATCTCGCCTTGGCAAATCTGGCTGAATCACCGGGCGGGGTTGCGCTGAAAGAATCAGCCCATCGTTCTCGTCCTCAGCATGCTCTGGGGCAATCGAAGGCGACGCAGATCCGAAAATGGAAATGGAATCTTCCGCGTGTCGAGACATGCTTTCCAGCAGATTCGAGAAGATCCACTCATCGATCTGCCGCCCCGTTTTCACGGGCAGATCCAAAAAACTGATCCCGCACTGCCCCGAGGCGCTCGCCCAACTTACCAGCCCGTAGGTCTCCACGCGCAGCCGCGGCATTCTCAGCTCGAAGCGCACCCGGACGCGCTGTTGCTGGCGCAACGGCGCGACGGCCTGTACGGCCGCACCCTTGCTGTTGAGATTGCGGATGATGCCGCCGTTGGCCGCGTCCAGCGTTACATAGGTCAGCGTGCGCAACTCATGCCGATAGTGAGTGCGTGCTTGCCGCGCGGGAAAAGATACGACCTGCATACTATCCGCCAGAAATGCGCCGGACGGGCCCTATTGGTTCAAATTTTAGTTTCTGGCACACGCAGGCCGACAGTAACTGGGTTGGTTCGCAAAAACGCCCAATCGCCACGGCAATCTATTTCTGTTCCTTCAGCTTCTTCAGCATGTCGATCCCATGCTGGTTCTTGGGATCCATCCCAACAGATTTCTCGTAGTTCTGGATCGCAAGCTCCTTTTGCCCCGCAGCCATATAGGCTTCACCCAGGCTGTCATATACGTTCGAGGACTTAGGGTAATCCTCGACATTCCGGCTGAAAATCTGAATCGCGTCTTCTTTCTTTTCGGATCGCAGCAAGTGGTAGCCAAGCTGATTCAAGGTGCCTTCATCCACCTCATAATCGGGAGAACCCGCCTTCTTGAGAGCCGCATATCTCTCGAGTGCGACCTGCGTCCCTCTCAAGTCCGCAATCAACATCAGCACGTCCGCGGCCGGCTCTTTCTCCGGAGTGTTGTTCCAAGCATATTCTTTGGCGACACTCTTGATCAGATAGTTTGCTACCGCAATCCCATTGTCAGAATTTGCCATCACGGCGACGCCATGCCCGGAGTCGCAGAACATGGTCAGCATCGCCTGAAAGCCTTCGTCGGCTCCGCCGTGGCCGAACTGGCCGGGATTATTCTTATCGCCAAGGAAGAACCCGAGGCCGACTCTGTCAATCTGCGGCGTAAGCATCGTCTGCGTCATTGCCTGCGACAGCACGTGATTTGCCTTGCCCTGTTTGGAGAGTGCGATTTCAATGGCAAACCGGGCCAGGTCGGAGGGTGTGGCCCACAGGCCGGCAGCCGCCATCTCAGGATAGATATGCCATTTCCCGCGAACAACTTTTCCGTCAGCATACGTTCCTGAGGCGGCCAGAACTGCTCGCCCCGCTGGAAGCGGCTGCTCGTAAGTGCTGTCGAGCATTCCGATTTTGTCGAGCACGGTCTCGCGCATGAACTGCGGAAAGGGCTCGCCGGTCACATCTATAACGAGTTGCTGTTCGATGGTAATTCCGCCGCCAGAATAGCGGCTCTTCGTGCCGGGAACGAGATCCACGCGAATCGGCGCAGTGTTGGCTGGCTTCTCGCCATTGAAGATCTGCACCAGCGTGGGGATGGGTTCATCCACGGCGTAACCAGGGAATCCGTGAACGGTAAGCCCGGCGCTGTGGCTCATCAGGCGGCGAAGCGTAACCTTCTGGTCCTTCGTGAATTCATTTTCCGGAACCTTCCAGCTGACCAGCTTCCGGTTGACGTCCTCATCGAGCGAAAGCTTTCCATGCTCAACCAGGTAGAGCGCCCCTGTAGCAGCAACCGGCTTGCTGATCGAACCCGCCTGGAACAGAGTCTTGGTTGTAACCGGCGTGGCTCCGCCAGCTTCGGTGACGCCATAGGCTTTGGCCCAGACGATTTTGAAGTTGTCGACGACCGCAACGCTCAGGCCAGGGACTTTGTAGACCTCCATCAACTTCTGCAGATTGACCTGTAGGGGCGGTTCATTTTCGCCCAGAGGGATAGGAGGAAAATCGTTCTCGACCCGCGCGATGCGTTGCTCCACCGGAGCAGCGTCGGGATGCCCCTGCATCCCTGCCGTTTGACCGTTCGCCAGCGCGACGAGACAAACGACTCCGATGACGATCTCCAGTAGCAACGCTCGATTGTTTCTGGTCAAGTGGGATGACATAGAAAGCTCCCTTCCAAACCATCACACACAGATTCCTTGCTATAGACGGCGGAGGCTCCGCGACGTTACCAGAGCTGATCAAGGACGTTGCTTAGCGCCCAGCATCGTTTCGCCCACTGATCGTTCCGATGCGATCACAACCTTTACCACTTCAAACACGATCACCGTTGCGTAGGTCACCGCAATCCACACACAGACCTCCTCGATTGGCAGGCCCGCCCACGCTCCGATAAACAGACCGATCATTTCGCGGTGCTGGAAGTTCCACCAGTTGTAAGGCACAGCCAGCGTCGCTTCCCAGAGCAGGCTGACCAGCAGCATAAAGAAAAGCGTCAGGCTGAGCGCTCGCCAGTTGATAAAACGCTTGGCCACCGCGAAGAAGCTGACCGCCGGCACCAAAGCTCCCGCAACTAGAAATGCGAAATAGCCGGGGAAACCCGCCTGGTCTTCTGGCATCGCGAAATGTTTCTTGTAGACCCACGCGGCGCCAATCAACACTACCGCGAGGATCAGAGAAGTAGGATGAAACTGCAGAAGGCGCAGCACCTTCCGAGCTTCGTCCGGGTAGTCTGGCACATTGTAAGCAGCCAGCCAGAACTCGCCCAGCCACACGTAAAGAAGAAGGACCGTGAGAAACCCCGTCAGGTAAAAAACATATTCTTCAATGGGAACAGGATTGCCCAGGGCCGGCGCAGGGATGCCAATCGTGGCCGCCGCGTTCGGATAGACAAAGAACCAGCGCGCGAAACCAAAATCGAGCAGGAATCCCAGCGGCACCAGAATAATAAGGGTCCAGCGAAACGCTCGCTGCGGGATGTGCAATCCCTCGCTCGGCAGGAACCATCCCGCAATAAATCCGCTTGGCACGATGAACAACAAAAGACTCAAAGTGTAGCCGTACGGCGTGGGATTTTCACTGGTGGGTACCAGCTTTACCGGAGAATGCACGGTGTGCAGAGTGACGGCTGCGGGAATGATGATCATCGCCAGCATTCCAATTAAAATTCCGGCGCAGACTGTTGGGCTCGGTAATCCATGGGAGCGCGGCGCAGTCATGTGTGGCCTCCATTTCGTCGCAGCGGTCGAAGTTCGAAACTATTCCTGGAACGCCAAGGATTCTACGCTGGTTTTCACAACAAACTCTTCCTTCCTGCGTCTTTTACGGAATCTGGAAAATCACGAGCTCACTCTTACCAAAGTCCATGGCCACCCGGTCATGTCCCAATCACCAGGCGTCGGATAAAATCCCCATTAGTTCTCGTTAAAACCACGAGAAAATCGGAATGCCCGGCCTTCGGTCTGGACATTCGGAAGTGGCGAAAACAGGCTACTCCAAGTAGTTAATTGACAGGGCAAGTTGTGATGGCCACACTTTTTAGAGCATCTCGGCCGTGCCGCATTTGATGGCAACTACTCCCACCAAACCGCTTGACGCGCTCGATGCCGGGCTAATGGAGCCGGTCGCTCCGTCGTGGCCGCTCGAGCGGCCTGGGGACTCGTCCCTGCATTCCGGCCTTAATCGGGAGATATCTCGCAACTCACTTCACCATGAACCGCGACCGTTACGGCCTGCTGGCGGCGATGCCCTCCCGGCTCTGCTCGCATTTTCGGCACTTCACCAGCAAGTGCGCCAGCGCCGTGCTTTGGCCTCGCAGCATCGAGGATTCGACACTATCACTCGGCCCACTGAGTTCGAACCCGCGGAACTATTCGTTCTGGACGAAGTGCTGCAACTGGTCGCGGAGCGGGCGATCGCCATTACCGGAGCGGATGGATTGGGCATCGCTCTGGCGGAGAACAACGAGATCGTGTTGCGGGCTTCGGCGGGCACGATCAAGCCGGACGTGGGCGCGCGCATCCAGCGCGACTCGGCATTTTCTGGGGCGTGTTTCCGCACCGCGCAAATCATCCGCTGCGACGACACCGAGACCGATGATCGCGTCAACCTCTATGCGTGTCGGCAACTCGGCGCGCGCTCCATGGTGGCAGTGCCGTTGTGTGGCCGGCGTCGCGTGATTGGGCTGCTGGAAGCGTTCTCCGCTGAGCCTTTCGGATTCAATGACAGCGATGTGGGCAGCCTCGAACTGCTGGCCGAACTGATTCTCGGAGCGCTCAAACCCGAAGACGACGACCGCTTCGCGGAATCGGCGCAAGTGGCCGAGGAGAAATTAGCTGCGCCTGCGATTCCCGCTACGGCTCTGCCGGTTGAGAACGTTGCTGCTCTCGAAGTTACGGTGGCTGAACCTGCGCCGCAAACGAAAACTCCGTCTGAAGTCGCGCCCGCGGTGGTCGAACCAACCGCCACTGATGTGGCACCTGCGCTCAGCACCGACTCGAATCGCATTCTCGAAAATAACGTAGAGAACGCAGTTACTTCGGAACCTGTTGCGGAACATCGTCCTGGAATGGTGCTGGTGCTGGTCCTGGTGGTGGTCGCGACCCTTTTGGCCGGCGGCTTGTGGTGGAAGCTCAAAAATGCGCAGTTGAGCAACCTCATGATTCGGCCGGAACAGAAAATCACCAAGCCGCTCGCCGCGGAGAACGAGGCGGCTACTCCTGCCCTCCCGGCTTCCCCGGCTCCAATCGCCAGCGCGGATAGCTCAGATATCACTGCGAATTCCGCAACTCCGAACACTTCAACTGCCGCCGAAGGCACGACTCCGGAACCGGGGAAGCTGCCGCACATCACTGGGATTCGGCATTGGTCCGCGGCGGATTCCAGTACGGTTGTCCTTGACCTCGAAGACCAGATTCAGTACGAGGCGCATCGACTCGCGCATCCCGATCGAATCTACTTTGACTTGCACGATACCTCGCTGGCTCCGGAGCTGGCCGGAAAAACCATCGAAATCGGCGACGCTTTGCTTTCGCGAGTCCGTGTGGCGCAGCCGACTTCTGGTTTGACTCGCGTGGTACTCGAAACCAAAAGCAACTCGGATTTTTCCGTCAGCCTGGAACCGAATCCCTACCGCCTGGTGGTGCAGGTGCGCAAGCTGGGCGCCAGCACCAAGGCGGACGTAAATCTTTTTCCGGGAGCTATGCAGGCAGAAAAGCTGGCGATCGTTGTGCCGCCGCCCACTCACGAGGATTTGCAGTTGCGCGCTCGCGTGCCGAAGATGCGCATCGTTGTCGATGCCGGCCATGGCGGCTGGGATTTGGGAACCGTTGGCCGCCGCGGTTTGCTGGAGAAAGATCTGGTGCTCGAAATTGCACAACGCCTCGGTAAACTGCTCGAGAGCCGCCTGGGCGCGGACGTGATTCTCACCCGCAATGACGACAACTACATTCCACTCGACGAGCGAGCTGGAATGGCGAATCAGTCGCAGGCCGACTTGTTCGTCTCCGTCCACGCGAACTATAGCGATCTGCCTTCGGCGCGCGGCGTGGAAACTTATTACACAAACTTCTTTTCGGCGCCGAATGCCAAAGACCTGGAGACTCGGGCCGGCGCCAGCAAAAGCGCGTCGACCGCAACTTTCTCGCCTGCCGATTTGCACGACAGGATCGAGCAATCGCGACGCCTTGCAGCCAGCGTGCAACGTTCGCTCTACGGCACCTTGTCGGCGGACAATCCCGGCCTGCGTGATCGCGGCGTGAAGGAAGCCTCCTACGTGGTTCTTACCGAGACTGCGATGCCCGGCATCCTGGCGGAAGTTTCCTTCGTCAGCAGCCCCACCGACGAACAGAAGCTGCGCAGCGACGGATATCGCGAGCAGATCGCCGAAGCACTCTACAAGGGCATCGCCCGGTACGCGGCGAACTCGCACGGCGTCAAGATCGCCGCACGCTAGCGCCGACAGACGTGCTAGTTCCCTGCTGGGATGCCGCCGTATTTTTGCAGCCAGAGTAGTTCTTCGCGGACTTTGATTTTGCCGTGCCAGGGATTTTTGGAGAGTGAGTGGCCTTCGCCGGGGAAGACCAGCAGTGCGTTGGGAATGCCTAGCGAGTAGAGAGCGTGCTCTAACAAATAATCTTCCATCACCGCTACGCGAATGTCGTTAGCGCCGGCGACCATGTGGGTGGGGGTGCGAACTTTGTCGATTTGGAAGATGGCGGCTTCGTCGTGATAGCGCTGGGGGGCTTCCCAGGGGCGTCCGCCGAGGAAGTAGGCGTCGTCGAAGGTGGTGTCGTCGTTGCCCCAGTTGCCGATGTGCTCGACCGCGCCCGCGCCCGTGACTGCGGCTTTGAAGCGGGTGGTTTGGGTGATGAGCCAGTTGGTCATGTAGCCGCCGTAACTGTAGCCGCCGATGGTGAGGTGGTTGGGATCGGCGATGCCGTCTTTCACCAGCGCGTCGACGCCTTCGAGAATGTCTTTGCCGGGACGCGAGACGATTACGGGAACGATCTGCTGGAGGAATTTGTCGCCGTATCCAGAAGACCCGCGGTAGTTGGGTTCGAAGACGAGCCAGCCTTTGGTGGCGGCTAGCGCGGCCCACTGATACCAATCGGCTTCGAAGTGGTTGCCATCGGCGTCGGCGGGGCCGCCGTGAATGAAGGTGAACATGGGCAGATGCTTTGCCTCAAAGCTGCCGGGAGGATAGATAAGCATGCCTTCGACGGTGGTGCCGTCGTCGGCCTTCCAGCGGTAGGGTTTGCCTTGAGGAAGATCGCGCTCGGTGAAAAGTTTGTTGAGCGACGTGATGGGGCGCGCCTGGTCTAGTTTGTCAGGACTCTCTGCGAGGTAAACTTCCGTTGGCTTCTGCAAGGACGAGTAGACAAAGGCGATGCGAGGGGAGTGCGCGGTGGTGGATAACTTTTCGTACGTGCCATCCCAGCCATTCAGCTTGTGTAACGACTGATTCGGCTGGGCGACGGAATACATGGCTACTTCTGTACCGAGGCGGGCGGAGGCGAGCACATTATCGGCGGTGAGGGAGTAGTGGTCGACGGGACCGATGAAGTCTTTGCTCCACTGTTCGACTGTGCCGGTCTCGCTATCTACGGAATAGAGGTGGGGTTGGAGGTCGCGATAGGGGCCGGTGACGTCTCCGACTTCGACGCTGAAGAGGATGTGACGGCTGTCATTGGCCCAGCGCGGCCTGACCTCTTGCGCTTGATTGTGGGTTAGCTGATGCAGAGTGGACTTGGCCACATCGAGGACGTAGATTTCGTAGTCTTCGAACTTTTCCTGGCGCTGGTTGATGGCGCTGGAGATGAAGGCTAGCTTGGCGCCGTCGGGGGAAGTGGTGAGATCGTCGACGCGCAGCGGGGAGGTTGCGATGGGGCGGGCGCCGGGAGTTAGATCGGAATCTTTGTCGGCATCGGTCTCTACTTTTGCGGGGGCGGCGGCGTGGGTGGCGAGGGCGGCGGCCACGTCGAGGGCGAAGATGACGTCACCGCGTTCGGCGGTGCGATACTGCACAACATCTTTCCATTGCTTCTTGTAGTCGTCCTTCTGAGCCTTGGTCCACGGATTGCGGGTGGCGTAGTAAAGGGTGCGGGAATCGGCGGACCAGGAAAATGTATGGACCTCTTCTTCACCCTGGGTTATCGCGATGGCTTCGCCGCCGGCGGGGGAGATCAGATAGATCTGGGCGACGTCTCCTTTATCGTCTTTGTCTTTGTCTCCACTTTTGGGATCGCCGTTTTTGTGATCGCCGGAATCGGAATCTTTTTCGGAAGACGCCTTGCGCTCGGAGAGGAAGGCGATCCAGCGGCCGTCGGGCGACCACTTGGGCTCGCTATCGTGTCCCGACTGGGTGAGTTGGATGAGAGAGCCGCCTTTGCCGTCGTCGTGATAGAGCCAGAGATCGCTGCGGAAGATTTGCTGGTCCCAGTCGGCGCGCTCGGCGACGATCGCGACAGAGGCTCCGTCGGGGGATAGCTCAACGGCAGAGTAGCTGACTGAGTTGAAAAATTCGTCGAGAGTGAGTTTGGGCTTGGCGTCCGCGAAGGTTAGCGAGGAGAAAGCGAGCAGGCACAAAAGTTTGGGGATTTTCATAGGGCCCTTGGTGGAAGTAGGGTTATACAACGGCGGGTTTGCCGTAAGCAACTTGCAAATGGAGTTGACTCAGAGTCAGCGTCCACACGCATTTCGCAGATGCAGAAGGATTCCTTGCGGAGACAAAATGCGACCGCTGGGGCTAAAGCCCGCACTTGTTACGGAGGCTTACGCGGCGCTGAAGCGGCGCTCTTCCACGACAGCGCCGGCATTAACGCTGGCGCCTACATTCTTGCTATTGCCGGCGTCCCTCATTTCTGCAGCTAGCTCAATGGAGAGAGTGGCGTTTTACTGCGTGGGCTCGGCATTTTTTAGGGCTTCGTCGATGGTCTGGCCGGAACGAGAGGTGCCTTCGGCGAGGCGCCAGCCATCGTCAAAGTCGCGGAAGGTGGCGGTCGAGCGGTAATGGACGTCGGCGGGATAGAGTACTGCGCCGACTTCGTTCAGGGGAGTCCATTTCCAAGTAAATTCGACATCGGCAAGGTTGCCCTGTTTGGCGATACCGGTGACGGCGATCAGTTCGCGACGGGCGGCGGGGATGGTGAAGGATCGTTTGTCCGCATCGCCGGGAGCGATGAGATCCTGAAAAGTATCGACTCCTGCGGGGGTAAGCGCGAGGTCCCAACAGGGAGGTGGAGTGAGGGATGGAGGGCAGGGCGCTTTGGTGGCGGAAAGCCAGCCGCGATTCTGCAGGAGCAGATATTCCCGGGAGAGGTAGTCGTCGTCGGAAAGCACGCCGGTGCGAAGGTGAAATTGTTGCGGCGCGCGGAATTCGTCAGAGCCCGCGATCAGGTCGGCGGCGAGGCGGCGGGTGAGGAAGTCGCGGGGAGAGCAAGAGGAGAGCAGGACTGCGTTGGCTAGAACGAGGATCGACAGTTTCCGCATTTGTAAAGCAAAGTCAGATCGAATGATTTTGGATTGTACCCTTTTTCCGAAGAAGTAAGCTGCTGGAGTCAAACGCTCATCGCTTCAGCAGCGGGCCCGGAGATAGGGATGCTTCGACTCCGCGGTGAGGTCGCTTCGCTTCCCTCACTGCTCCGCTCAGAGTTTGTGACTTTTTTGGTGCGTTGGGTGGCGGGGCAGAGCTATAAGAATGCATGGGCCAGAGAGAGGGAGAAGCGGGAGAGTCTAAGCCGGCGGTGCGGTTGCGGGTACCGGAG
>Ga0307479_10000450_pt1 | contig 37133 bp, 27 predicted proteins | sample atmos_gasesECM4C_FD_203743 | JGI IMG/M metagenome (GOLD analysis project Ga0307479, IMG submission 203743) | Hardwood forest soil microbial communities from Morgan-Monroe State Forest, Indiana, United States - atmos_gasesECM4C_515 | ecosystem: Environmental > Terrestrial > Soil > Temperate...
GAAAATGCCGGAAGAAAACTACTCCTTCAAGCCGACACCGGAGGTTCGCACTTTTGGCCAGCTCGTTGGCCATGTGGCCGACGCTTCGTACATGTTCTGCTCGCAAGCCACAGGTGAAGCAAACCCAGCAAAGGACATCGAAAAAACGAAGACGTCAAAGGCCGACCTCGTGGCTGCGCTCAAGGACGGAGTGGCGTACTGCAACAAGGCATTCGACAGCATGACCGATGCAAAAGGCAGCCAGATGGTGAAGTTCTTCAACTTCGACATAGCGAAGCTGACGTTGTTCTCGATCAATACAGCGCACACGGATGAGCACTATGGGAACATGGTGACCTATCTGCGACTGAAGGGGATCGTGCCGCCGACAAGTGAAAACCAGCCCGCACAGCCACCGAAGTAAGAGGCTCGAACACCTAACTCGGCAACCCGCGCCATGTCCTGGTAGAACGCGGTTACCGGAAAGTGACCCACTAGCAAAAGGTGTGGAGCAGGGAGCAAACGCCGGGGATTAACTGTTCAGCTGGAGGTCTCCTTGGGGGCCGGTAATTACGGCTTTCAGGCGGGCTTTGTCGCTGCGCTGGACCGGGAAGTCGATGCCGAGACGTTTTAGAGTGGCGGCCAGCTCCTGCGGGTCGGGGCTTAGGATTTCAAAATAGTCCAAGGTGCATTTTGCCGAGGCGTCCTTTGAAGGATGGGCTGAGCCGGCGCCCCACTCGATGAAGAAGGGCAGGAATCCGTGCCGGTCGTCGGCGAGATTGATGGTCCTCCAGTTGAGGAGGACGCCATCGGGGCGTTTTCTGGAGCCGTCGTCAGGGCCCTCGAAGGCGATGTTATTTGCACGGAGTTGCTTGACGACGGCAGCGATGTCTGGAGGATGGACGGCCCAGCCGATGAGGCGCGGATCGGCCATTCCGCGCAATTGCGGGTAGTGGACGATTTCGCGCTGCTCAGGGTCGGGGGCGATGATTTCCAGGTAGCGGCGCTCTCCGAGCGAGAGAAGCGCGTTGCGGGTGCCGCGGCCGGGATGGACTCCGCCAATTGCGGCGCGCACGCCAGTGCCGTCGTGCACAAAGTCGATGCCTTTATCGAGATCGCTGCAGCCGAGAAGGATGTGGTCGAGCAAAGCGGGCACGTCGTCGTCCTCGTCGGCGTCTTTCACCGGTGCGGCCCAGGCGACGGATGGCGATAAAATCGCGCCTCCCGTCAAAGCCAGAAAGCTCCTGCGAGAGATCATTCCGGGCACCTCGCCACTTTAGATGTTGGATGGAGACGCAAGGTCTGCTTCTAGATCTCGCCTGCAATTTGCGGCGGTCATTTTAGCTTGCGGCGCGGGAATCGACTTCTCGGCGCAGCGCTTCGACGAGTTCAGCCAGGGGCTGGGGGCCGAGGTCACCTTTACTGCGATGGCGTACGGAGACGGTGCCGGCTTCAGCTTCCTTGGGGCCGACGACGAGCATGTAGGGAATCTTCTCTAGCTGCGCGTCGCGGATTTTGGCAGGCAGCTTTTCATTGCGGTCGTCGAGATGGGCGCGGAGGTTGTGGCGCTTGAGAGTTTCGGTGACGTGCTTGGCGTAGTCGGCGACTTTTTCGCTGACCGGGCAGATTTCCACTTGCACCGGCGCGAGCCACAACGGAAACGCCCCGGCGTAGTGCTCGATCAAGATGCCGAAGAAGCGTTCGACGGAACCGAGCAGGGCGCGGTGGACCATCAAAGGCTGATGTTTGGCGCCGTCTTCACCGACGTATTGCAAGCCGAAGCGCGCGGGCAGATTGAAATCGAACTGCACGGTGGTGAGCTGCCAGGAACGACCGATGGCGTCGATGAGTTTGACGTCGATCTTCGGGCCGTAAAAAGCGGCTTCGCCTTCCATTTTCTTGTAGGGGATGTTCATGCGCTTCATGGTGTCAGCGAGAGCGGCGGTGGCGCGATGCCAGTCTTCGGGCTTGCCGGCGTAATTCTCCGGATGAGCGGGGTCCCAATCGGAAAGTTCGACTTCGAATTTGTCGAAGCCAAAATTTTTCATGACCGCGAAAGCGAAGTCCACGCAAGCTTCGACTTCGGATTCGATTTGTGAGGGCATGCAGAAGATGTGCGCGTCGTCCTGTGTGAAGCCGCGGACACGCAGCAAACCGTGGAGCACTCCGCTGCGTTCATAGCGATAAACGGTGCCGAGTTCGGCCAGGCGGACGGGCAGATCGCGGTAGCTGTGCAGCTTCGACTTGTAAATCAGAATGTGGCCAGGGCAATTCATGGGCTTGAGCTGGTAGTCGGCTTTTTCGACTTCCACGGGCCCGAACATGTTGTCCTTGTAAAAGCCGGTATGGCCGCTGGTGTTCCAGAGTTCGCGGCGCATGATGTGCGGAGTGTAAACGAGGTCGTAGCCGCGCTTGAACAACTCGTCGCGCAGCCAAGTCTCGATGATGTTGCGAACGAGGCCGCCTTTGGGGTGCCAGAAAATCAGGCCGGGACCGGCGTCTTCCTCGATGCTGAAAAGGTCGAGTTCGGTGCCAAGCTTGCGATGATCGCGGCGCTTGGCTTCTTCGAGGCGATGCAAATGGGCGTCTAGCTCTTTTTGCGTGAAGAAAGCCACAGCATAAATGCGTTGGAGCTGCGGATTGCCTTCTTGGCCCTTCCAGTAAGCGCCGGCGACGTTCATAAGCTTGAACGCTTGGATGCGCTTGGTGGAAGGGATGTGCGGGCCGCGGCAGAAGTCGATGAATTTTCCGGTGGTGTAGAAGGAAACCATCGGCTCGGTGGCTTTTTCCTCCACGAGCTCGCATTTGAAAATCTGGTTAGACTTTTTGTAGAGGTCGAGAGCTTCCGGCTTGGGGATGAGTTTGCGCTCGTTGGGCAAATCCTGGGCGGCCAGCTCGCGCATCTTTTTTTCGATTTTGGCGAGGTCTTCCTGAGTGAACGGCTCCTCGCGCAGGAATTCGTAGAAGAAGCCGGTATCAATCGGCGGACCGATGCCGAGCTTCACGTTGGGAAAAAGTTCTACTACCGCGGCCGCGAGCAGGTGAGCCGCGGAATGCCGAAAGACAAAGAGCGCGTCGGGGTCTTTTTCGGTGAGGATTTGTAGCTTGACGTCCTGCTCCAGCGGCTTGCGTAGATCGACTAACTCGCCTTCGCCATCGTTCGGCGCCGCCACTCGCGCCACCAGCGCAGCATCAGCCAGGCGCGGAGAAATGCTCCGCGCTACATCGGCGGGGGTGGTGCCCTTGGGAACGTCCTTGATGCTGCCATCCGGCAACGTGATGTGAATCTGCTCCATGTACGTGTGCACCTGGAAGGAGAAACTCTAAGCTTATCGGCGGGTCCCCGTTGGGTCAAGGCGGCTCCTTGGGCGACTTGGGCAATGACGGCACACGGTGCCAGGGTCCGATTTGCACCTGAGGACGTGTTAGGGTGGCCGCCTGACGGCAACCATGATCGGACAAACGCTGGATCACTACCGAATCCTGGCGCAGATTGGCGAAGGCGGCATGGGTGTCGTGTACCGCGCGCACGATGAAGTGCTGGCGATTCCTTGCAGCAGGGGCACAGGCTTGGCGCCAAAGTAGCCGTAGACGACGAACGCCGCAGTAATGTCCAAGGCGCCCGAGGCCAAGCCCGCCCAAAGCACTGCACGAATCGCTGCTCGGTTCTTCAGCAAAGAAACCTCCCTCGCGGCGGTCACCATATCTGAGCGCAAGCTTACACCAGCGGTCGAAAGAAACCTTTCTGCCTGTTCGTGGCCTCCCTCACGAAGCATCTTTTTTCTGGACCTCATGAACTATCATGCTGGGGAGGCGCAAGGTCTCCGGATTTTCCGGATACTTTCTGAAAGCGCCTGCTTTAGGTCCACCGCCCGGGTAGGCAACCCATCCCGAGGAATCCACGACGTTCCGGAGAACCGCTCGGTGTGGTCACGGTCGATCGATACCGAACCTGTAGGATAGAAGACCACCCTAGCGAAATAAGGCATTCTAATTCAGTGAGTTTGCGGCGTTCTTTATCCAAGGAGAATCAGGATTCAAGGTCAGCGCATGTTGGATGGCATCTTGGGCTTTGCTCTTGTCGCCGTGCTTCTTGTAAGCTCTGGCGAGCCAGACAAAAGTTTCTTCTTGCTTCCCATCAAGTGCCACGGACTTTTCCAGGCTCTCAATGGCTTTGGTGACATCGCCGCCGAACAGCTTCGGGGCCATCAGGTACTGACGGCCGAGGCTGGCCCAGACACGCGGATTCTTGTCGTCCAGCGCCATGGCTTTGGCGTTCTCCTCTTTCACTTTCGGGCCAAACTTCGGGCCCAGAAACATCCCGTTCCCCAATGAAATCTTTCTGCCATTGAGGTCAGCGAGCAAGCTGTGCGCATCTGCCGACTGGTCATTGAGTTGGATCGATTTTTGAGCCGCTTCAATCGCTTTGTCCACGGCTTCCGCCGCGGCCTTCTTGTCCTTATGCATCTCCTCGGCGTCCGCGAAATATCCCTGAACCTTCGCTAAATCGAGATTGAGGACAGCATCGCTGGGGTTCTCTCGGATTTTCTGTTCGAGTTGCGTCTTCAGGGATTGTAATTGCTTCTCATCGCGAGTTTTCCTGGCGGCTTCCATGGCCGCGCCGAGCGCTTCATTCACTGTCGGAACAGGACTAGCCGCTGCCGGAGCCACCAAGGGCAGCGCGAGGTATGCCCCTAGAAGAAGGATGAGACGAACACTCTTCGGTAAAAGCATTAGCGAGTCCCTGCTCCTTTCTATACGCATGGACATCCGGAAACTTTCACCGATTCCCGAGACGGCACCGGTTTGCATTTCGTCCGTGTTCTCTTGCGAGGTAAACTCATGGCTCACTTCGGCGGCAGTCGAAGACTCAAGGGGTCTGCGGATGAAACGACTCGCGACACAGCTACTTTTCTCTCTCATTCTACTCTATCCGACGACAGGAAAAGCGGCGCAGGAACCGCAGGCGCTTCCCTTGCCCGACGAGCGCTATAAGGCGGACATCCTACTTGTGGTGGCGCATCCCGATGACGAGGGCGCGGCGACGCCGTATCTGGCGCGGGCGCTAGACGAGCACAAGCGTGTGGCCGTCGTCTTTGGCACGCGCGGCAGCAGCGGCGCGAATGAAGCCGGGGCGGAGCAGGCGGCGGCACTTGGCGAGGTCCGCGAAATGGAAGCGCGAAACGCTTTAACGACGCTGGGCATTACCAACGTCTGGTTTCTCGCGGGCAAGGACACGGCGTCGCAAAATGTGTTGCAGTCGCTGGCGAACTGGGATCATGGAGAATCCTTGGAACAGCTGGTGCGGCTGGTGCGGCTCACGCGCCCGGAAGTGATCCTGACTTTTTTGCCGGGGACATTTATCGGCGAAGACCACGGAGACCATCAAGCGTCCGGGGTGCTGGCGACGGAAGCATTCGATCTGGCGGGCGATCCAGCCTCATTCCCCGAGCAAGTTGCCGGGCCGAGCAAACGCCTGGAACCCTTGCTCGAGAATTTACGCCCCTGGCAGACGAAAAAGATCTATTACTTTCCGGATGCGGACCGCGAAGGCATTTTTCGAGGGAAGGGCCCGGAGTATTCGGTGAAGGAGATTTCCAAATCGAGCAAACTGCCCTACTGGCGAATCGCACTCGATTCGTTTCGGGCGCACCAGACGCAAGCCAAGTCGTTTCTCGATAGACTCGCACAGATGGACGAGGCGCAAATCGAAAAGATGGCCACCTCGGATAGTTTCTGGACGGAGGCCTTGCATTTCGTGCTTGGAAAATCGCTGGTTGGCGGCAGCGTGACCGGAGATATTTTTGAAGGCCTCACTCCGGGGGCGCTAGCCTTCGCCCGGCCCGAAGTTTCTCCTGAACCAGTGCGACCGGAACTGTCGGTTGAACTCGCCGGCCCTTACAGTTTTTACGCGGAGTTCCGGCGCGCCCACGGACTTACCCATCTCCCGCATCCGGAGCCCCCGGAGATCGCCCTCGAAGGGTCCACCACCATGGTGATTCCATTGTGGGTGCGCAACCGGACGTCCAAGATGCAGGAAATCTCGCTGGCAGCCTCTTTGCCGGCGGGTTGGACGGTCGAGAGCGGCTCAGGTAAATTCACCGTGGCAGCGAAACAAGTGGCAGCCACGAGGATGGAAATCCTGCTCCCAGGGGTTCCCGAAAACGAAACGAAGAAGCCCGAGCCTCAGGAAGTCACCGTTCGAGCGGATTCCAATGGGCAAAACCTCGGTGAGATCAAGCTTCGCGTCGAACTTCGTAAACGGGCGCTGCCCCAATAACGCATTTTAGGATTTTTTCGCGCGGGCGGCTTCCATCTGCTCCCACGCCGCTTCGGGCAGCATCAGCAAGTCATTGAACTCGCCGGCGCCCCGCAGCCATTGCGCACCGTCAATCACCACGCATTCACCGTTGATGTACTCCGCCATGTCGCTGATGAGAAACGCCGCGAGACTGGTGAGTTCCTCGTGGCGCCCGAAGCGCTTCATGGGATTCTTGTCTTTGGCATGCTCTTCGAACGTTTTCGAGGGCATCAGCCGCGACCAGGCACCCTCGGTGGGAAAGGGGCCCGGCGCAATGGCATTCAACCGGATGTGATACTTCGCCCACTCCACGGCCAGCGAAGTGGTCATCGCTAAAACCCCGGCTTTGGCACAAGCCGAAGGCACCACAAACCCCGAGCCGCAGTTGGCGGCCGCATAAGTGGTAACGATGTTCAAAACGTTGCCGCCAAGTTTCCGGGAAATCCAGCGCTTGGCAAAAACCTGCGTGCAATGAAATGAACCATTCAGCACGATGCCGACGACGGCGTTGAAAGCGTTGGGAGTGAGTTTTTCGGTGCGCGCCATGAAATTCCCAGCCGCGTTGTTGACCAGCGTGTTGATTTCGCCGAACTGTTCCTCGGCTTTTGCCGCCGCGAATTCAACGGCGCCATAGTCGCGCACGTCACAAGTCGCGTAGGCGGCGGCGCCCCCGGTGCGGTGAATCTCTTCGCACGTCTCGCGCAACGGCTCTTCACGCCGCCCAACGACAAAGATACGCGCGCCGAGTTCTGCAAACCGCAAAGCCATCGACCTGCCGAGTCCTGTTCCCCCGCCAGTAAGGAACGCTGCGCGGCCTTTCAATAGGTTCTTCTGGAACACCCGTCACCGCCCTTTTTTCTGGAATGATCGACCGCGCATCGACCGCGCGAGCGCGATTCTAATCCATCCGAGAGGATATTGACGATTTATTCGGAAGGGAACGTGCCCGGAAGCAAAAGGCTTGCCTACAAGCTAGGGACCTATCTGCGCCGGAAGGGGCTTCCCCATGGCCTTGGCATACTCGGCGGCGTAAAGCGGGCTTTCTGGAAATTCCTCAGTCAATTCGCGAAGAAGTTTCTGCGCCAGGGGATTTTGTTTTTCCCGGCGAGCCGCCAAAGCCAGCAGAATCTTGGCGTAGGGCTGAAGGTACAGTCCTTTTTCAATGGTGTTTCCAAGTTGCTCCATGCCAAGTTTCTTGTCACCGTGAATTCCGCCGAACCGCAACATGAAGCGCGCTCCACCGGAGAGGCTTCCGATAATGTAGTTGGCCGTTCCCAACGCCACGTAGGCATCATCGGCGTCGGGTTGCTCCGCCAGTAGCAGCTTCGCGTGCTCGTTGGCTTCCTTAAGGCGCTTCAAGGCCTCGATGTGCTCCTTCTTGAGAATCATAGCGGCATCGGATTCCATTCCCGCCGAGAGCGCGAGAGCAAAAAGCCCTTCCGCGTCACGTGGATCCTTCTCCAGACGCTGGTGAGCTAGTTTTCTTGCTTGCTGGACGGCTTCTTGAAAACTCTTCATACGCGCCGCATCGGGCTTGCCTTCAATGCCTTTCAGGAATCTCTTTTCGTTCAGAAAGAAGTCGCTCGAAAGAACATTTTGGCGGTAAAGCTCCTCAAATAGGTAACTGGCCGCGACCGCTACTTCGCCAAATGGCTCTTCGGGATGTTGTATTTCCCAAGCGGCAAATTGTTCGCGGGCTTCTGTGAAGTTTTGGAGGTACAGCGAATGAAATCCGGAAGCGAGTTCCGGAACCTTGGTAAACGCGGGACCATCCAGCCTGGGCCCCGCACCGCAAACGGCCGTTAAGAACAAGATGAAGGATGCCGCAGCGCAGATTCGCCAGCGCATTCGAGACCTTCTTTTTAGAACAGCCCGGGCAAGAACCGCGGCTTGCCGGTCATGGCCGCGCGATAGTCGGGATTGGCGAAGAGCACGCGCTCCTCAGTGGACAACCGCTGCGCCAGGACTCCGGCGTGCGCAACGGTTCCGACCACCGCGGTAATCCACGCCGTGTGAATAAGCGGGAGCGCCAGCATCTCCGCAAAAACCGCCGCATAGTTAGGATGCCGAACGTAGCGAAAAGGGCCAGACGTTACCACCCCGAGTCGCGTGGAATCCACGACTTGAACATTCCAATGCTCCCCTAGGGAGCGTATGACCCACCAACGCACGGCATTGGCGGCCAGGAAAATGGCAAACATCGGGGCGGCCAGCCAAGAAATGAAAGGACGCTGAAGGAAGACTACTTCCAAAGCAGCGCCGATCAACACGCCGGTGTGCAGCAGCACCATCCAGCGGAATCGCGGTTCATCAACTTTGGCGGCGCCACGAGCGGCCATCTCCCTCTGATGCCGTTTGGAGATGCGCAATTCGACCACACGCAGCAATCCCACGGCCAGAAGCAAACCGAGGAACGAATAAACGCTTACGTCCATTGCAGTAACAAAAATTCCGCGCTGAAGCCTGGGCCAAACGCCGCCGCCATTGCATATTCGCCGGGCTGAAGCGGTCTTTTTTCCAGCCACTCCTGCAGAATGAAGAGGATCGTCGCGCTGGAAAGATTTCCCACGTTTCCGAGGATGTCCCAGGATGGCTGCGTGTCGCACTTGCACAAACCGAGTTCCGTCTCTATATTTCCGAGCAACCTGGCTCCCCCGGGATGCAGAATCCAGCCCTTGATTTCCTCGCGCTTCCTGCCGTTGCGATCGAGGAAGCCCTCGACCAATGCGGCAATCTTTCCCCCGATCATTTCCGGAACATCTTTCGCCAGCAAGATGTGGAATCCGGAATCGCGAAGATCGAATCCCATGGCGCCCAGGGAATCGGGAAACGTATAGGTTTCTGTTTTGAGAATTTTTGGTCCCGGCATCTTTTTACCGCTGACCACTACGGCCGCAGCGCCGTCGCCAAAAAGGATCGAAGAAATCAAGTTGGCTTGCGAAATATCCTTGCGCTGAAAGGTGAGCGAAGGCAGTTCCACGGCGATAATCAGAACGTTGCCGCCAGGTTCGGCTTTCAAGTAATCGGCCGCACGCCCTAGCGCCATGGCTCCCGCGGCGCAGCCCAACTCCGTGAACGGCATGCGGCGCACATTGGATCGGAATCCCATCAAGTTGATCAGATGAGCGTCCAGCGACGGGATCATGAAGCCCGTGCAGGACACCGTAATGATCATGTCGATTTGATCGGGTTGCAATCCAGCGCGCTCGAGGCATTTCTCCGCGGCTTCCCGACCGAGCCTCACGGCATGCTCGATGTATTCGTTGTTCGTTTGCGAAAGGGGGCGCGGCTCGATGGTGTAGTCAAGCGGAAAAATGGAATAGCGGTTGTGAACCTGGGCGTTATCCACGATGCTCATCATGGCTTCGAGGCGCCGCTCGGGGATATCAAACACCCGTCCCATGTAGACCTTTACGTCCTCGCGCGTGATGGTGTAGGGAGGCAGGGCAGTGGCGGTCGCGGCGATTGTGGGATAGGAAGCTTTGGCAGCTTCTCTAAGTTGGTTACTCGCGGATTCCATCAGTCTCCTTGGGCACAAGGCCGGCGCCAGCGGTCCCCGTGCGGCGTAAGCCTTTTGAATGCAGCGTTTTCGGAACGGGCTGTATTCGAGCCACTGACTTTACATCAATTCTTGGCCGGGAGCGAACAGTTTAGAAGAGGTTGCCCGAGGCGCCAAGCGAAGAGAAGACCGTGATCGGAAACTCGCGCGAAGTCGCTTTGCGGCTCGCACCGGTCGCGCCTGCATGTCCGTTGTTTCCGACCACGGCTCTGTAAAGACTGGCCGCGCCGGGAATTTATTCCCGGGGCTTGGCGTCGAAATTTCATGGCTAGGGCATGGTAGATTCTTTGCTCTGTGAGGTGCTCCAATGGAGAGAGCTGCATTGCGTTTCTATATGCTGGCCGTTACCGTCCAGCTGATCGTAAGCTTGCCGGCGCGCGGCCAGCAGGCCAAGTGGCCCGGGACGACGGAAGGCGATTACGTCGCCAAGGATTTCAAGTTCCGCTCCGGCGAAACTCTCCCGGAATTGCGCCTGCACTACACGACCCTCGGCAAACCGGCGCACGATGCCGAGGGCCGCGTCACCAACGCGGTTCTGATTCTTCACGGCACGGGCGGTTCCGGCCAGCAATTCCTGCAGCCCATCTTTGCCGGCGAATTGTTCGGTCCGGGACAGCTCCTAGACGCCGCGCGCTACTTCATTATTCTTCCCGACGGCATCGGCCACGGAAAATCCTCAAAGCCCAGTGACGGCCTACACGCGCATTTTCCGCAATACGATTACGACGACATGGTGCTAGGCCACTATCGCTTGTTGACGGAAGGCCTGGGCGTCAATCATTTGCGGCTACTTTTTGGCACTTCTATGGGCTGCATGCATTCTTTCGTTTGGGGAGAAACGTATCCGGATTTCATGGACGCACTGATGCCCATGGCTTGCCAGCCGGTCGAGATTGCCGGGCGCAACCGCGTTTGGCGCAAAATGTTGATGGACGCGATTCGCAACGATCCCGAATGGAAAGGCGGAGAATACGCGGCGGAGCCCCAGCAAGCATTGCGTACGGTGCTCGACTTGCTGCTCATTGCCGGCAGCGCACCTGTTTATATGCAGAAGACTTTGCCCACGCGGGAAGCGGCGGACAAATATCTTGAGGAGTACTTCAAGGCCAGAATGCCCGGGCTGGACGCCAACGATACCCTGTACCACGTCAACGCTTCGCGCAATTATGATCCGTCGCCGGGTCTCGAGAAAATCACCGCGCCCGTTACGTACATCAATTCCGCGGACGATTTCATCAATCCGCCCGAACTAGGCATAGCCGAGCGTGCAATCAAGAGAGTGAAACACGCGCGCTTCATTTTGCTTCCCATTAGCGACGAAACGCGGGGCCACGGCACGCACACCCGCGCCGTCGTGTGGAAGCAAAACCTGGCCGAGCTTCTGGAAAAATCAGCGCCCTGAGTGCCCGGTTAGCTAGTCGTGGCCTGGCTGGCGCGGATTTCTTGCCAGCGGCGCGGGCGCTTGTTGGCTTGCAAAACCTTCTTGCGCAGCCGTATGGACTTCGGCGTGATTTCCACAAATTCGTCGTCGGCAATAAATTCAATGGCTTGCTCGAGGCTCAATTCACGGTGAGGGATCAAGCGAATCGCTTCGTCAGCGCTGGACGAGCGCATGTTCGTCTGCTTCTTTTCCTTCGTGACGTTGACGTCCATGTCCTGCTCGCGCGAATTTTCCCCCACGATCATACCCTCATACACTTCAATCGCCGGCCCGATAAATAACTCACCGCGCTCCTGAATATTCCACAGCGCAAATGCGGTCGATGGCCCGCCACGGTCCGCCACCAGTGCCCCGGTAGGACGCAGCGCCATCTCTCCGCCATAGGCCATCCAGCCTTCGAAAATCGAATGGATCAGCGCCGTGCCGCGCGTATCCGTCAGCAACTGGCTGCGCAACCCGATCAATCCGCGCGAAGGAATCTTGAAATCCATACGCACGCGGCCGGAGCCGTGATTGCTCATTTTGATCATCTCGCCGCGCCGGCTGCCGATGGTTTCCATGATGATGCCGATGAAACTCTCCGGCACGTCGATCACCAGCCGCTCGAGCGGTTCGAGTCTCTTGCCGTTCTCCGTGCGGACCACAATTTCCGGTTTGCCCACCATCAACTCAAAGCCTTCGCGCCGCATGGTTTCAATCAAAATCGCCAGCTGCAATTCCCCGCGCCCCAACACGCGAAACGATTCCGGCGTTTCCGTGTCTTCCACGCGGATCGAAACGTTGGTGAGAAGTTCCTTTTGCAGACGGTCGCGAAGGTCGCGCGAAGTAAGAAAGGAACCCTCTTTGCCGGAAAGTGGACTGCTGTTGACGGTAAAAATCATCGCCAGCGTGGGCTCGTCGATTAGCAGCGGCTCGAGCGGCATGGGGTTTGCCAAATCGGTGATGCTTTCCCCGATGTTGATGCCCTCGACGCCCGCAATCGCCACCAGATCCCCAGCCGGGACGGCTTGCGCCTCATCCCGCTCCAAGCCGCGGAAGGTATACAGCTTAGTGATGCGCGTCGGGATCAGCTGGCCGTCGAGCTTGCTGATACCCACATCCGCGCCGCGTTTCAGCGTGCCGTTGAACACCCGCCCGATGGCGATGCGCCCCAGAAATTCGCTGTAGTCCAGGTTCATCACCTGAATTTGCAAAACGCCTTCAGGGTCGCCTGGGGGAGCAGGAATATGCTTTACGATGGCCTCAAAAAGGGGCAGTAAGTCCTTGGAGTCGTCGCCCGGCTTGCGGTGCGCCACGCCGTCGCGCGCATTTGTATAAATGATCGGAAAGTCGAGCTGGTCTTCCGTGGCGTCCAGGTCGATAAAAAGATCGTAGATCTCGTCCAGAACTTCCTTGGCGCGCGCGTCGACGCGGTCGATCTTGTTCAGCACGATGACGGGAGGCAGCTTGGCCGCCAGCGCCTTTTGCAGAACGTAGCGCGTCTGCGGCAGCGGTCCTTCGCTAGCGTCCACGAGCACGACCACGCCGTCCACCATGCGCAGCGCGCGTTCCACTTCGCCGCCGAAGTCGCTGTGTCCCGGCGTATCCACAATGTTAATCTTGATGTCGTGAAAAAAAAGCGCGGTGTTCTTTGCGAGAATGGTAATGCCGCGTTCGCGTTCCAGGTCGTTGGAATCCATCACACGCTCGACGACCGTTTCGTTGGCGCGGAAAATCCCACTTTGCCGCAGCATGGCGTCCACCAGCGTAGTCTTGCCGTGGTCCACGTGCGCGATAATGGCGATGTTTCGAATATTTTGACTCATAATTCCTGCTTGTCGTGCCTCTGGCGGCCGAGGCCAAGTCCTCTAAAGACAAAAATAGCTGCTGAAACGACCAGCAGCCTTGATGAATGTACCTTTATGTAGGTTGACCGCCCGGCGGTCACACATCCTTAGGTGCGGTGCAGCAATATACAGTCTAGCAGACCGGGGGCAGGCAAACCACTCTAGAAGGACCGTTATGGAACTGGGCTAAGGTGTACACCCGATATTTTCTTAACGCGTTCGCTCGATTGCTGGCCGCCCGGAGTTGGGCATGATTGCCGTCATGCAAGACGCTTGGCTAGGGTGAAATAGCATTTGTCAACTACTGGCGCGTACTCGAAGCGCGCTGTCCCGGTGTGGTCAAAGCCCCGGAATTCTCGCGTATGAGCTGCGTGGAGCGCGAAGCCTGGGTGGAAGCGGCGAAAGCTGTTGGGGAACAAATCCGCGATAGCCTTTGCGCGGTTTCCTCGAAGTAACCAGAATGTTCGGACCGCAACCGGAATCTTTCGAGGCTGCTGTCAACAAGAACTACCGCTTCATTGTTTTCGCTGACCATCTGGTCTTACGGCAAGTCGCTCAAGTGCGCCACGCACGCCGCCGCGGTAAAGCGCACCAGGTCCTTCTCATCCTCGAGCGCCGCGGTAATCTCAGGCAGCAGTGACCGGTCGCCTCGCTCGGCGATGGCCTCCAACGCCGCCTCTCTCACCGCCCAGTTTTTGTCGGTGGTTGCTTTTACCAGCGCTTTCGCGGTGCCTGGGTCTGGATCGTGGGCCAGTTGTTTTGCCGCTGCCGCGCGCACCGGAGAAGAGTCGTTCTTGGTCACCGTCTTGAATGCTTCATAACCCATTCCCGCAAAAGGGACAAATCCGATCGCTTCTTCGAATCCAAGTTTTGCCAATTTCTTTTTGTCTTTGACCATATCGAGCTGCTCTTTGATCAAGCCCTTGGTGGCGTGCCTTTCACCAGTCAACACGTCGTAGTAAAGATCGTAGCCCTCGTTATCATGGAGCAGCAGCAGCGAATTCGCCGCCGCGAGCGCCACCGCTGGCTCGGAGTCCAGGAGGGCGCCTTCCAATTCCAGTTTGGCACGCTGCGCTTGCATGGATCCTAGCGCTGTGGCCGCGGCCAGCCGCACGTTCGGCTTTTTATCCTGGAGCGCGTTTTTTGCAGCTGTTTCTGCCTCCGCGTTTCCTCGTAATATCCCCAGGGCCCGAACTGCCTTGGCGCGCTTGTCGGCGCTGTCAGCCTTAATTCCGTCGCGCAGGATTCCCCAAGCCTTCGCGCTGGGTGTTGGCACAACGGTTGTCGCACTTGTCGCTGCGGCTTTAGACTCGGCCGGTTTCCCCGGCGCCGGAGGCGGAGCCTGCGCGAATAGAGAAACCCCCAGCAGATAAGGCACTCCGAAGACCACCGCCAGCCGCGGAAGGGATAAGAAAGTGTCCCATAGTCCTTCGCTCATTAGCTTTATCTCCCTTGCCCGAGAAAAGATGACTATACGCAAAGAAATACGCTTCGTGGGGATCCTAGGCGCCTTGGAATGGCAACCGCCAAAAATAGGCACCTCGTTCGGCGGCCCTCAACTCCGTTATTTCATATAATCTGCCTCTAAATTTAGACAACGGCCTGCCGTTACGCCCCCCAACTTTCCCATTTCTTAGCATCCGGCTCTCCATCCGGATGCCCTACCCCAGCCATTTCAGGAAACCTTTTAATGAAATTTTTCGTTTGAATAGAAAACGCTCAGCGAGTTATTACGTCTATACAGCCTAAGGGTGGGCGTCTATGTCACCGGAAGTGATCTCCATGCGAGAACCGGATGAACCGACGACTTCGGAGCGGATACTCCTATCGTCTGGGCGATACGTCCTTTTTGGACCGTTTCGCGTTGACCAGCAGCGACAGGAAGTGACCCGCAACGGGTCCCGGCTCAAGCTACAAGGCAAGGTGTATCAGGTGCTGATGGCGCTCCTGGAAAAACCGGGAGAAGTCGTCACCCGCGAAGAGCTACGCAGCCGGCTGTGGCCCGCCGATACCCACGTCAACTATGATGCTAACGTAAACACCACCGTCAATAAACTTCGTCAAGCGCTTGGCGATTCTTCCGATAAGCCGCTCTATATCGAAACCATCCCCCGCAAGGGTTACTGCATTCTGGTGCAACCGGAAGTCTCCGACAAGCTGCCTCGTTCCCACTTCGCCCAGCACGAATCAGCTTCTGACTCTACCCAGGAATCTTCCGGTAACTCCAGAAGCCTGACCCTGTCGAAAGCGGACCTTTGGGTAGTGCTCGGTGTAATCGGGCTGATTCTTGCCGGCATGCTCCTCGGAGCCGGAATCACCCGGCTCTGGATTTCTCACGCGGCGTCAAGCGTTCAACATCCTTTGATGATGATCTTTTCGCGCGCCTCCGCGACTTCCTTTTTCTAATCTCTACTCCTTGGCGGCTTGGCCCGACCGGAACTCCGTCCACGGGCCGGCTTTCATATCCCGCAGATAAGGTTCCTCCCAAGCATACTCGGTGTGGGCCGCGAGAAACGGCTTGGCGAGGAAATCCCCTCCGCAGGGGTGGCCCATGCGAGCCATAATCCGCATTTCTTTTGTCATCGTCGCATCGGTTGCTTTTCCTTGCACCGCACCGCCCGGATAGTACGGTAGCCACTCCCACTCTTTCACGCCCCGAGGTGATCCATCCACGTGCCCGCAAAGCGTCCGCTCGTTGGCATCTTCTTTCTTCTCCGCGCTGTCGGTGTGGTCTCCAAGCATTTTTTCCGCAAGCGCGACGTCAATTTTCCCCTTGTTTTCCGTTAGCAGTTCATCCCAGCGCGCTCGCCGCGCGTTCGGCGAACTCTCCTTATTACCCGGATCAAATTCCGGCGTGTCTTTCTTGAGCACCTGCGGGTCGCGCGCCCAGTTTGATCCCGCAAGCACCCCGTCTTTCGTCCTCCAAAGCTTGTAAGCCTCTAACCCCAGTTCGAGCTGGGCGATCTCGCCGGTCTTCCGGTCGCCTAGCAGCCAGTCGTTGGCGTATCCTCCGTTGTTTCCTTCCAGCATGATCTTGGTGTATTCGTCGATCGAGCCCGCGTACTGCAGCGCTTTCCGTGCGCGCACGAATTCGGCTTTGCCGTTCGGGTCCCATCCTTCAAATTGCGTGATCGTTGTTTCCGTCACCATCAACCCGTCGCTGTTGATCCCGAAATCGTCGTCGCTCGCGATCACTCCTGGGAAGCCATCCATCAACATTCGGTAACCGGTCTTTGGCGCAATGTCGAACACGATACGCCAGCGTTCTCCGTTGCGGTAACTCGTCCAGTTGTTGTGCGCCATTACGATCTGTCCGTCTTTTGTCCAGCTTCCCGTGGCCACAAAAGCGCTGCAATTCCCCGGGCTTTTCAGGTTCGGTGCATTCGCGGCTTTTTCCCGCTTGTTCAGCCACGGCACGTAATAATCCGGAAGCTCTTCGAACGCATTGAAAGCCACAATATCGTCTAAATCCAGTTTTGACGCCGTGCGTGCTCGCAGCCCATCCACGATGCCTTGCAGCTCTTGCTGATACTCAGCATCGATCTTTGGCCAAAGCATTTCGTGCGCGGCTTTCCGGAAAAACTCCCAGTCGCGCTGCGTGGAGTGCCGCATCCCGGCGCTCACCGCCCTGAACCCATCCTCGATCTCCGGCGCTAGCAGGTACCCGTGTTGGTAGCCCATCTCGCCCGGAGCGCCTTCGAGGTGCACGTAAATCCAGCCGCCTTCCTCGAAACGCCATGCTCCTTTTAGCCGCGGATCGTTCGCTGCCGCTCGCTCGCGCGCCGCTGCCATCGTCGCCACCAGGGCGTCATTCGCCGATGCGGCAGCAAATGCCCCGCTTCCGGCCCACCACAGCGCCATCCCTCCCAGGATCAACAGTAGAATTGCCCCTGCCCGCCTCACCGAATCATTCATCGCGCTTCCTCCCGGTCATCCGCTAGTGGCCTAGAGTCTATTCCGCCTCTCTGTTTCCTTCAACGTTTCGTCGCTTCACTTCGTTCTCATGTAAACTCTGTAGAAAGCAGAATGCTCACTGCCATTACACGCGCCGTCAGTCCCGCCATCGTCCACTGCGAACTTTCTTTCATCGAACGCAAGCCCATCGATCTCGCCACTGCCCAAGAGCAGCACCATGCTTACGAAAAGTTGCTTGGCAAATTGGGCGCTCACGTGATTTCTCTGCCAGCCGAGCCCGATCTTCCCGACTCCATGTTTGTCGAAGACCCTGCCCTCGTCCTCGATGAATTGGCGGTCATCTTCCCGCTGGGAACGGAGACCCGCCGCCGTGAAGCGCCGTCGCTCGCCGAAGCTCTCGCAAAATTTCGTAAGCTGCAATACGTTTCCCTTCCTGGCACACTCGAAGGTGGCGACGTCCTCAGCATCGGCCGAAAAATCTTTGTCGGCCTCACGAAGCGCAGCAATGCCGACGGCATCCGCCAGTTAGCCGCCATCCTTGCGCCGCACCACTATGAAGTCATAGCCGTCCCCGTCACCGGGGCCCTCCATCTGAAATCAGCTGTAACGCATCTCGGCCGCAACACCCTGCTGGCGAACCGCGCTTGGTTTGACGCTTCGCCGCTAGCCGGGCACGAATGGATCGACCTCGATCCCGCCGAACCTCACGCCGGCAATGCCCTGGCGCTGGCAGGCACCATCATTTTCCCCGCCTCATTTCCACGCACCCGCGCCCGCATCGAAGCGCGTGGCTTTGACGTCACACCACTCGACATCGGCGAACTCCAAAAAGCCGAATCCGGCCTCACCTGCTCCAGCCTTCTTTTCGAACACCCGATTCCGGTTAGTTAGTTCTTGAAGCGGCGAAACGAAGAAGACGCCCGGCAAGAACTTGCCAAGGTCTTGCGGCAAAAAAAACGGCCACGCGGATTGCTATCGGCATGGCCATCTTCGCACCTGAGACTCGTTCCGGAACGACTATGGATGGAAATTGAACTCCAGTTGTGCGGTGGTCTCTCCGCTACTGGGTGCGTATTTCCAGTTTTTCAGCGCTTCTTCGACCGCGTTCACTAGCACCGGGTGCCCGCCCACGAAGCTCGTTTCCTTAATCCGTCCGTCCGTCCCAATCAAAATTTGCACCTTGACGGTGCCGACCAGCCGCATCCTCTTGGCCACTTCTGGGTACGCCGGAGCGGGATTAGAAAGTGCCTTGCGGCCTTCCTGCGCTTCGAGATTCCCAACGCCTAGGCAAAGCGCCACCGCCAGCAATGCGCCACCCAGGATTCCTCGCTTGTTGCGTTCCGTGTTCATTTTTAATCTCTTTTCTTTTCTCCTGGCGTTCAGCAATCTTCCGAACGCTTTTGGATTTGCCACTCTGGGACACTTGTCCAAACTACCGGGAATCCCCGGCTTTCACATCCTTCTTGCGGAACAGGTGTTTCTCCGCTAAAACTGTCCCCCGGGCCTAAGGAAAAAGCTGTAGTTGGGTCAGGTAGCCGCTTCGGGTATCCCTAATCTCCTCGAAAATCATGACTTAGTCGCAAAATCAAGGTTTCAAGGACGATTCTGTGCTGCCATTCCCGGTGCTTGCAAATTTTGCCTTTTACAAGGAGCCAGCTTGTGCTATTCTTTTCTCGCAATGTTCTCTATCGCCACTAAGCGAATTACCTCGAAGTCGTCCATGTCGATTACCTCGACTACGACTAAGAACACTATTTCCGCTTCTGGCGCGTGGAGAAACAGCTAGCCAACTAGCAAAAAAGTTTCGAGCCCACCGCCAGAAGCGATCTGGCGGTGGGTTTCTTCTTTTAAGCCCCCTCCAGAAAAGCTCCCGCGGTTGGCATCAGAAAAGGATCCAGGAGCAGAGGTCATGAGTCTTGAAAACGTACAGGAAGAACCGGCAGCGGAAGCAAGCCCCGCCGCTTTACACCATCGCGTGCATGGCGCCGGCGGGGTAACCCAACAGCCTCCTAACGTCGTGGCCTTCAAGTTTGGCGGCAGCTCTCTGCTCGGCGCCGGCCGCATGCTTCATGCCGCTGGCCTTGTTCGCGCCGCCACGCTGGCCTCCCGCGTCACCGTGGTCGTTTCCGCCATGAAGGGCGTCACCGATCATCTTCTTTCCATTGCCCGCGCCCTCGCCGATGGCAAACTCGCACCCGCCCGCCGTGCCGCCGAGTTCGTCCTCGATCTTCACCTTGATGTGCTTCAGGATCTGCGTCTCCGCGAAGTCCATGACCGGCGCGTTCGCCGCGAGCTGCAGCTGCTGGGACGGGATCTTCTTCACGAAGTCCCCGTTCACGCCAGCGTCGCCGTCGGTGCGGATCTCTTCGATCGCCTGGCCTCCTTTGGAGAGCGTTTCAGCGCACGGCTCTTCGCCGCCGCGCTCGAAAAGTCCGGCGTCTCCGCGGTGCCCGTCACCTCCTCGGATTTTGTCCTCACCTGTGACACGTTCCGCGAAGCCCAGCCCCATCTCGAACAAACCAGGCAGCGTGGCCGTGAAGTTCTTCTTCCGCTCCTAGAAGCCGGAATCGTGCCCGTCGTTACCGGCTTCATCGGCGCCACTCCCGATGGCCGCATCACCACTCTCGGCCGCAACAGTTCCGATTTTTCCGGCGCCATCATCGCCCACGTCGTAAATGCCGACGAGCTCGTTATCTGGACCGATGTCGACGGGATCTACACCGCCAATCCCAATGAATCCGCCGAAGCTCGCCTGCTCCAGGAGCTCAGCTACGACGAAGCCCACGCCCTCGCTGCCAGCGGCGCGAAAGTTCTTCACGCCAAAGTTCTGCCTCTCGCCGCCGAAACGGAAATGGTCGTCTGGGTGCGCAACACTTTTAATCCGCAAGCGCGCGGCACACGCATTGGTTCGCCGCGTTCGCCTGGGGATTCCCGAATAGGTTCGGAGGATTCCCTTCCGCAGTTTTCGGTTTCCTCGCGGCCAGGCAGTGCGGTATGAATTCTCCATCTCAAAACTACGGAGCTCACAACATGCAGGCCAAGCAAGCGGAGAAAAAGTGGAAGGCAGGAGTCCTCGGCGCCACGGGTGTGGTCGGTCAGCGCCTCGTTCAAATGCTCGGCAATCATCCCTGGTTTGACCTCACCGAAGTCGCCGCCTCCGAGCGTTCTTCAGGCAAGACCTACGCCGCAGCCGTTCGCTGGCATCTCGACGCGTCCATCCCCGAATCCGCCCGCAATCTCGTCGTCAAGGGCCTCGAGCCCGCCCTCGACTGCGACTTCGTCCTTTCGGCGCTCGATTCTTCCGTCGCCGGCCCTGCCGAGGAAGACTTCGCCCGCGCCGGCTACCCGGTCGTCAGCAATTCACGCAATCACCGTATGGATCCCGACGTCCCTCTGCTCATTCCAGAAGTCAACGCCGCGCATCTCGACGCCATTCCCCGCCAGCAGAAAAATCGTGGTTACGGCCCCGGCTTCATCGTTACCAATCCCAACTGCTCCACGGCCGGCCTCGTCCTGGTCCTGAAACCTCTCGCCGACGCTTTCGGTCTCGAGAAAATCTTCGTCGTCACTCTGCAAGCCATCTCTGGCGCCGGCTATCCCGGCGTCCCCGCGATGGACATCCAGGGCAACGTCGTCCCCTTCATCAGCGGTGAAGAAGAAAAAATGGAAGCCGAGCCCCAAAAGCTTCTCGGCAAGTGGGATGGCTCGCGTTTCGTCGATGCCGGCCTCGGCATCAGCGCCCATTGCAATCGCGTCCCCGTCGTCGACGGCCACCTTGAATGCGTCTCCCTCAGCCTGAAGAAAATCGCCTCCCTCGACGAAGTCCGCGAAGCCCTGCGCACTTTTGAAGTTGACGCCGAGCTCGCCTCTCTCCCCACCGCCTTGAAAAATCCCGTCTTCGTCCTCGACGATGAAAATCGTCCGCAGTCGCGCCGCGACGTCAACGCCGGCAACGGCATGGCCGCCGTCGTCGGCCGCGTCCGCGAATGCCCGCTCCTTGACGTAAAATTGACTCTTCTCTCTCACAACCTCGTCCGCGGCGCCGCCGGTGCCGCCCTGCTCAACGCCGAACTCCTCGCCGCTCGTGGCTTCCTAAAACATCGCTCGGCCGTGCCGGCTCAAACCGATGCCGAACCCGTCTCCCGCTGACCAGGCGGCTCGGTTGGTAGCGGCGACTTTATGTCGGCCGTTCTTAGTTAGTTAGGCCGTCCGCTCTGCTTGCCTGAACGCCATAGGGCCTGCGCTTTCTAGCAGTTATACGCGAACCATCCGCTAGCGGCGCCCTTCACTGGCAGCCTCTCTCTTCATTTTCTCCGTTCTCTTTCCGTCTTTCTTGCCCTTTTCTGTGCCTCATAGCCTCCTCGCGCCTCAGTGATTTCCCTGACCACGAAGGAGGGGTATCCCCGGATTGTTCAGCCAACTCCACTCATGTAAAACACCCCTGTAAGTGCCCCCGCGCCCCCCAACTCGCAGCGTCGCGCTCTTGCCCGTCCCCACATCAGCTCATGCGTATACTGTCGAAAATAGCCTTTTCATTTTTCATTTGCCCAATCCTCGCCGCTGCGCAAGGTCCTCCCCCCGCCCAGCCTGACCCGCCCGTACAGAGCATCCAAGAGCCACCAGGTGCTTCGGTCGTTTCAGACCCGTCGGCGTCGTCTGCAACTCCCGATCCAATATTTCCCGTGTCCACCGAAACCCACCCGCTCATACTCCTCAAGCCCATGAACAAAATTCCCCGTTACACTGCGTACGGTCCCCAATTGAAAGTCAGCATGGGGTATTCCGTTACCGATCTCGGGATGCCTTCGGCAGGCCGGGTCGCTATGAATGGCGCCAACGCTACCATCTCCGCCGATTCCGGCAAGCGCTATGGAGCAGAGTTGGATCTTGGCTTCTCCAGTGCCCTCAACGTCTTCAACAGCGGACATTCCATGCACATGCTCAGCTACCTGGCTGGCCCACAGTTTTACACTTCGAGGGGCAACTCGGTGACCACCTATGTTCATTTACTGGCTGGCGGCGCCAGAGTTGCCGGGCCCCTTCCGGTCGCAACTGGTGGATGGGTAGCAGGCCATGTTAACTATCCCGCTTGGGGGGCTGGCGGAGGCGTGGAATGCTATCTTTCCCGCGCTTTCGCGTTGCGCGTCGCCGTCGACTATCTCCACACCCATTTCTACAACTCGTCAGTATTCGTTCGCGGCCAAAACGACATCAGCGTTGTCAACAGCCTCGTCTACTATCCCGGCATGCTCTCCCCCAGAAAGCACCACTGACCGGCACTTCCGAACTCTTTTGCAAAAACACCCGGGGTGGGGTGGAAGCATGTTTTCTTGCCTAGCCTTCCTTCTTCTCTGCGCCTTCTCGGAACGGTGTTTACTCCGGCCCGGTGGGGGTCTTGATTCCGTCTATTCCGTCTCTATCTTTTGACTTTCAACTTTCGAATCTCCCCTTTCCCCTCAGCAGATCCTCGAAGTCGCACATCTTTTCCCCGAGCACGTTCAATTTCCGCGCCAAGCCCTGGATCTCGGCCTCCGCCCGCCGGTTCACGGCGTAGTCCAGTTCGCCGCGCACACGATCTTTCATGTCCTGCCGGTTTTGGCTCATCATGATCACCGGCGCTTGAATCGCCGCCAGCAGCGACAAAATCAAATTAAGCAAGATAAACGGATACGGATCCCAAGCCGCCTTCTGCAACCCTACGTTGATCGCCGTGTAGACGCTGCTCAGAATCAGGAAACCAATGATAAAGGTCCACGACCCGCCGAACTGCACCATGGAGTCGGCGACGCGCTCCGGCCAAGTCGATTTTTCCTCGATCACTTCGTTGGCATTGCGCGTCGCGCGCAGCCGCACCAGTTGCTGCGAAGCGTGGTACTGCCGCCCCAGCACCGTCAGCATGTCCATTCCCGCGTGCGGCTTGCGCTGCAGCAGCGTTGCGATGTCTCCGCGGCTCACTTCCAGGCATTGCGTATCTTCCGCGGCCGTCGCGTTGGTCTGATGCGGCGTCTGCTCCAGCATCGAAGCAAAGCCGAAAAACTCTCCGTGCGCCGGCTCGTCGACCACCACCTCTTGCTGGTCCTCGTCCACCGTGGTGACGCGGACTTTTCCAGCGACCATCACGTAGGCTTGCCCGCCCGGGTCGCCTATCTTGTAGATGCGCTGCCGGGGCGCGAAATTCTTGAGCTGCACCTGCGCCGCCAGCACCGCCGTTTCGTCTTCGTCGAGCAGCGCAAACAGCGGAACGTGTTTCAACACTTCGGGATTACAAGCCATCGGCCACCTCTTCTAAAATGAATCTGGATCGTTCCTCAGTTTTCCAAGAGTTTGCTTGGAGCGCAACAGGCAATCATCGCGCCCCTAGTAACCACCTAGCTAGCAGCTGGCGGCTTCGGAGAAGTATTCGACAAACCGGGGAAGCCTTGGGCGCGGCGCATCGCCGCGAGCCGAGCGGAAACGTCAATAGATGATTTGGCTTTCCACGTCTTGCGCCGCGGCATGTTGCGTTAACAGAGCGGACAGTCGCTGCGCCCAGCGCTCCAGCCCTTCCGGGCCGCCAAAAGAAATAATAATCGCCAGCACTTGTTTCGTCGCGCCCGTCACCATGGTCCGTTCGGAATCGCTCGTCGCGCTGCCGTGCGGCCCCGCGTCGTCCGCGAACAAAGGCAGTCCTTCCAGATTCAAATCGTACTTGCCAATGCCCTTGTATGTTTCGCCCGCGCGCCCCGCGCGAAAAATAATTTCGCCAGTCACATGCCCCAGGTCGTACAAACCAACCGGCAGCCGGCTTTCCACCGACACCAGATTGATGACGTCCACCACGGCGTGGATTTCCGGCAAGCCCTTCCCCGCGACCACGCGCCGAAGGAGAGCTTCCGCCGATCCGCGGTAGCGCGACGGATCTTTTCCCAGCGCTTTGTACGCCGCGCGCGTCGCCTCCACCTGCGGCGATGCCAGCAAGCCGCGGGGAAAAGGCAGCTTGTGGATTTCGCCTTCACGTTTTTTTATTTCTTCCACCAGCGCCGGTGGCGATGGCCCCGCTTCCACGCGCGCTATCACGCACGCGAGCGCCGTCCGCGGGCATTTCGCTTTCAGTTTTGGGTCGATTTTAATTTGCATGGGGGCGTCAGTTGGAAATGGGTTTTAGTTTGGCGGAGAAGTGCCGCAGAAATTTTGCTTGCTCGATGATTTCGTAGCCGCGAATCCGTTCGCGCTTGCCCCAAACATCGAGAATCACTTCGACGACGTATTCGATATGGCTCTGTGTATAAGCGCGCCGCGGAATCGCCAGCCGCACCAGATCCATTTTGGCGTGCTCGCCGAACATCAGCGTCCCGATTTCGACGGAGCGAATCCCGCCTTCGAGATACAACTCGTTGGCCAGCGCCACGCCCGGAAATTGCGCCGGCGCGACATGCGGCAGGAAGGCCCGCGCATCAATATAGATAGCATGGCCGCCCGGCGGCTGCACGATGGGCACGCCTTCTTTAGAAATGTGATTGCCGAGAAACGCGGTGGAAGCGATGCGGTATTTTAGATATTCCTCTTCGAGCGCTTCGTTCAATCCGACGGCGATGGCTTCGAGATCGCGGCCGGCAAGTCCGCCGTAGGTGGGGAAGCCTTCGGTCAGAATCAGCAAATCTTTTTGCTGCTGCGCCAGCGTGTCGTCGTTGGTGCAGAGAAAACCGCCGATATTGGCCATGCCATCTTTTTTCGCGGACATGGTGCAACCATCGGCGTAAGAAAACATTTCACGCGCAATTTCCCGCGGAGTTTTATTCGCATAGCCTGGCTCGCGCAATTTAATGAAGTAAGCATTTTCCGCGAAGCGGCACGCATCGATGTACAGCGGGACGCCGTGCTTCTTGCAGATGGATTTCACCGCGCGAATATTTTCCATGGAAACGGGCTGGCCACCGCCGGAATTATTCGTCACCGTCAGCATAACCAACGGAATTTTATCGGCGCCTTCGTGCTCCAAAGCCGCCGACAATTGCGCCGTGTCCATATTCCCTTTGAAGGGATGGATAAGAGCTGGTTCTTTCGCTTCCGGGATGGGAATATCCAGCGCCCGCGCGCCGACAAATTCGCAGTTCGCTCTAGTAGTGTCAAAATGCGTGTTGTTCGGAACCACCTCGCCTTTTTTGCACATCACGTGGAATAAGATGCGTTCCGCGGCGCGACCCTGGTGCGTGGGAATCACGTGGCGGAAACCGAAGATGCCTTCGACGGAATCGCGAAACCGCGCGAAGCTCGGTGAGCCAGCGTAGGATTCATCGCCGCGCATCATGGCGGCCCACTGCTCGGTGGACATCGCGGCGGTGCCCGAATCGGTCAGCAAATCAATCAGGATGGCTTCGGAAGGCACCAGAAAGAGATTGTAACCAGCGGCGCCCATGAGTTTCTGGCGTTCTTCTCTCGTGGTGCGGCGGATGGCTTCGATGCTCTTGATGCGAAACGGCTCGATAATGGTCTTGACCGGCATGCCCGGGCGGCGCGCTCCCCGGACACGCTACCACATCGAGCATAATTCATTTTGAAAACAAACTGCCGTGTGGGCCAGGGTTTTCTATTTACTCTCGTCTCCGAGCGATGGAACGTCCGCCAACGTTCTCACCATGCTCGTAGAGTTGGAGCCACAGCAGGCCGACCTGGTGGATCGAATTTGCTGAGGGCGGCTGATTTAGGAAACCGCGTTGAAAGCCGCAAGCGCGTTCGTGATGAAAGATGCTCCCAAGCCGCGGAAAGCCCCCAGAGGCGCCGCCCTTTTCGAGTAGCGCCACACCACTTGTCAGCTTATATTGTTCGAGGTCGGACATGATTTCTTTCTCGCGCTCGACACAAGCAACGTGGCGGGTCCTGCTGATTAGCTTTTTAGGCGCCTTCGCTTCGCAAACGGCCACAGGGCAGCAAGCTGGCGGCCCGTCTGCGGGGGAAGCTCCAGCTTGTAAGGCTGGTGGGCCACTGCCGATAAGCTGGACGGCGGAACAAGACCATCAGAACATGATGGAGCAGCTGGGCATCCAGGCTCTCCGCCCAGCTCCGAGCGGCGAAGAGAAAGCACCAAACCACGCCAATTACGACGAATCCAAGGCCAATCCCTTCCCGGATCTGCCTGACGCTCTGACGCTCAAGAACGGCAAGAAAGTCACGACGGCCACAGAGTGGTGGCAGCAGAGACGTCCGGAGATCGTCGAAGATTTCGAGCGCGAAGTGCTTGGCCGAGTCCCGCCCAATGTGCCTAAAGTAGCCTGGACCGTCGCGAGTACCGTCAACTCGAAGGTCGGCGTCTTTCCGGTAATCGAAAAGCAACTCGTCGGTCACGCCGACAACTCGTGGTGTCCGCCGATCAGCGTGGATATCCAGATGACGTTGGTCATTCCGGGCCATGCAAACGGTCCGGTGCCCGTGATGATGATGTTCGTCAGTAAGGCCTTGCTGGAGCGCATGGCCGAGATGATGGCCAAGCGGCCTGAGCTGAAGGCCATGATGGGGACGGATCCGCCCGCTACCGAGCAATTGATCGCTCACGGCTGGGGCTACGCGTTCATCGACCCGGGCAGCATTCAAGCAGACAACGGCGCGGGCCTCAGGAAAGGGATTATCGGTCTAACAAACAAAGGCCAGCCGCGCCAGCCGGAGGATTGGGGTGCGCTGCGGGCATGGGCCTGGGGCGCCGCGCGCGGTCTCGACTATCTTGAAACCGACAGGGCCGTGGACGCCAAGCGCACCGGCATCGAAGGGGTCTCGCGTTTTGGGAAGGCCGCGCTGGTGACCATGGCGTTTGATTCGCGCTTTGCCGTCGTGCTGGTCGGTTCGTCCGGGGAAGGTGGCGCCAAACCGCACCGGCGCAATTTCGGCGAGGAAGTCGAGAACCTCACGGGCTCGGGAGAATACCACTGGATGGCCGGCAACTTCTTGAAGTACGGTGCGGCGGAGGCTTCCTTTGGGAGCAAGAATGCCGGGGACCTGCCGGTCGACGCGCATGAGCTGATAGCGTTGTGCGCGCCGCGGCTGAGCTTCATCAGCTACGGCCTCCCGGAGAAGGGTGACGCGAAGTGGCTGGACCAGCAGGGCAGCTACATGGCAACCGTGGCCGCGGAGCCGGTGTTCCGCCTGCTCGGAGCGAAAGACCTCGGAGTCACGGACGACTATCATTCCGCGAAAATGCCGCCGGTCAATACCGGACTTCTCGAAGGCCAGCTCGCATGGCGGCAGCATGACGCGGGCCACACCGACGCACCGAATTGGAAGTACTTTATTCCGTGGGCGGACAAGTTCCTGAACTACCAAGCGGCCGCTTGGCAACTTCCGGCCGATCAGCCGGTGTTCCGGACGGATGCGAACTCGTTGGTTGCTCATTCCCAACTCGTGGCGAAGGCAAAGCAAGGCCAGACCGACGTCTATTTCGCGGGCGACTCGATTGCGCGCCGTTGGGGCGCCACCGACTATCCTGAGCTGCTGGCCAATTGGAAACAAAATTTCTTCGGCTGGAACGCAGCTGATTTCGCATGGGGCGCCGATCAGACACAGAACATTCTCTGGCGACTGGAGAACGGCGAACTCGACGGAGTGAATCCCAAGGTCGTCGTTCTGCTCGCCGGCACAAATAACGTCGGTAACGCGCCGGTGCTTGGTGATGCCGATAGGAGGGCCGACGAAGTCACGCGAGGCCTTCAGGCGATTGTGCGAGTCATCCAGACCAAGGCGCCCGCGGCGACGATTATTGTGACCGGACTCTTGCCACGAAACGACAACATGAACTTCATGCCCGTCATTGACCGGATCAACGGCAATCTCTCGAAAGCCGCCGACGGCGAGAAGGTCCGCTATTTAAACATCAACGACAAACTCGCCGATGACCACGGCAGACTCTTCGATGGGATGATGAACGACGGGGACAAGCTGCACCCGACCGTCAAAGCGTATCAGATTTGGGCCGACGCATTGAAGCCGGTCCTCAGCGAATTGCTGGGTCCCCGCGCCGCCGTGGATCACGCCCCACCACCCACGGGCGATCCCCGCGCGTCGCGCTGACTCGATAATTCGCTACTTTTCCGGAGGAGCATCTGCGGCGCTAGGCGGTGAGTCGGGCGATGGCGATTCGACGGGCGGCACAACTAAGCCGGCACGTTCCAGGGAGCGCAAATATTCGGGGCGGGAGTGGCGGTAGTGACTGGCGGAAATTTTTCCGTCGAGCCAGGCAGTGTCCATGGGGTAGACGAGTGGATCGAAGATCACCAGATAAAAATGCCACAGCAAAATGGAGAAGGTGGCGAGAACAGCTTCATACCAGTGGACGGCGGTGGCGGCGTCGGTAATCCACTTGGGAAAATGGCGCAGAGTAAAACTATTGAACCACAAGAAAAAACCAGAGAGGCCCATCACCGCGGTGCCCCACAAGAAAGCCCAATATTCCAGCTTCTCCGCGTAATTAAACGTCGCAAATTGCGGTTCCTCTTTACGCAAGCCAAGATTGTTGAGCAAGACGCCGATTAAATCGGTGACATCCTTGAACTTCGGAAGCATGGCTTGGAGAAATACACGGTCGCGCCTGTTCGCGGCCAGGTGAACGAAGTGATACAGGGTTGCGGCAATCAGGACCACGGCCGCGGTGCGATGCAATTCGCCACGGAATGCTTCGTGCTTTCCCCAAAGCAGAAAAGGCGCCGACCACCAACTGTCCGGGTACTTGAGAGCAAATCCGGTGAAGACGAGAGTGGGGAAACTGAGCATTACGCCCCAATGCGCGATGCGGAGCCATAAATTCATGCGCACGACTTGCTGGCCGGAATCCCCGAGCACCCCGCGCCGCTTGGCTTTCGCGAAGAGGTCCAGCAGGTTGTGAAAAACCATGAAGCCCAAGGTCAAGGGAATCAGCAGCCAGTAGACACCGCGAATCCACTTGACGACTGGATGCGCGGGACCGCTGGCGGTCTGAACGTGCACCGGTCCGATGGCGAATTTTTCATTTACACCGGTATGGCATTGGCCGCAAGTTTTGGCAAGGTTTGCGGCGTTGACGGTGGAGCGCGGATCATTGGAAGGGAAGATGTTGTGGATCCCGTGACAGGAAGCGCAGTTCGCCGCCGTCAAGGAGCCTTCGCGCTTCGCCAAGCCGTGGAAACTCTCCGCGTAGGAGGGAACGCGGTCGTCGGGAAGGTCGTACCGCCGCGTCAAGCGGGCGTCGCCGTGGCATCGGCCGCAGGTGTCCACGGAAACGTGCGCCGCGTTGACCGGGGAAGCGGGATTGTGGGGTTCGAGAATCAGATGTTCGCCGTGGCAGTCCGTACAATCCGGCGTGTCTTGCACACCGGATTTGATAGCCTGGCCGTGCACACTTTCTAGAAACGTTCTTGCAATTTCCTGGTGGCAATTCCCGCAGGTCTCGGCCACGTTCCAATGACTTACGCGCGAGCGCGTGTCACGCGCCGGCAAAATCCCGTGACTGCCATGGCAGTCCGAGCAGGTGGCGGCGTCTTTGCCGGCGAGGACGGCGCGCCCGTGAACGCTTTGCAGGTACTGCTCGACGGGGTGCCGCACGGGAATCTTGTGCCGGGAGACGAATCCAGCATCGGCATGACATCGCGCACAAGCGGCCGGCTGATTTTTTTTTGCTACCGAGGACGCAGGAACGCTCGAAGCCAGAATTTTGTGCACCGGGCCGTGGCACGAAGTGCAGATGGGCGCGTCCGGATCGCCAGCCTGCGCGGCACGGCCGTGAACGCTTTGCGCAAATTCGTTTATTTCCGGAGCGTGGCAGTCAGCGCATTTTGCCGGCTGCACTTTAGCGGCTGCAGCAATTTCGTGGACGTTGCCATGACAAGAGGTGCAAGCGGCTTCGCCCAGGACGCCATGGATGCTCTTCGCGGCAACGGCTGCTTGTTCGGCGTGGCAGGACGAACACTGGACTTTGGAAATCTTTGCCGGGTGCGGAAATTCCTTGATGGCCGTGTGACAGTCCTGGCAGCCGAGGATTCCGTGAACGCTGGCGGCGTGCTTCTCCGGGCGGATGGAAATAGCGGCGCCCTTTTCCGATTTCATGTCTGCCTGGCCGTGGCAGGCCAGGCAGGCTTCATCCTGTTTCAGGGGTTGCGCTGGTCTTTCCTGTCTGCGGGCGAGCGCGGGAAAGCAAAAAAACGCGGAGAGCATTAGCAGCGCAACGGAAACCGCGGTCCAAGCGGAACGATTCGAATGTCCGAGATCTCTAGCCAGCACTTTCCGTACTCCCCAGGAGCGAGTCGGCATCCCGCGACTGCGGCGAGATTTCTCATCGGCTATTTCACGCCGAGATCCGCGAGAACCTTGGGATTCTGCTCCTCGACGGCCAGCAAGTTATGACAAGCCGCGCAATCATTGGAAATGGTCTGGCCGTCCGAACTAACGTGGCTGCCGTCATGGCAACGGAAACAGCCGGGAAAATCGTTGTGGCCGAGGTTGTTGGGATGCACACCCCAAGTCATTTTCATGTCCGGAAAAATGTTGCGCAGATAGATGTTGGCAACGTTTTCGGCGGATTGCTCGACTAGCGCGCGGCGTGAATCGTAGACCGCCGGATAATTGGCGCGGTAGAAGGATTTTAGACCGTCAACGATGTGCTGGTGAGCGCTATCGCGGTCCGCATAGTCGGCCTTGAGCAATTCGACGGCTTTCTTACGGATGAACGGCAAATCGGGGCTGATGAAACCCGCGGCCATCTGTTTGTTCACGGCACTTTCCGGGAGCTCGAAAGCGTGGGTGGGGCGGTTGTGGCAATCCACGCAATCCATGGAGCGGTGTTCGCCAGCGGCGAGCTGCTGTTTGGTAGCTTGAATGTCGCTGGAGACAAACTCGATGGTTTTTCCCTGGTCATCGGTGTAATACACGACGGGGATGACCTGGCGTTGATCGTCAATGGAGATATAGCGAATGCGGGAGCCCTCGTCGAGATGCCTTCCGTGAATGCCGACGGAGCCCTGCCAAGTATGCCCGCCCACTTTGATCAGCATTACAGTCGTCAGCGGAGTGTTTTTTTCATCGTCCTTATAGGTGGTCTTGACCACAAACTTGTCTCCAGTAAAGCGCTGCGGCCAGTGGCACTGCTCGCAAGTTTCGCGAGCCGGCCGGAGATACTTCACGGGGGCATGGATGGGACGCGAGTAGGTATGAAAGGTCACGGCAAAGACCTGGCGGACGCCGGAGAGTTTGGAGCGCACAAACCACCCGGCACCAGGGCCGATATGGCATTCGACGCAATTCACGTGGGCGTGCGGAGAGCCCTGGTAAGCGAAAAATTCGGGCTGCATGACGGTGTGGCAGGTTTGCCCGCAGAATTGCGTAGAGTCCATGTATTGCACGCCCCGGTAGGAAGCCGTGCCGAAAATGACGAAGTTCAGAAACGTGGCTATAGCCACCAAGGCAAACCCCTGGCGGACCATGGGCTGCTGAAGGTTGATTTCCGGATAGACGCTGAGAAGCTCGCCCGCGGCCAAGAGCCGGCGGCGCCTAAGAAGGATGCCAATCGGAATGAGCGCGAGCCCGATAAGGAAAACGCCCGGCAGGATCAGGAAAAGCAGGATGCCGATGTAGGGATGCGGCGGACCAGGGAGTAGAAAATCGTAAAGCCAGAACGCAACGAGAGTGACGCCGCCGCTGGTGGTAAGCACCGCCCCCGCCAGGGTGATGGTATTTTGTCCGAGGAAATAGAGAAACCGCGCCCAGCCCCGGACGGAATCGCGGAGGGTCTTGATGGCCACTTGCCGATCTCCTTTTCTGGTACGGACATTCCGGCGAAGCGGGAAGCGGCGGCCAACAATGCGCCAGTCTTCGCGCAGGAGCAAACGTTAAATCGCCGGGGACCGCGGTCCCGGGAGCGCTACTTTTTGCAGAAACCGCGAATGTACGCCACCACGTCCTTGATTTCCGCTTCGGTGATTTTCTTGTCGTAGGCGGGCATCTTGTTTTTGCCCTTCACGATAATGGTGGTCCACTCTTCGTCCGTTTCCTTTTTCACTTCATCGGAGCAGAAGTCGCGAGACTTGGTCGCTTTCCCGGCTGGAGTGGCACCCACACCATCGGGGCCATGGCAGGTGGCACACTTTGCTTTATAGACCGCTTCTGCTCCGCCTTCGGCGTTCACCGGCGTGCTGAGCAGATACACGGTCGTGAGTAAAGTGCCGCACAGAAATAACACCTGCAAAAAGCCGAGTCTTTCCGTCATGTGAATCCTCCCAATAGACACTTCTTCTGCAGAGCCAAAAGCACACCCCCAATGCAGGATTCCCAGCCGCGGTCTACTTCTTCTTTCCGAACGACCGCACGTAACCCACGAGATCTTTCACCTGATCCGGAGTGAGCGTTTTGTAGGCCGGCATTTTGCCCTTGCCGCTGGTAATGGCAGCGGTTAAATCCGCGTCGCTCATTTTCTGCACATCTTCCGACGCGAAATCGCCCGCCTTCATCATTTTGCCTACGGACGTTGCGCCTTTGCCGTCCGGGCCATGACAAGCAGCGCACTTGGCCTTGTAGGTGGCTTCAGCGGTGTTGTCCGCTTTCGCCGGAGCGCACAGGAAGACGATGACTGACAGTACCATCGCCCCCACGGTGATTTTCGCCATCCACGGCAACTTTGATTGCATCATTTTCTCCCTCGTGAGATTTGAGCCGGAGTCTCCATCGCCAGGCACTCAAGTCCAGCTAAGCACATATCTTAGCGAAAGCCTTAACGGATTGGCCCCGAGATGCTGCGCCGGGGTCAATCGATCGAGGAAGCCGTAAGGCCCTACTCGACCGATGGTGTGAAGTCTCATTTTCATTGGTGCAGAAATTCCGGGCAGTGACGGCCGTCACTCATCGCCGTGACGAGATGCCAGACAGCCTCGATTGCCATGGCACGACCGATCAAAAAGCGTATCGCAGCGAAAGCGTAACCAGGTTAGCCCGGAAATTGCGCGGGGCCAGGGCATCCTGGACGACGCTGCTGGCGTCTTCATGGTAGCCGTAATAACCCCGATAGGCCTTCTCAGTTCAGCTATTGGAAAAGCGATAGTCAAACCCTCCGAACGGCTGAAGGTATTTGGAGTCGAGCGATCCGGGGCGCGTTGGGAGTAATGCTAATCAGAGCGCTGCCGGAAGTGCCGGTGAGATTGGCGCCGAGCCGTGCGGACAAACGGGGGAAAGGCGTCCAAGAGGCATCGAAGTAGCCGAAATGCGATTTGTTGGCGTAGATGGAGGTTTCCTGGGTGAGGCCGGGCAACCCAGCGCAGCCGACGGTGGAGGGGCCGGGACTACATTTCGAGATCTCTCGGGGTGGAGACGAGGCATCTGCAAGAAAAAATACCAAATGTGTAAGATGTCCAATCAATTTTTATGGACATGTGTACGAATAAGAGGTTTTAGATGGAGAGAGAGGGCCTTTTCCAAGCCACAAAACAAAATTGGAGCTGATTTCGTTTCATTATGGAATGAAAGCTCCAGTCTGTTTAGCTCCATAAGCAGGGGGCTTTGTTCATGATCTAGTCAGCTCCGTACAAGTTGCTTGCGGAGCCGAGCGAACTATCCTCTTTCAGGAGCGCGAGCAAGGTTATGGGCGAAAAGTGGCGCTGTGCCGGTCCACTTTGTTGCGGCAGTCATGCTAAACTTGTTGAACTTTAGGCCCGTAGCTCAGTTGGTTAGAGCGCTACCTTGACACGGTAGAGGTCTGGGGTTCGAGTCCCCACGGGCCTACCATCCTCACCGGTGTGCCACCAGCATGCCACTGGGTCAAAAGTGCAGTTATACTACGGGTATGAAAACTGCTGTTTCTATTCCGGAAGACGTCTTCAAAGGGGCCGAGCGCCTGGCTCGCAAAACCAAAAGATCCCGCAGTCGCCTTTTTAGCGACGCCCTGAAAGAATACCTGGCCCGCCACACTCCAGACAGTGTTACCGAGGCGATGAATAAGGCTTGCTCCGAGCTGGGCGCCGCGAAAGATGAGTTCGTTTCCTCCGCGGCGCGTCGCGTTCTTGAGCGCAGCGAATGGTAATTTCCCAGGGCGAAATCTGGTGGGCGGATCTACCCGCTCCGACGGGGTCCGGTCCAGGTTTCAGAAGGCCAGTGATCGTCGTGCAATGCGATGCACTGAATGGGAGCCGCCTCGCCACAACAGTCTGTGTTCCGCTGACCAGCAATCTCAAATGGGGCACGGCTCCAGGAAATGTGACCCTCTCAGCGCGTCTCACGGGGCTACCCAAGGATTCTGGTAGCCAACGTCTCTCAAATCGTCACCGTGGACAAAGATCTCCTAACAGAGCGGGCTGGGAAACTCCCGCGCCCAAAGCTGGAGTTACTGCTTTCTGGAATCGACGTTGTGCTTGGGAAGTAGTCCTTGCGCCGTTACTCTCGCACCTGACGGGTCCCGCTTCCAGTGGAGAGGCGTCAAGAGTTGTGGTTACCCTGCCCCGAGAACCTCAAGTGTAATGTACCTGCAATGTACCTGCGCGTTGACCTTCCTCTTCATCGCACCTAACATGTCCACCCAGTGTCCACTCCGTCACAGCCTATCGGTCAGACGATCTCGCATTACCGCATCCTCGGCAGGATCGGCGGTGGCGGCATGGGTGTGGTGTACGAGGCGGAGGACCTTAAGCTGGGCCGCCACGTTGCCCTGAAGTTCCTTCCCGACGAACTCGCCCACGATGCACAAGCCCTCGGGCGTTTCCAACGGGAAGCAAAGGCCGCGTCCTCCCTGAACCACCCGAACATCTGCACGATCCATGAGATCGACGAGGTCGATGGGCGAGCGTTCATTGCCATGGAGTTTCTCGACGGGCAGACGCTGAAGCACCGCATCGGCGACCGTCCCGTGGAACTGGAGACGCTACTCTCGCTCGGCATCGAGATTGCAGACGCCCTTGACGCGGCTCACGCCGAAGGCATCATTCACCGTGACATCAAGCCTGCCAACGTTTTTGTAACTAAGCGCGGCCACGGCAAGATTCTCGATTTTGGTCTCGCAAAGGTAGCTTACAAACCATTGTCGGCAACCGAGGGGACTGCCGCGACACTCGACGTGGAAGAGCACCTTACCAGTCCGGGTACGGCTCTTGGAACGGTGGCTTACATGTCGCCGGAACAGGTCAAAGGCAAGGACTTGGATGCGCGAACCGACCTGTTTTCATTCGGTGCGGTGCTGTATCAGATCGCTACCGGGGAGCTGCCGTTCCGAGGCGAAACGTCGGGAGTGATCTTCAATGCCATACTGGAGCGGCCGCCGACTTCGGCAGTACGGCTGAATCCTGACCTGCCAGTAGAGCTAGAACGCATCATCAACAAAGCACTCGAGAAAGACAGGAACCTCCGCTATCAGAGCGCGGCCGACATGCGAACGGATTTGCAACGGCTGAAGCGAGACACGGAATCTACCCGTCTGCCAGCGGCTACGAGCGCAGTAACTGCTGTGGTCGGCCAGCGAAGAATCGGGTGGAAAGTGGTCGTTCCCGTTGTGCTCGTAGTTGCGATGGTCGCAGCCGGTAGTTACTTCCATCTCCATCGTGCTCCGAAACTGACTGACAAAGACACCATCGTGCTCGCGGATTTCGCCAATTCCACCGGAGATCCAATCTTCGATGACACGTTGAAGCAGGCGCTGACGACTTCTCTTAGGCAGTCCCCATTCTTGAATGTCCTTTCCGATAACAAGGTCAGCGCGACGCTGCAGCTTATGACACGCCCGGCGAATACGCGCCTCACGCCGGAGATCGCTCGCGAGGTTTGCCAGCGTGCAGATAGCAAAGCATGGATCGGAGGCTCAATCGCGAGCATTGGCAGCGAATTCGTTGTCGGACTCAAGGCGGTGAATTGCCAAAATGGGGAGACGCTTGCGCAAGGACAGGTGACCGCCGCGAATAAGGAGAAGGTTCTCGATTCCCTGGGCGACGCCGCGAACAAACTTCGCGGCGAACTTGGCGAATCCTTGGCAACCGTGAAGAAATTCGATGTGCCGCTCTCGCAGTCGACGACGTCTTCGCTGGAAGCCTTGAAGGCCGCAAGTCTGGGAACCCGTACTCTCCACGAGAAGGGGCTGGCTGCAGCGGTTCCGTTTTATCAGCACGCGGTTGAACTCGACCCCAGTTTTGCGAGCGGCTACCTCTATCTCGGCAAGATGTATAGCGGCTTTGGCGAAGAGGAACGCGCCAAGGAACTAATCACGAAAGCGTATTCCTTGCGCGACCATGCCAGCGAACGCGAAAAGTTCGATATTGAATCCATGTACCACGCATTTGTAACTGGGGATTTAGAAAACGCAACCCGCGTATTCCAAGAATGGATAGGCAGCTACCCCAGAGATGATGTCGCGGTCGGCAATCTGGCAGACATTTATGGTTCCAAGGGTCGATATGAGCAGGCAGCTGAACTTAATCGCGAAGCCATGCAATTGGGTCCTAACGACGTGGTCGGATACGTAAATCAGACCTGGTTTCTTACGGCCCTGAATGAGTTCACGGAGTCAGGCAGAACGATCCAGGATGCCTTCGATCGCAAACTGGATAGCGAGGAATTGCACTCTAGTCTTTACTATCTCTCATTCCTCTCTGGAGATGCGCGGGGAATGGCGGGGCAAGTGTCTTGGTTTGAAGGGAGGCCCGAGGTCATCTCTGATTTTCTGTCACTCGAAGCCTCCGCGGAGGGTCATTCCGGGCATCTTCGAAAGGCGCGGGGGTTGAACCGGCGGGCGGTCGAGTCCGCGGAGCGCACGGGGAGGAAAGAAAACTCCCCATCCTTCCGCATGGATGGGGCGCTGCGCGAGGCCGCCTACGGCAATCTGCCGGAAGCCCGGCAGGCAGCTACTTTGGCTCTGAGCCAGGCGCCTCTCGGCCAAAATGCCGGAGCAAAGGGGGCGCTCGCGCTCGCCCTGAGTGGCGATACCAGGCAGGCTCAATCGATTGTGCAGGGCCTTGCCAGGCGCTTCCCGCAAAATACCTTGCTGCAATCGGTTGCCCTGCCCACGGTACAAGCACAGATTGAACTGGTAAGTGAGAATCCCGAGAGAAGCATTGAGCTTCTGCGCACCGCCGAACCGTATGAATTGACCAACTCCTCCTTAAGGGGTTGTATGTATCCAGCTTACGTGCGCGGCGAAGCCTACCTAAAAGCGAA
>Ga0307479_10000451_pt1 | contig 37114 bp, 33 predicted proteins | sample atmos_gasesECM4C_FD_203743 | JGI IMG/M metagenome (GOLD analysis project Ga0307479, IMG submission 203743) | Hardwood forest soil microbial communities from Morgan-Monroe State Forest, Indiana, United States - atmos_gasesECM4C_515 | ecosystem: Environmental > Terrestrial > Soil > Temperate...
CCCCTTGTTCTCGATGCGGCCATACATATGCGTGCCGCAAGCCTTGCAGGCATGCCGCTGGATCGCCGCGGCGGCGTCGATCACCTGCAGCTTGTCGCCGTTTTCGAGCACCGCGACGTTATCGCGTGGAACGACGGCTACCACTGAAAAGATGGCTCCCTCGGGCTTCCAGCATTTGGTGCAGCCGCAGGCATGATTATGGGCGACATCTCCCTTGATGCCGACTTTGACCGGCTTGTCCGCGCATTTGCAGACCAGCGTGCCGCCCGCAAAGCTGCCTGAACCCTTCTTCACTCCCTGATCAATCGATGGGTGGAGATGAACAGTCATTGGCCTTCCTCCTTGGGTTTGACGTTTTTGATTTAGTAAACCACGACCGAACGGATCGACTTGCCCTCATGCATCAGCTCGAATCCCTTGTTGATCTCCTCAAGCTTGAGGACATGGGTGATCATCGGATCGATCTGAATCTTGCCCTTCATGTACCAGTCGACGATTTTCGGCACATCGGTCCGGCCGCGGGCGCCACCAAACGCGGTGCCCTTCCAGACCCGGCCGGTGACGAGTTGGAACGGCCTCGTCGCAATCTCCTTGCCGGATTCGGCGACGCCGATCACGACCGACACACCCCAGCCGCGGTGACAGGCTTCTAGCGCCTGCCGCATCACCGTGGTGTTGCCGGTACAATCAAAGGTATAATCGGCGCCGCCGTCGGTCAGCCCGACCAGGTGCTGGACGATGTCGCCGCTGATCTTCGTCGGGTTGACGAAGTCCGTCATGCCAAAACGGCGGCCCCATTCCGCCTTGGAATCGTTGATGTCCACGCCGATGATCTTGTCGGCGCCGACCATCTTGGCACCCTGGATGACGTTGAGCCCGATACCGCCGAGGCCGAACACCACGACGTTGGCGCCCGGCGTGACCTTGGCGGTGTTGACCACGGCGCCGACGCCCGTGGTCACCCCGCAGCCGATGTAGCAGCTCTTGTCGAACGGGGCGTCTTCGCGAATTTTCGCAATCGCTATTTCGGGTAGCACGGTGAAGTTCGAAAACGTCGAGCAACCCATATAGTGATAGATCGTCTGGCCCTTGTGGCTGAAGCGCGACGTGCCGTCGGGCATCACGCCCTTGCCCTGTGTTGCGCGGATCGCCGTGCAAAGATTAGTCTTTTGGCTGAGGCAGCTTTTGCATTGGCGGCATTCGGGTGTGTAGAGCGGTATGACATGATCGCCAGCCTTCACCGAGGTGACGCCCTGCCCCACTTCACGGACGATGCCGGCACCTTCATGGCCAAGAATCGAGGGAAAGATTCCCTCGCTGTCGAAGCCATCCAGCGTATAGGCGTCGGTATGGCAGATGCCCGTCGCCTTGATCTCGACAAGGACTTCACCGGCTTTGGGGCCGTCCAGATCGAGTTCGACGATCTCAAGCGGCTTCTTGGCCTGGAACGCGACTGCGGCGCGTGTCTTCATCTGGCGTTCCTCCACTCAAAGATTTTCTTGAGCCTGGATAAAGTTACGGCTTGTGAAGCCTCCTCGATCATCGGGAGACCGCAGGCTGACAACGAGACACGCCAAGGTGTCCCGCGTCAAACGTCAACAACAAGGCACAAACGTTCCAGGCATGATGCGATTTGATGTATTCGAAGCATTGCACGCTCGCTTGCAATGTCAAGGGCCGGTGATTTCGTCGACCGCACCGTTGCTTGTAGAATCGAAAATGCAACAATTGCATCAAACCCTGCGTCCGACAGTTTCGAACCAGATTGCAATGCGGCAGATGCGACAGCATTACCGACCAATCGGGAACGACGCGTGCCTGAACGTCTCCGTTATGCTGCTGCCCACTCCTGCGGCCCGCGGCAGCCTTGTACCGGCGACGTGGGAATCGCTCTTGAGGCGGACGAAATTCCGCCCGAATTTGAAACGCGAGTTTCGACGCCGCGTAACATTCCAGAGTGTCGCTGCAAACGAGGAGACAAGGGAATGATTGAAATCATCCTGACCGTCTGCGCCATCGCCAATCCCTCAAATTGCGAGGAAAAGTATCTTCAATTCGCATGGCAGGGCTCGATCCGTCAATGCATGGTGGCCGCGCAGCCGTACATCGCAGAGTGGATTGGCAGGCATCCCGAATGGATGGCCAGGAAATGGAGCTGCGATTATCCCGGCCACGAGAAGCGGAATATTTGATTGAGGTCGGAGAACGCTTGGCAGGCGTGGCGCACTCCAATCGTGTGCCGACAGCGGGCCGCTTCCGCTACGCGTCGAGATGACCGATTTTCAATTCGGCCCGAAGGCTATCCCCCAGGGCAGTTCGCCAACCTGAATGGACTTGATAACGCGCAACGACGCCACGTCGATGACGGAGACATCGTTCGAAACGCCGTTGGCAACCAGCAGGTATTTTTCGTCGGGCGTGAAGGCACCGTGCCAAACCCGCTGTCCGACCAAAAGATATTTCAAGACGGCGTGAGTGGCGCCATCGACGACGGCCACCCGATTGGCGGGCCCGAGATCGATGAAGCCGAGCTTGCCGTCCCTGGTGATGTTGATGCCGACCGGCTGGATTGCTTCGGATCGCAGACCCGGGATCTCGAACGTCACGGTTTGCTTGAGTTGCCGTGTTGCCGGATCGATAATGGCAAGGCTCCCGCCGATCTCGGAGGTCACCCACAGCTCCGACCCATCGGACTTGAATGCCGAAAAGCGCGGCCGGGAACCAACCAGCAGATTGCCCACGATTTCTCGGCTCACCGGATCGATGAAATGGACCATGCTGGTCGTCTCCGACGTGCATATCAACTCCTTGGAATCCGGACTGACCGCCATGCCTTCAGGCTCGGTACCGACCGTCACCTGGCCGATGGCCGCACGCTTTTCCATGTCGATGACGGTCACCATCGCGTCGTTTTCATTGGCGACATAGAGAAACTTTCCAGCCGGATCGAGAGAAAACTGTTCGGGGTCCGGACCCGACGGCAGCGCGCCGGCGTCATTGTGGCTCTTCGTGTCGAACATCTGGATCTTATCGTCGTCGCCGAGCGCGACGAAGACGAATTTGCCATCCCGGGTAACTTCGATACCGCGCGGTCGTTGTCCGGTCTTGATCGTTGCGACGGTCTCCATCTTGTCCGTGTCGACCACCGATATCGAGTTGCCTTTTTCGTTGGAAACATAGGCAAGAAAGGCAAAAGCAGGGCGGGACGGAAGTGTGAACTCGTACAGGAAGAGGCCGACTACCACGATCCAGCGCAAATCGAACATGTGGCCTTCTCCAAGATGTCAGGTCGAACTCGGATCAATCGAACGATGATGCGCCGAAATGGACAATCGCACAGGTTCGAAACCAACCCAGCAGTTTCCGCGTTCCTTGCACCAGACGACAAATAGAGCTACCTGAAAAAATAGAAAGTCAAAACGGGGCGAAACGCCGGCATCGACGGGACCAACCGGTGTGGTTCGGCGAGAGCCTGCGTGTTGCAGCGCAATCGGCGATGTGTGCGATGTGGGATACCCGAACGTGACATTGGAGGCTCGATTGCTCCGGCTTCTGATTAGTGTCCTTGCACTCCTCGCGCTGAGCGGAACCGGCCTGTGCGATCAACCGGCAGAAATCAGGATCGGTTATCTTCGCCAGCCGCCGGCACGGATCAGGATATCGTTGATCGACGTTCCCGCCGTCAACGACGGCCTCGCCGGCGGGCAGTTGGCGATTGATGACGACAATGCCACCGGGCGCTTCCTCAATCAGCACTACACGCTGATCGAGAAAATACTTGGTGAGGGCGAGGATCCGGCGGCCGCAGTCACCGCGCTCGCGGACCAGGGGGTGTCGTTTATCGTTACCAGCCTCGATGCGGATCGGCTGCTGAAGGTGGCGGATGCCGGCAAGGCGCGCGGCGAGACCCTGATCAATGCACTTGCGACGGACGAGCGTCTGCGCGAGCAGGATTGTCGCGCCAACGTCTTTCACGTCGCGCCGACGCGATCCATGCTCGCCGATGGGCTTGCCCAGTACCTGGTCTGGAAGAAGTGGCGCAAATGGGTGCTAATTTCCGGTTCGCACGAAAATGACGGCTTGTTCGCCGACGCGCTGCGTCATGCTGCAGCGCGCTTCGGCGCCAAGATCGTCGAGGAGCGGGCATTCAAGGACACCGGCGGAGCGCGCCGCACCGACAGCGGCGTCGCCGAGATACAGCAACAAATGCCCGTGGTGACGCAAGGCATGCCCGACCACGATGTGCTTGTTGCAGCCGATGAAAGTGAAGTCTTTGCCGGTTATTTGCCGTACCGGACGTGGGACCCGCGCCCCGTCGCGGGTTCAGCCGGACTGGTGCCGACCACCTGGGATGCGGCCTTCGATCAATGGGGCGCCGTGCAGCTGCAGAACCGCTTCACCAAGACTTTCCAGCGGTCGATGACCGCCCACGACCTGCAGGTATGGACCGCGGTTCGCATGATCGGCGAGACGGCAAGCCGGACCAGTTCCACCGATGCCGGCAAAATGCTTACCTATCTGAAGGCACCGGATTTCTCGGTCGCGGCTTTCAAAGGGCAAAAGCTCACCATTCGTGACTGGAACCTGCAACTGCGACAGCCCATCCTGCTGTTCGACGGCAGGAACACCGTTTCGGTGTCCCCTCAGGAGGGCTTTCTGCATCAGTCATCGACGCTTGATACGCTCGGCCTCGACCGCCCGGAGACCAAGTGCGTCCTCAAATGACGATCGAAGCCGCGCGCCCCTGCTTCTTGGATTACCGCGCGGGCTCAGAGCTGCCCACTCAGTCGGGCAAGCTATGCCCATCCTCGCCGTTTCTCCAACACCTCGCGAATCCGGTGGGAACTATTTCCAGAACGCCGGCGTTCGACGTCTGCTTGCCTCGTTTCGAACCTAGTTCTATCGTTGCTTGGTGCGGCACACGGCCGTTCGGTGCGAGAGGAGATCTAATAATGGCTTGGAAGACTCCAAAAATCGTCGAAGTTCCGGTGGGCATGGAAATCAATATGTACGCTTGCGCGGCTCGCAAATAGACGCCTGCGACAGCTTGGCATTTCGACGGAGGTGGACCGCACCGGGCCCGGCGATGATCGTGGGCAGACCACGCAGACCACCTCCGAATCGCCTGCGCTCCTCGACGCGGCGTAACTGGTGACGAAGCGCAATTGGTGAAATGAAATTGGATCATTCGATGATATCTCGACGCAGCGTCATGACCGCTTTGACCTCCGCCGCCTTGATCGCGGGTGGCGTTCCAGCGTTCGGAAAATCGAAGCGGTCGAATCCCATTCAGGCTTTGGACACGGATAACGATGGCACCGTCGACCTGGCGGAGGCCAAGAAGGCCGGCTCGGATCTGTTCGACAAGCTCGACCGCGATCACGACGGCACGCTCGACAAACGGGAACTTGCCGGCAGGCTGAGCGCGAAAGAATTGGCTGCCGCCGATCCGGACCATGATGGAACGCTGACAAAGGACGAATATCTGGCTGTCGTCGAGCAGCGCTTCAACGCGGCAAATTCCGATAGCGACGGCACTTTGGACGCAAAGGAACTCGCTACGAAAGCCGGTCGCAATCTGCTGCGGCTCTTGAAATGATCTGATCCGATCCCGGAAAGCCCGTAGAATTCGGGGGGCGTGCTTGCCCTACCGGATAGCAATTTCTACCGTACCGATTCCGTCCCCGATCGCGTTTGCTCGATTGCGCGAACCCCGGTCGGTTCACCAAAATTTTCTTTTATTATCAATAGCTTAAGATGGATCCTCAGCCGAGGGCGCGAAGCCATGCGCCCAGGATGGCATGAAGCCTGCATGGTTGAGGCCAACCGGGTATTTCAACTCCGATGAAGGTCCCCATGCTTGTTACTCTCGTCGCTATTCTCTGCAACGGACAGCTTTGTTTGGAAAAGGTCGTTACCAATAGCGAGCAGTCGGGCATCACCATGACTGCCTGCCAAATCAACGGGCAAATTGGCATTGCTCAATGGCTCGCCAACGGCCCGTACCGAGACTGGAGGCTGGAACGATACAAGTGCGTTCTCGGCAAATACGTCCCAAAGAATGAAGCATGACGTTTCGCGCCAACCCTTCAATCGAGGGGTTGGCTTTGGAACCCTGAGAGCGAGCCCTCTTAGCAAGACAATGTGATCTATCCTTCTCGTCGCCGACACCGTTAGGGGCACTCAAACGGGTGCACTTAGCCCACCTAACACGGTTGGCAGTCCAGGATCTGACGCCCCAAGCTTGGCTCGGGCGGCGTCCTCGCCTCCTCCGTTCGGGATTGAGGAGGACCACTCGCCGGGACGACGCTAAGTCATGCTGCCCGGCATGAAGCAGCGGATCGAGATTTGATTATCGATCCGCATCGGCCACACCATCGTGCGTCCCGCCCGATTGGGCTCGGTGATCAAGGCATCGTCGGGAACATCGATCCATTGATTGTTAAGGCGCACCCGATAGTGGCCGTCTTTCGATTCCCAATCGGGGTCTGCAACCACCTGACCGTCCGCCATCGAGCAGCAGAGTCCTTTGCGGCTCGCCAGATGATCGAACCACGGCTTTAGCGGTGAATCAGAATAGCGACCATCAAGGTCGCGTGCCGTCACGCTGTAGACGTGGCAACCAAGGATCACACTAAGGGTCAGACCAAACACGATGCGTTTCATTTGCCACGCTCCTGTATGTCGAACTCGGCCCCGATTTCTTCCGCGCCTGCCACTCCTGTGCCAATCGTAATGCTATGATATCCCACATCCAAATGTAACGCCGCGATTGCGGCGGCTTTTGTACCAGTTCCAGTTCGATGTTGGCGCGGAGCAATGCCTCTTGCGATGACGGATCCGGAGAGTGCGACGAAATCGCCGGCCGGCTTCAGCGCAGTTTCGGCCGAGTTGGCGGGACTGGCAAGGAACTTCGGCGGGCTCCGTGCTGGCGCCGATCGCCTCAGGCGACCCACGAGCGTTTTCCAGCGAAAGCCCGCCCCGGACTTGATCCGGGGTGGGCCCCGGTTCGCGTAGAGAGATCGCCTCAACGCCAAGAGCTAGAGTCTGCGTTCCGACGTTGGAGCAAGCGCTATGGAGGCCTGATGTCTCCGGCCTTTCACCATTTGAAGGAACTCGAGATCGAGAACCGACGTCCGCGTGCGCTGGTGGAAAACTCTCAGACCGGCAGCACGTCACACGCTCGCAAGATCCTCTTGCAAGGAAACTCAATTTCTGCGTCAGGATTTCGGCTGCGGTGTTCGCTCGCCGTCGAAACCATTCGCGCATTCGCGCGGAGCATCCCTTGGCCGGTTTGCATCGGTTCGTTGTACGCGCTGACACTCGCCGCACCGATCAGCGCCGTTGGCACAATGTGCTCGATGGCGAGGTTAGCTACGGCGTAGGCGCCGGCTCGATTTCGACAGCGATGTTTCGGTACTTGCCTGCCTCCCCGGGGAGTTGCCAAGGCGCGGACGAACCGCAATAGTGCGCAAGAATTGAGCGAGCACCTTGCTTTCTTGGGCTGCCGCGTTGGAGATGAGGCAAATGGGGGGACCTGGACCGCTCGTGAAACTGTCCGATCGGGACGTATGGCGCGTCGGCGTGCTGTTTTCGCGTACTGGATTGACGGCGGTCTCGGAGTCGGAGCACTTCTTCGGCACGGCACTTGCCATCCAGGAAATCAACGCCGCGGGCGGAGTTCTCGGACGCGAGATCGAGGTCGTAGCTTACGATCCCGGCTCCTCGCCTGAAACCTACCGCAAGATGGCCGACCGGCTGCTGACCGAAGATGGCGCGTCCGTCATTTTTGGCTGCTCGACGTCGGCCGAACGCAAGGCCGTGCTTCCCGCAATCGAACGGCGCAACGGCCTGCTTTGGTATCCCTCGCTCTACGAGGGCTTCGAATACTCGCCAAACGTCATCTACACAGGCGCCGCCCCCAATCAAAACAGCTTCCCGCTCGCCGAATACATCGTTCGAAAATACGGGCCGCGCGTTTATCTCATCGGCTCCGACTACATCTATCCGCGCGAATCCAACCGGATCATGCGCGACCTCGTCGAGTCCTACGCAGGACAGGTGGCTGGCGAGCAATACGTCGCCATGGATGCCAGCGACGCCGAACTGACGCGAGCGCTCGAGTTGATCCGGATGCGCTCGCCGGACGTCGTGTTCTCAACGATTGTGGGCCGCACGGCGCAACGGTTCTATCGGTTCTTTGCGAAGATGGGTTTAGACCCCGGGCGGCTGCCGATCGCGAGCCTCACCATGGCGGAAGGCGAGATACGCGAAATCGGACCCGAGCTCTGCGCCGGCCACCTCACCGCGGCCGGCTATTTCGGCTCGCTCAAGCGCGAGAGCAACAATCGTTTCAAGGCCGCGTTTGCCAAGGCCTTCGGCGCGGACAAGCCGGTCAGCATGTGGAGTGCCGGCGCGTACGCCCAAGTGAAGCTGTTTGCGATGGCACTCGCCGAGGCGGGCAGCCTGGACACGCAGCGACTCGTCGATGCGGCGCTCGGGCTCAGTCTCGATGCGCCGGAAGGCCCGATCCAGATCGATCCCGACAACAACCATATCTGGCTCACGCCGCGTATCGGACAGGTGCGTCCGGACGGCGAGTTCGATATCGTCTGGGAGGGAAAAAGTCCGATCAAGCCAGACCCGTACCTCTCGGTTTCTCCGATTGGCGGACGCTGGCTGACTGAAGAAGCGGCGATCGCATGAAACCCGGCGTCCGCCGTCTCATCGAAGATCTTCGCGGCGCGCGCGTTCTCGTCATTCATCCGCGCGACGCCGAAGGCGAGGCGCTGATCGATCAACTGAGGCGGATCGGTTGCAACGTGCAAGGTGTCTGGCCACCGCCGGCCAGCATTCCACATGACATCGATACGGTGTTCCAGATCGTCGAGACATCGGAGGACACGATTTTCCCGACCAGCGCGGGCGAACATCCGGTGACGCTGGTTGCGATCGTAGACTATGAGAATCCGACCATCCTGAAGCGTTTGCTCGACAGCAACGCCCACGGCGTCGTCAACAAGCCGATCCGCTCTTTCGGCATCCTCTCATCGCTCGTCCTTGCCCGATCGCTGCGGGGGTATTCGCGACGGCTGGAAGGCAAGGTGCAGAAGCTGGAGGAGACCCTGAAAGCACGCCGCGACGTCGACAAGGCCGTCAAGATCCTCGTTGGTCTCAAGAGGGTCAACGAGATCGAGGCCTACGAGTTGATCAGACAACAGGCGACGCAGCGACGGCTGACGATGGCTGACGTCGCGGTCTCGATCATCAGCGCGCAGGAAACGCTTGGCCAACTTGGTGTTCTCGACGTGCCGGAGCAGCGCCAACCAAGCTCATCCACTAAGCAGTAGCGGCCTGCTTTTTTTGCATTCTTCTTTGTTGACTCACATGGCATATTGAGAATTATCTGTAGCCAAGCGAGCCATTGCTGGGCTTGCTGGCGTGGCCGGTTGGCCACTTGAAATAAGGCTGTGTAGCCCTCGACATGCGCCGCTCGGTGCATTCGGGGGTTTTTTGTTTTGCACGCGCAACGGAGCGTGACAAGGAGCGTGAGTAGCGATGGGATCACTTGGCTCGACGACAAGCGACGAGGCGAAGATCAAGATTGCCTGCATCCAGATGCAACCGGCGATCGGAAAGGTGGAGGTGAACGTCGCCCATAGCATCGGACTGATCAATCGTGCAGTGGCGCTCGGCGCGAAGCTTGTTGTGCTACCGGAACTCTGCAACACCGGATACATGTTCCTGTCGCGCGAGGAGGCCTTCGCGGTGTCGGAGCCTGTTCCCGACGGGCGAACCGTGAGAGCCTGGAGCGAGGTCGCCGCAAAGCACAGACTGCACCTCGTCGCCGGTATCTGCGAGCGCGCCGGCGCAAAACTCTTCAACAGCGCGGTGCTGATTGGGCCGGACGGCTGCATCGGAACGTTTCGCAAGGTTCACCTCTGGAATGAGGAGAACCTGTATTTCGAGCCCGGCGACCTCGGCTTTCCGGTGTTTCATACCGCGATCGGCCGCATCGGCATGGCGATCTGCTACGACGGCTGGTTTCCGGAAACCTATCGGCTCGCAGCGCTCCAGGGCGCCGACATTGTCTGCGTGCCGACAAATTGGGTGCCGATTCCGGGCCAGGCCCCAGGCCGCGAGGCGATGGCGAACATTCTCACAATGGCGGCTGCGCATTCGAATTCGATCTACATCGCCTGCGCCGACCGGGTCGGGACCGAGCGCGGTCAACCCTTCGAGGGTCAGAGCCTGATCGTCGGCCATACCGGCTGGCCGGTGGCCGGTCCCGCGAGCCGCGACAAGGAAGAGATACTGATTGCCGAGGTTGCGCTGGGCGAAGCGCGGCGTGCCCGCAATTGGAACGCCTTCAATCAAGTTCTGCGCGACCGCCGCTCCGATCTCTATGACGAGATGCTGGGCAGCAACATCAAGCGCGGTTGGTACTAGAGCATGATCCGGAAAAGTGGATACCGGTTTTCCGAAAAGATCATGCAAGAACTAGAGGACATTCGAGCGTTAGTAACCAGACGGAGGATAACCCCATGACTTTGCGTCACCTTCTTGCCTCTCTTGCGTTCGCCGCGGCGGTAACCCCAGCGATGGCGGCCGATCCCATCAGGATCGGGGTGCCGGTGGGCCTGTCGGGCGCAAACTCGGTCGTTGCCCCATCGGTCGTCCAGTCCGCGGAGCTCGCGGTCGAAGAGATCAACGCCAAGGGCGGCGTGCTCGGTCGGCCGCTGGCGCTTGACGTCGCCGACGACGCTTCCGGCGCCGCCGGTGCGCAGAAAGCATTCGACGCGCTCATCTTCCAGAAGAAGGTGAACGTGCTGATCTCGATGGAGACGAGCGCGGCGCGCAACGCAGGCCTGCCGATTGTCGCCCGCGGAAAAACACCCTTCATCTATACGTCGTTTTACGAAGGCAAGTCGTGCAGCCCCTATCTGTACGTGAACGCCTGGGTGCCGGAGCAGCAGGTGCCGCCGATCGTCGACTACTTCAACAAGGAGAAGAAGGCAAAGAGCTACTTTCTGATCGGATCGGACTATGCCTTCGGCCGAGGCATGCTTTCGTTCACCAAAGCTTATATCGAAAAGACCGGCGGCAAGGTCGTTGGCGAAGAATATCTGCCGATGGACGGCTCGGACTGGACCTCGATCATCTCGAAACTGAAGGCAGCGGGCGCCGACGCGATCATCACGTCGACGGCCGGCGGCGCCCCTAACGTGACGCTCACCAAGCAGCTACGCGCCGCCGGCGTCTCGCTGCCGTACGGCAATCTCGCCGTCGACGAAGGTACCGCGAAGAGCATGGGCGCCGACGCAACCGACATCTACATATCCGCCTCGTATGTGACGGGGATCGACAGCGCCGCCAACAAGACGTTCCTCGCCGCCATGAGCAAGAAGTTCGGCGCAGACTTGAAGACGCCGAACGACTTGTCGGTACCGGAATATGAGGGTGTCTACGCCTACAAGGCCGCGGTGGAAAAGGCCGGCGGGACCGACCCGCAAAAGGTGCTGGCGGCGCTGGCCGACGTTTCCGTCGACGGCCCGCGCGGCGCCATCCGCATGGGCAAGCAGCGCCATGCTCCGCTCACGATGTACCTGGGCCAGGTCCAGGCGGACGGCAGCGTTAAGGTCATCCAGAGCTTTCCGAACGTCGATCCAGGCCAGCAGTGCCCGCCCAAGTCTTGAGGCGAATGGAGGGCGCGAGGTGGAACACATCGGCGTCGCGCCATCCAATCCGGAGGCCGCATGCTGACACTCGCCATCGATGCCGTCACGACGGCGGCCCTGCTCTTCATCATCTCCTCCGGACTGCTGATCGTGTTCGGGGTCATGAAGATCATCAATTTCGCCCATGCCGCCTTCGTGACGGTTGGAGGGTATGCCGCTCTCGTCGGCTCAAGGCTCGGATTGCCCTGGGCTCTCGTGCTGCCACTTGCCTTTGCTACTGGAGCCGCTTGCGGCGCGTTGACGGAAGCGACCATCGTGCGCCGGCTTTACCAGCGCCCCTTGGACGCCATTCTCGCGACCTGGGGGTTAGGGATCGTCATCGGGCAGATCGTTACCTTGATCTTCGGCCGCGAGGTACAGTTCGTTCAGGCACCGATCACCGGCACCGTTGACCTGATCGGTGTCGACTATTCGGCCTATCGCATCGTGATGATCGCCGCCGCCGCGATCATCGCGGTGATCTTCACCGGCCTGCTCAGCGGCACGCGCCTCGGCCTCTCGACACGCGCCGTCATCATGAACGAAACGCTGGCCCAGGGACTTGGCGTTGACAGCGCGCGCGTGCGGCTCGTCACCTTCGCGATCGGCAGCGGACTCGCCTCGCTTGCGGGTGCGCTGATCACGCCGCTTTCGAGCGTCGATCCCAACATGGGCCTTCCCTGGCTCATCAGCGCGTTCATGCTCGTCATGGTCTCCGGCGGATCGCTCCCTGCGCTCGCGGTGTCCTGCTTCGTGCTCGGCGGCGTTCAGGTGATCGTATCGACTTTCGTCAATCCGATCCTTGGCGGGCTGACGATCGCCATTTGCGCGGCGATCGTGCTTCGCATCCGTCCGGAGGGATTTGCGCGTGCCTGAGGTCCATCAGCTTACCCCGGCGGCAGCGACGGCCTCGATCGGCGTGTCGATAAGATGGTGGATGGCGATCCTTGCTCTGCTGGTCGTCGGCGCCGTTGTCGTGGCGCCGTTGCTGCTCGACACCTACATGATCAACATTCTGATCCGCGCTTTCTTCGTCGCGATTGCGGCGGTTACCGTCGATGTCATGTGGGGCTATTGCGGCACCCTGACGTTCGGTCAATCAGCCTTCTTCGGCATCGGCGTCTATGCGCTCGCGATCGTCTTCACCGAGTACGATTTTGGATCCTGGCAAGCCCTGTTCGCGATGGCGGCGGCCGTCATCATCTCGGCCGCGGTTGCCGCTCTTACAGGCTGGCTCTCGTTCTATCCGGGTTCGACACCGCTCTACGCATCAATCGTGTCGCTCGTCTTGCCCATCGTCCTCGTCCAGATTCTCTATTCGGGCGGCACATTCACCGGCTCGTCCAGTGGCTTGGTTGGATTCGAGACATTCGACCTGTCGTTCGAGAGCTGGTTCCGCCTGGCAGGCCTCAGCCTCGCCGCTGTCGCCGCCGTCGCGCTGATCTTGATGCGGAGCGATACCGGCCGCGTGCTCAAAGCGCTCCGGGACAACGACGAGCGCTGCGCCTATCTCGGCATCAATACGTCGCGGTATCGCATCATCGTCCTGGTACTCACCGCCATGGTCGCGGCCCTTGCCGGCTTCGGCTACGCCGCGTTCGGAGGTGTCGCCGCACCGGAGAATGCCAGTTTCACCTTCGGGACCCGGTTGATCGTCATGGTCGCGCTCGGCGGCCGCGGCACCATCATCGGTGCGGTCGTCGGCGCGCTGAGCATCGAGGTCGCGAGCGCCTACCTCTCGGGCAGCCTGCCCTATGTCTGGGAGCTCATCATCGGCATCGCCCTGATCGCCGTCATTCTGGCATTCCCGGACGGCCTCGTCGGTGCGATCAGCAGACTGACGCGCAGCTTTCGCAAGGCCCACGCCGGACCGGCGATACGCCTCCGTCCGATCGCCGCCTCCGCCGCCGTGGATAGAGGCAGCGACGTGGCGATCGAGGTCCGCGAGCTCGGCAAGCACTTCGGAAGCCTGTCGGTGCTCGACAGTGTGCAGTTCACGGCGCGGCGCGGCGAGCTCTTGAGCCTGGTGGGACCGAACGGTGCCGGCAAGACAACCCTGATCCGCTGCTTGTCCGACGGGCGCGAGCGATCAACGGGCTTCGTCGCAATTGCGGGGCACCCGATCCACCGGATGTCCCCGGACCGCATCGTGCAGTTTGGTCTTGGACGCAAGTTTCAGGCCGCCTCGTTCTTCGAAACGCTGACGGTTGCGGAGTGCCTGAAGGTCGCCCGTACCCATCGCGCTCGCCCCTCGCTGACATCGACCTCGACGACCCCGGAGTTACCACCCGCCGCGATATCCGTGCTTGAACGGTCGGGACTTGGCGATCGGCTAGGCGAGGAAGCGCGCAAGCTCAGTCACGGCCTCAAGCAAGCGCTCGAGCTCGCCATGGTCCTCTCGCTCGAGCCGGAGGTCCTGCTGCTCGATGAACCGACCGCCGGCCTGACGCGCGCCGAGCGCCAGGGCTTTGCGGATATTCTGACCGCGCTCGCCGCGCGCGATCGCCTGTGCATTCTGCTCGTCGAGCACGATCTCGATTTCGTTCGCGAGATATCCTCGCGCATCATCGTGCTGCACCAGGGCAGGATCGCCCTGGACGGATCAGTGGACGAGGTCGTGAACAGTGCCCTGGTGCGCGAGATCTATACCGGCCAGCAGCAGCCCGCATCCGGGGCCGGATCATGACCAACGCACTTCAGGTCGAAGAATTGTCGAGCGGCTATGGCACGTCGGAGGTCGTTAGCGGCGTCAGCTTCACGCTTGCCAAGTCTGAGGTCCTCGCCATTGTCGGCAAGAATGGCATGGGCAAGACGTCGCTGTTGAAAGCCGTGCTGGGGTTCCTTCCAGCCTGGCACGGTACCATCAGTCTCGCGGGAAGAGACGTCACCCGCATGCCGCCGCACTTGAAGCGCCGAAAGGGTTTGGTCTATGTGCCGCAGGAGCACGCGCTGTTTCAGGATCTGACCATCCGCGACAACCTTCGACTGGGGCTTTTGTCCGATCGAGATTTCGCCGTCGCGATCGAGCATGTCGGCCAATGGTTCCCGGTGTTGACGCAGCGCCTGCAGCAACGCGCTGGAACGCTCTCGGGCGGCGAGCAAAAAATGCTGATCGTCGCCCGGGCGTTGATGGCACGGCCGGAGGTCCTGCTGCTGGACGAGGTCACCGAGGGTCTGCAACCTTCCCTGGTTGATCGGCTGTCCGATGTGCTGGCGCGATTCCGGCAGGAGATCGGCACCTCGATGATCGTGATCGAACAGCATCTTCCCTTCGCGCTCGGCATCGCCGACCGGTATCTGGTCTTCAAGCGCGGAGAGGTGGTTGATAGCGCCGGCGTCGATGCCGAAGCGGCGGGGCGGATCGAAGCTCACATGCGGATTTAGCTTTGGAGTACCCCACGCTGCTCTGATGCAACTCGGCGCTTGGCCAATGAAGGGGACAAAATTACCACGGCACGTTCTTCAATTTTTGCACCAGGAAATCCGAAAATACCCTGACCTTTGGCGCAAGATGCTTGCTGCTGCTGTAGGCGACATAGACACCGGCTTCCGGAACGCTGGTCCATTCCGGCAAAAGATGAACGAGATCGCCCTTCTCGATGCTGTGGTAGCAAAGATAGCTGGCGACCAGCCCGATGCCACGCCCACGCAGCGCCGTTTCGTAGATCGCCTCGGAATTGTCCGACTTGAATTCGCCGGAGACCTTGACCTCCTCGATCCTGTTGTCGAGCTTGAAACGCCAAGCGCCGCCGGACGCGGAATAGTGGCTGTAGCTCAGACAATGGTGGGATTCGAGATCGGCGGGCTCATCGGGAATCCCGTGCCGCTCGAGGTAGGCTGGAGAGGCAACGACTAGCCTGCGGTTGTCGGAAATCTTGCGCGCGATCAAAGTCGAATCCGGCAGGCTTCCGATCCGCACCACGGCATCATACGATTCTTCGATGAGATCGACGAAGCGGTCGGTGTAATTGGCCTCGACCTTCACCTTCGGATAGGCATCGAGAAATTCGCTGATGATCTCGGAAAGCTTTAGCCGGCCGAAGGCGACGGGAAAGCTCACACGCAACAGGCCGTTCGGTTCCGAGTTGAGGGAGGCAACCATCGCGTCCGCGTCGGCGAGATGATTGAAAATCTGCACGCATTGCGCGTGATACAGCCGCCCAGCCTCAGTCAGCGCGACACGCCGCGTCGTCCTTTCGAACAGGCGTAACCCCAGCGCATCCTCGAGCCGCGAAACCTTGCGGCTGACCGTCGACGGCGAGGTGCCGATGACATTTGCGGCAGCGATAAAGCTGAGGTGCTCCGCAACCGACACGAACGATGCAATGAGATTCAGTCGATCAGCATCGATGGACGTTCGGACATTCGAACCAAGATTCCGCATTGCCACCTCATATTGTGCGGCCCTCCCTTCCATCCCTTTATGCCAAGCTGTTGCTAAATTTAAGCAAATCGCGTGCCACGGCTGAAGCGGCGACGCGTCGGTGACTTCATGGCCGCAAAGCCGCCGATCTGCCAAACCATTCATCGCTATTGCCGCAATTCTGCACTAAAGCGCGATCGCTCACTATCGCGTTTTAGCTCCTTGTTGGAGCATGATCTTTTCGGAAAACCGGTGTCCGTTTCCGGATCATGCTCTAACTTGCGAGATAAACCCGCGCCAACGAGCCCTCAAAACCATCGGCATTGGTCGTATGGTCCTTGATCCGGCTTTGGCTGATCGTCAGCCATGACGGCATCGCAATCGGAAAATTCGGAACGTCGCGCATGACGATGTCCTGAATCTGCTTCCACTTTGCGATGCGATCGTTCCTGTCCAGCGAAACCGCGGATGCCTCGAGCAGTGCATCGACTTCCGGATTGTTGTAGGCGGTTCCGTTCGAGAACGGAACGCCCTTGATTAGGTTCTTCGACCAGTACAGGCGCTGCACGCCGACTTGCGGATCGAACAGATTGCTGATCGAGGCGAGATGCAGCGCAAAGGCGCGATCGCTATAGACGCGCTTGACCAATGTACCCATGTCCTGACCGCGCAATTCGATGCCGATCCCGGCCCGGCTCATCGTCGCGCGCAGGAATTCGCCGAGCACCCGCTGATCTTCGCCGTTGTAGTCCATCGTCAAGGTTAAACGCATCGCGCTGCCCTGGCGCGCGTAGCCGGCCTCGTCGAGCAACGTCGCAGCGGCCGCAACATCGAACGGATAGGGCGAGGGTTTTTCGCTGTGAAAATCCTTGTGGTAGGGCACGACCGGCGCAGCCGAGGGAACGGCGTTGCCAAAGAACACGACCTTGCAGATGGTCTCGCGGTTGATGCAGTGGGCGATGGCCTGCCGGACCTTGAGGTTTTTCAGGTATTCGTTTTCGAGATTGGCCTCGAGGATGATGATGTTGGGCGGGTCGTATTCATAGCCCTTTTCCTCGACGGAAATCTTCGGATTCTTCGCCAGCCGCTCGACATCCCGATACGGCACCGGCGTCCGATAGCCGAGATCGACATCTCCCACCTCATAGGCAACCGTGCGCGCCGCCGGATCGGTGATGAATTTGGCGACCAGCCGATCGATGTTGGGCAGCGACTTGTCCCAATAATTCGGATTGCGGTCCCAGACGACGTGACTGCCGCGGACCCATTCCTTGAAGACGTAGGGTCCGGTTCCGACCGGAGCGGTGTTGTTGACGTGGACCAGCGGATCCGCATCGCCATAGCGGTGCTTCGGCACGATCGGCGATTCCTCCGACGACAGCGCCGCCAACAGATAAGGCGTCGGCTTCTCCAGGTGCAGGATCAAGGTGTATTTGTCCGGGGTCTCGATCGCCTTGACCTGGGCAAAGGTGGTGCGGCCGCGCGGGTGCAGCTTCTTCAAGACGGAGATCGAGAAGGCTGCGTCCTCGGACGTGAAATCCTCGCCATCGTGCCACTTCACGCCCTCTCGCAATTTGAACGTATAGGTCAGGCCGTCGGGCGCGACATCCCAGGATACAGCGAGCAGCGGTTGCGGCTTCATGTCGAAGTCGAACTCGAGCAATCCTTCGGTGACCTTGGCGCTGAAAACGAGGCTGGCGGAGTTCACCAGCGAAAGCAGCGCCGGGGTTTCACTCGCCGCGACCAGCGTAAGCACCCCGCCCTTCTGCGCGGCCGCAGCAGCAGCCGCACCTGGACTAATCGTCGAAGCGGCGGTTCCCAGGACCGGCAAAGAACACAAGCCCGCAAGCACCGATCGCCGGTCCGGTTTCATGTCGACCACTCCTTCAACTCCTGTTTTGCCGAGCGCCGTCAAGGAACGCTATTCCGCCGCGGCGAGTTCGAGGCCGTACAGATCGCGTGCCGCTTCGAACGAGATCAGCTCGTTGGCGAGATCGGACTCGACCATCGCGCGGGCACGCGTGCTGGGATCGCCGATACCTCCGCCACCGGGCGACAGGATGATCACGCGATCGCCGGCCGGTATCAGATGCTGGCCCTTGCCAGCCAAGTGCTTGCCGGACCGCAGCCGGATGACGCCCGCAGCGCCGGGCCCTCCGCCGCCGACGCCGCGGGCGGGATGATCGACGCGTTCATAGGTGGTGTTGTAGAGAAACGCTTCGTTGATACCGTTTTCCATCTCGATGACCTGGCCGAGCCCGCCGCGCATGCGGCCCGCGCCGCCGGAGTCCTGGCGGTATTCCTTGCGCCAGACGATCACGGTCGACATCGATTCGAAAATCTCGATCGAGCCGCCGCGCACGCCGCTCGGAAATCCCGTCGCCGACAGACCGTCGCGGAACGGCAGCGCGCCCATGCCGCCTGTCGTGATGACTTGAACCTGATAGCGCTCATTGACCTTCGGCGGGCTGGTCTTGGGGCCGAGGATGGTAATGCCCCACAGCGCGCAGGTGTTCTCCGCCGGCACCCGATCGGGGATCGCCTGACGCAGGCAGCCGAACACGAGATCCGGCAGCATCAGCCCGACCTGGCTGCGCGAAATCACCGCCGCCGGCTTGATGGCGTTGAGAATGCAGCCCTCCGGCGCTGATATGGTGCGCGGTTCGAGGGAGCCGGCATTGTTGGGAATGTCGCGGGCGATGATGCAGCCGAGCGCGTAGGAGGTGTAGGCCAGCGTATAGCAAAGCGGCACATTGAAGTTGCGCCTAGTCATCGCCGCCGACCCGGTGTAGTCGACGTGGATGTTGTTTTCGGAAATCGTCAGCGCGGCCCTCAGCTCCACCGGCTCGCCCTGCCCGTCCAGCGACAGCGACGCATGCCAGGTACCTTTGGGCAGCTTCGCGATTTGCGCCTGCACCGCCTCGCGCGATGCGTCGATGATATGGTCGGCAAGTTCGTCGAGCTCCTCGAGCGCGAACTCGTCCATCATCTCTAGTAGGCGCAGGCAGCCGACATCGTTGCAGTTCATCAGCGAATAGACGTCGCCGACCGTCTCCACCGGCTGGCGGGTATTGGCGCGGATCACCGCCATCAGCGTCTCGTCGAGCACCCCGCCATCGACGATTTTCAAGATCGGCAGATACAGCCCCTCCATGAAGACGTCCGTAGAGCTGACCCGATCGACGAGACCGCCGATATCCATCAAATGGCTGTTGCAGGCGAGGAAGCCGACCAGTACGTCGTCGCGAAAGCAGGGTGTCGTCAACGAGATGTCATTGGTGTGTCCCGTCCCCATCCAGGGATCGTTGTGGATGAAAACATCGCCCGGCTGCATGGTCGCGATCGGATAATGGTCGATCACATGGCCGACCGCGAGCGCCATCGAGTTGATATGACCTGGCGTGCCGGTCACGGCCTGCGCCAGCATCCGCCCCCGCGCATCGAACACGCCGGCGGCGAGATCGCCGGATTCGCGAACGATGGTGGAAAACGCCGTCCGCTGCAACGTCTGGGCCTGCTCCTCGACCACCGCGATCAGGCGGCTCCACATGATCTGCTTGTCGATCAGGCTCGAATTCATCCGCTTATCCATGCTGATATTCCGGAACAGGTTCCGCGCGCGGCGCATCGGGCCGTTCGGTCTTCCATCCATAGATTTCTTGCGCCGCCTTCGCCGAAATCAGTTCGTTGCGGAGGTCGGCCTCGACCTGCGCCCGGTCGCGCGCAGAGGGATCGCCAATACCCCCGCCGCCGGGCGACATGATCAGGACGCGCTCGCCGACGGGAACAAGATGCCGGCCCTTGCCCGGCAGCTTGCCGCCGGATTTCAGGCCGACATAGCCGGCGGCGCCGTCGCGGCCGCCGTCAAAGCCGCGCGGCGCAAATTTGATGCGCTCGAAGGCGCCGTTGAAATAGAACGGCTCGTCGATTCCGTTTTGCATTTCGATGACCTGGCCGAGACCGCCGCGCTTGCGGCCGGCGCCGCCGGAGTCCTGGCGGTATTCCTTGCGCCAGACGATCACGGTCGACATCGATTCGAAAATCTCGATCGGGCCGCCGCGCACGCCGCTCGGAAATCCCGTCGCCGACAGGCCGTCGCGGAACGGCAGCGCGCCCATGCCCCCGGTGGTGACGACGCTGACCATGAAGTCTTCGCCGAAACGAGGCGGACTCGACATCGGGCCGCTGGCGCCGACAATCCAGAGCACGCCGGAACCCTGTGCTGGCACGCGCTCCGGAATCGCCTGGCGCAGACAGCCGAACACGAGGTCGGGCAGCATCAGGCCGATGAGATGCCGGGCGACCACGGCCGCCGGCTTGATCGCATTGACAATCGAGCCTTCCGGCGCCGACACCGTGCGCGGTTCCAGCGAGCCGGCATTGTTGGGAATGTCGCGGGCGATGATGCAGCCGAGCGCGTAGGAGGTGTAGGCCAGCGTGTAGCAGAGCGGCACATTGAAGTTGTGCTTCGTCATCCCGGCCGAGCCGGTATAATCGACATGGATGCTGCCTTCGGAAACCGTCAGCGCCGCTTTCAACTCGATCGGCTCCGCCTGGCCGTCGAGCATCAGCGATGTGTGCCAGGTCCCCTTGGGCAATTTGGCGATCTCCGCCTTCACCGCCTCGCGGGAGGTATCGATGATGTGGTCGGCGATTTCATCGAGCTCCTCGATTTCGAATTCGTCCATCATCTCTGATAGGCGCAGGCACCCGACATCATTGCAGTTCACCAGCGAATAGACGTCGCCGACCGTCTCCACCGGCTGGCGGGTATTGGCGCGGATCACCGCCATCAGCGTCTCATTGAGTACCCCACCATCGACGATTTTCAGGATTGGCAGATAAAGCCCCTCCATGAAGACGTCCGTCGACGACGACATGTCGCGCAGGCCGCCGATGTCCATCAGATGGCTGTTGCAGGCGAGGAAGCCGACCAGTTCGTCGTAGCGGAAGCAGGGCGTCGTCACCGAGAAGTCGTTGGTGTGTCCCGTCCCCATCCAGGGATCGTTGTGGATAAATACATCTCCTGGTTGCATGGTCGGGATCGGGTAATGGTCGATCACGTGGCCGACCGCAAGCGCCATCGAATTGATATGGCCGGGCGTGCCGGTCACGGCCTGCGCCAACATCCGCCCCTGCGCATCGAACACGCCGGCGGCGAGATCGCCGGATTCCCGTACGATGGTAGAAAACGCCGTCCGCTGCAGGGTCTGGGCCTGCTCCTCAACCACCGCGATCAGGCGGCTCCACATGATCTGCTTGTCGATGAGGGTGAGACCCGGTTTGTTCACGCTGTTATTCCCTTGCGTTCCATCACGATGGAACCCAAACCATCGATCCAGGCGTCGAAGTTCTCGGTGACGAAGGTCGATGTTTCCTCTTCGGCGATAATGGCCGGCCCCGACAAGCGGGCGCCGACCGCCAGCTTGTCGCGACGGTAGCGCGACACGTCGATCGTCTTGCCGGCCCGGCCGTCGAAAATGCGGATGCTCTCGCCCGCCATCGAAAGCGGGTACTGGTCAACGTCTGCAATCTGCTCGGGTAGCTGTGTAACGGTCGAGACATTGACGGACCAGGCCATGATCTCGATCGCGGCGGCGGGAATCGAGCGCCGGAACAACTTTTCGTAGTCGGCCTCATACTGCGCACGCAGTTCGGCGGTGTCGGTCGCCAGGAGATCGCGGACCGGTAGTTCGACGGCAATCTCGTGGCCCTGCCCGACATAGCGCATGAAGGCGACGCGGCGTTCGACCACCGGCTCGCCCGCTGCGGCCGGCTCAACCCACGCGCGAATATCGCGAGACATGCCCCTGAGCAACTCGGTCGCCGCCGTCGCGTCGAAGTTGTCGAGCCGCATATACCTGGTCTTGACCATCTCGTAGGAAATCGGCGCCGCCAGGAAGCCGACCGCGGAGCCGACCCCCGCGTTGGGCGGGACGATGACACGACCGGCGCCGATTTTTTCGGCCACCCGCGCCACGTGCAGCGGCGCCGCGCCGCCGAACGCAATCACGGTATGATTGCTCGCCACCGCGCCGCGCTCGACCGTGTGCACGCGCGCGGCACTCGCCATGTTCTCGCACACCATTTCGTAGACGGCATAAGCGGCCATCTCCTCGTCGAGACCCAGGGGATCGCCGATTGTCTTCTTGAGCGCTTTCTTCGCGAGATCCGGATAAAGCTTGATGGTGCCGCCGGCGAAAGTCGTGGGATCGATCAGGCCCAACGCCACATCGGCGTCGGTCACGGCGGGCTCGGAGCCACCGCCATTGTAGCAGACCGGTCCGGGAACGGAGGATGCGCTCTCCGGGCCGACCGTCACCCGCTTCAGCGCGTCGAGCCGCGCCAGCGATCCGCCGCCGGCGCCGATCTCCACCATCTCGATCACCGGAATGCGCACCGGAAGACCGCTACCTTTCAGGAAGCGGGCGGCGCGATCGACCTCGAACACGCGCGACGTCTCCGAGCGAAAATCCTCGATCAGGCTGACCTTGGCCGTGGTGCCGCCCATGTCGAAGGCCAACACCTTGCGCTCGCCGAGCCGCGCCGCGATCTGCGCGGCGAACACCGCCCCACCCGCAGGCCCCGATTCAACCAGCCGCACCGGAAATTTGCGCGCGGTCTCCACCGAAGTGAGACCGCCGCCCGATGTCATCAGGCACAGCGCGCCGCGAAAACCCATAGCGCCAAGCTTTTGCTGCATGCGGGCCAGATAGCCGTCCATCAACGGCTGCACATAGGCGTTGGTGGCCGCGGTCGAGGTTCGCTCGAATTCACGGACCTCGGGACAGACCTCCGACGATAGCGTGATGTAGATATCCGGCACCACAGTGCGCAACAGATCCGCCGCGGCCCGTTCGTGCGCCGGATTTGCGTAAGCGTGCAGAAAGGCAATCGCCACGCTTTCGACCTTGCTTGCCCTCAACTCCTCCGCAACTTCCAGAACATCCGATGCATTCAGCGCAAGACGAACCGCGCCCCGCGCATCCATCCGCTCGCGGACGGTGAAGCGCAGCGGCCGCTGCACCAACGGCTTCGGCCGCACCAGCGCCAGCTCATACTGATCGTAGCGGCTCTCGGTGCCGATCTCGAGCACGTCGCGAAACCCGTCGGTAGCGAGAAGCGCAACCTTGGCGCCTCGCCGCTCTATGATGGCGTTGGTCGCCAGCGTGGTCCCGTGAATGAAGATGTCGACATTTGCGATCGATTTGTCGGCACGCGCCAGGATTTCACTGACGCCGCGCAAGACGCCTTCCTCCGGGGATAAAGGCGTGGTCAGGACCTTTCCGGTCCAGCGATGATGCCCATGCTCCAGCACAACGTCCGTGAAAGTTCCGCCAACGTCGGCGGAAAGCTTGAGCTTCGGTTCGCTCATCGATATCGCGTCCTCCATCATCGCCGCGCGAGGCAAAGGTCGGCCGCGCAACCCTAACCGATCGATAACGCCTCGCGCACAATGATTTTTGACATGAGCGTCATGCGCCTGAATAGTTTCATTTTTGAAATGATCTATTGCAAAAGACCGACCAAAAATGCGCCGAAAGCAATAGCGGACAGTTGCGAGATTTGCACTAATCATCACTGCTGCGTCACGGTCACACCGCTTGGCAAAAATCGACGCGATCGACAAGACAAAGATCACGGCATGGACGCCAGTTCGCGACGGCAGCGGCGGAGCATGATCGGCCGCCATCCGACGACTGCAAATGGAAAATCGAAAGGAGCTTCAGCTAGTGACGTTTGGGCCCGCCCGACAAATGATCCGCCGTGTCGCGGTCCAGGCGATCCCGACCATCTTCGGCATCATTGCGCTGAACTTTCTCTTGCTCAATCTGATGCCGGGAGACGCCGCCGACGCCATTGCCGGAATGTCGGGCTCTGCGACCGCGGAAACGATGGAGGCGCTGCGGACAACCCTCGGGCTCGATCAGTCGCTCATGACGCGGTTCATGACCTATGTCGCCAACGTCGCCTCCCTTAACCTCGGCACGTCGAGCAACTACGGCGCGCCCGTCATCAAGGTCATCATGGAGCGCCTTCCCAACACCTTGCTTCTGATGCTGTCGGCTTTCTTCATCGCTGTCATGGTCGGCATCGTGCTTGGATGGATCATGGCGGTGTTCGCCAACAAATGGCCGGACCGATTGCTGACGGCGACGGTGTTGCTGCTTTATTCCGCGCCCGGATTCTGGATCGGCTTGATGGCCATCGTGCTGTTTTCGGCGCGGCTCGGCTGGCTGCCATCCGGCGGCAACGAGACCATCGGCGTCGAGATGACGGGCCTTTCGCTGCTGCGCGACCGCCTGCTGCATCTCATCCTCCCCTCCCTTGCATTGGCGACGTTCTTCATCGCGATCTACGCGCGCCTGACCCGGGCAGCGATGCTGGAAGTGCTGCGGCAGGATTTCATGCGCGCCGCCGCCGCCAAAGGCCTGCATCCGCTGGTGCTGCAATTCCGTCACGCGCTGCGCAACGCGTTGATTCCAGTGACGACGGTCGCGGGTCTTCACCTCGCCAATCTCCTGAGCGGAGCGGTGGTGGTGGAAACCGTCTTCAACTGGCCGGGGCTTGGCCGCTTGACCATGGATTCGCTGGTCGCGCGCGACTTCAACGTGCTGCTCGGAATCCTGCTGCTGTCCTGCATTGTCGTGATCGTCACCAACGTCATCATCGACTGGGTGGTCATGTGGCTCGACCCCCGCATCGAGATCTAACTGGGCAGGCAGATGGTCATGACGGATATCGTCGCTGAAAATCCAGACCGTCCGGGTGCGGCCGTCGCGACGAGCGTCATCGACGCCAAGCGACGGCCGCTGCTGCTCACCTGGTTGCGCGATCCCTTCCTGTGCCTTGCCACGTTCATTCTGATCGGCGTGATTGTGGTCGCGATGGCAGCCGATCTGATCTATCCCGGCGACCCGCTCGACATGGTCGCACAGCCGCTGCTCTGGCCCGTTCAAGATTTGAATTATCCGCTCGGCACGGATGCGCTCGGCCGCGATCTTGCGTCCGGCATCGTCCATGGCGCGCGCGTCTCCTTGCTGGTCGGGTTCTTCGCTGCACTGATCGGCCTCGTGATCGGCACGACAATCGGCGCGCTCGCCGGCTATTTCGGCGGCATCGTCGACAATGTGCTGGTCCGATTGACCGAGCTGTTCCAGACCATACCGGCGATCCTGCTGGTCATCGTTATTCTCGCCATCGGCGACCCCTCGGTTTTCCTGATCGTGCTTTCGATCGGGCTCGCCTCCTGGCCGATGATCGCCAGACTCGCCCGCTCCCAGTTCATGGCGCTGCGCGAGGCCGATTTCGTCATGGCCGCGCGCGGCCTGGGCTATGGCACGCCGCGGATCATCCTGCGGGAAATCCTGCCGAACGCGCTTCCGGCGATCGTGGTTGCGACCTCGGTGCTGGTTGCGAACGGCATTCTTGCCGAAGCCGGATTGTCGTTCCTCAATCTTGGCGATCCAAATCGGGTGAGCTGGGGCAGCCTGATCGGCAGCGGCCGGACCATGTTGCGCGACGAATGGTATCTGACCGCGCTACCGGGGCTTGCGATCGTTCTCACCGTTCTCTCCATCAACATCATCGGAGACCGGCTGACCGACATCCTCAACCCGCGATCGGGTGAAAGATGATACTTGCACAGCGGCCTCATCCCGTTCTCGAAGTCCTCGATCTCAGAATAGGTTTTCCGCAAGGCACAGCGGTGCATGGGATCACGTTTGCCATCGAACAGGGAACGACCATGGCGCTGGTCGGCGAATCCGGCTGCGGGAAATCGCTGACGGCGTTCTCCATACTCCGGCTGCTGCCGCCAACGGCATCGATTTTGGGCGGTCAGGTGGTGTTCAACGGGCAGGATCTCGCGACCGTTTCGTCGCGGGAGCTGCGGCGAATTCGCGGCAAGGGGATATCGATCATCCTGCAGGAGCCGATGACCTCGCTGAATCCGGTGCTGACCATCGGAGCGCAAATCCACGAAATCATCCGGCGGCACGAAAGACTGTCGCGCCGCAAGGCCAAGAGCCGCGCGATCGAACTCCTCGACCTCGTCGGCATTTCGGAGCCGCATCGGCGCTATGACCAGTTTCCGCATCATTTCTCGGGCGGCATGCGGCAACGTGTGATGATCGCGATCGCGGTCGCCTGCAACCCGCAGCTCCTGATCGCCGATGAGCCGACCACGGCGCTCGACGTCACGATCCAGGCGCAGGTGATGGAGTTGCTCGCGCGTCTGCGGCAGCAGCTCTCGATGGCGATGTTGCTGATTACGCACGACCTCGGCGCCGTGGCGCAGTGGGCCGACCGGGTTGCGGTCATGTATGCGGGCCGGATTGTCGAACAGGCCTCGGTCAACGAGTTCTTCGCAGGCGCGAAACATCCCTATTCCCAGGGCCTGCTCAATTCGTCCGTGGGCGACGGCGCGCACTATACCAATCGGCGGCTGACCGAGATCAAGGGCTCGATCGCATCCGCCGCGGGAGCAACCGGCTGCTCGTTTGCGCCGCGCTGTCCCGCGGCGGTCGCCGCCTGCCACGGCGCGCAGCCTGCGCTCGAGACCTTCGGTCCCGGCACTATCAGCGACACCTGGTCGGTCGCCTGCAGTCAACTTCGTTTTCAGAAAGACCGTCGCGATGCCGTTGCTGTCGGTTGAGAACCTGCGCACCAGCTACACCTCGCGCGGACATACGCTGCACGCGGTTGATGGCGTATCGCTTGAGATCGGCGAAAACGAGACGGTCGGGCTGGTCGGCGAATCCGGCTGCGGAAAATCGACGCTCGGCAAGACCATTGTCCGCCTGCTGCGCCCGAGCGAAGGGGTGATCCGCCTCAACGATCAGGACATCAGCCAGCTCGGCGAGCGATCGCTGCGCGCCGTTCGCCGCACCGTGCAGATGGTGTTTCAGGATCCGTTCGGGTCGCTCAATCCGCGCCAGCGCGTGGGCACCATCCTCGATACGCCGCTCTGGGTTCATGGCGTCAAGGATGCGAAAGCACGGCGGCGCCGGATTCTGGAGATCATCGGCAAGATCAGCCTGCCCGAAGCAGCCCTGCAGCGCTACCCGCACGAATTCTCCGGCGGTCAGCGCCAGCGGATCGGCATCGCAAGAGCGCTCGTGCTGCGGCCGAAGCTCGTGGTCTGCGACGAGCCGGTGTCGGCGCTCGATCTCTCGATCCAGGCGCAGATTCTCAATCTCCTGGTCGATCTCAAGAAGGATTTCGGGCTCGCTTATCTGTTCATTTCTCACGATTTGTCGGTGGTTCGCTATTTTGCCGATCGCGTGCTCGTGATGTATCTCGGCCGAGTCGTCGAAAGCGCGGACCACGCCACCCTGTGGCGCAACCCGCGCCATCCCTATACGCGTGCCTTGCTGGCATCGATTCCATCGGCGACACTGGGCAGGAAGCCGGCGGCCGTGCTTAGCGGGGAAGCCGGACAGGGCATTCCCGAACGCGGATGCCGGTTCAGGGCGCGTTGTCCGGTGGCGGTCAAGCAATGCGAAACCGATGATCCTGCCTTGCGAAAGCTACCCGACGGCAGCGCGGTCGCCTGCCATCTTGCATAATTGGCCGACACCCCGTCATATGAAATGAGAGCTGCGCGAAACGAGATCATGACCAGCACAGAAACGATCGGCTTTGAACTGACCCAATCCGCCCTGCAGGCGCGCCGCAACGCCAAGTGGAACCAGTACGACGCGGACGTCATCCCCGCCTTTGTCGCCGACATGGATTTTGCCGTTGCCGCTCCGATCCAGGTTGCGATCGAAAGGATCGTCCGGGACAGAGACTATGGTTATCCCTTGCGCAACGGCGAAAGGGCGGACCGGCTGGTCGCCCGCGCCTTCGCCGAGCGGATGAAATCACGCTTCGGATGGGAGCTGTCGCCCGATCTGGTGATGCCGGTGGCGGATCTGGTGCAGGGGACCTACGCGCAGATCCTGGCATTCTCGGACCCCGCCGATGGTGTCGTTCTTCAGGTCCCGAATTATCCGCCGTTCCGCGACGCCATCAACACCACCGAGCGTAAGCTATTGGCGCTGCCGATGCGCGACGACGGCGCCCGCTTCGTCTTCGACATGACCGAGCTCGAGAAGCTGGTGGACGAGCGCACCCGCATCTTCATCCTGTGCAATCCGCAAAATCCGACCGGGCGGGTGTTTTCCCGGGACGAGTTGCTCGCTTTGGGACAGTTTGCCATCGAGCACGATCTCATCGTCATCTCCGACGAGATCCATTCCGACCTGGTCTTTCCCGGGCACCAGCACATTCCCTTTGCTTCGCTGGGGACGGACATCGCCGCCCGCACAATAACCCTCAATTCGGCGACCAAGAGTTTCAATATTCCCGGCCTGCGATGCGCGCTGATCGCGTTCGGCACCGATGAATTGCGCGATCGATTTCACAAGCGCATCCCGCCCAAGCTGACAGGTTCGGCAAATATCGTCGGCGTCGATGCCACCGTCGCTGCCTGGCAGGAATGCCAGCCCTGGCTTGACGCCGTGATGGCGCACCTTCTCAAGGCGCGCGACCGGATGAGGGAGGTGCTGGCCGTGGAAGCGCCGGAAATCCGCCTTCGTGCGCCGGAGGCGACCTATCTCGCCTGGCTTGATTGCCGCCAGCTCAAACTCTCGACTTCGGCCTTCCAATTCTTCCTCGACAAGGCCCGGATCGGCTTCAGCGCCGGCGAAACCTTTGATCCGGATTGCGCGCAGTTCGTCCGGTTCAATTTTGGGACGTCGATGCCGATCCTTGACGAGATCCTGGACCGCATCGTTGGGGCGACGCGGCAGAACGATCGGTGAGCCGACGAATTGCTGTGAATTGCGAATCGTCCCAAACTCGAGGCGTTCGATTGCCGCCTTGCCCCTGATGGAAAAGTCTTGCATCGTGGCGGCTTGATCACCATTCGGCTTTTGTCATTCGATGGCGGCCCGACCCAAATCACCCAAGAACGTTGCCGTCGACAGGCGCAAGCCGGCGGAGGAAATTGCGCACAGCCTGAAGCTCGATCACGGGCTCGGTTTTCTGGTGCGGCTTCTCGAAACCCGCGCCACCGCACTTTACGAGAAGCTGACGGCGCAAAGCGAGATCACCCCGCGGCAGTTTGGAGCGATGCTGACGCTGTACCAGCGCGGCACCTTGACGCTGACCGAGCTGGCGACACACATCCGTGTCGATCGCAGCACGTTGGGCGAGATGATCAACCGCATGTCGGACAGGGGCCTGATCAGGAAAGAAAGCAACGACGCCGACCGGAGGTCCGCAACGGTTACGCTGGCAAGATCGGGTGAGCAGGCGCTGTTGCAATTGGTTTCCGGCGCAGCACAATTGCAGGCGGAGCTGCTCGCTCCCCTGGCCCCCGACGATCGGGCGCACTTCCTGAAATGCATGAAGCTTGTGGCCGAACCCCCGTCCGAAAACGGCGGCAGGGGCTGAGACGGACCGAAATCCGCTTCATCTTGCCCACAGCCATGCCCGTCTCGCGGTCACATTGGCATTGATGGAGTAGCCGCATGGTGTTATTACGTATACGTAGTAGCTCGGCGCCACCACTGTTCCCGGAGGAAGAAGTTGCGCCTGATCGATTATCTAAGCGTGCCCTATCGTCTGGAAGCGGAAACGGCGGAACTGGCCGACGGCACCTGGGTCAGGCGTGTGGGCTATCCGGAATTGCCGGGTTGCGTGGTCGAATCCGCCGTGGTCGAGGACGCCCTTTCCCAGCTCGAGCGGAAGCGGATCGAGATCATCACGCATATGGTCGGTGAAGGTCGGCCACCGCCCGTGCCGCGCCCGCCGCTGCGAGATTGCGATCCGGCGTGGGTCGCGAAGAAGGTCGGAGTTTCGCCGAAGCTCGTTGCTCTGATCGATCGTGACGAGGCCACGATCGTTCCCGAACAACCCACGAATTGCTGAGCCGTTGTCATCGAAGCCAAAAGGAAAGAGATATGCTTTCGCACGAAGACAATGAAACGCTGGTCCGGGTCGGTCCCGGCACCCCGATGGGATCGCTGTTCAGGTTGTTCTGGATTCCATTTCTGTTTTCGAAGGACCTGGTCGCGGACGGCCAGCCGAAGCGAATCTCGTTGCTCGGCGAGGATCTGGTAGCGTACCGCGATTCCCGGGGACGCGTCGGCCTCATTGCCAATGCCTGCGCGCATCGCGGGGCGCCGCTGATGTTCGGCCGCAACGAGGATTGCGGCCTGCGCTGCGTCTATCACGGCTGGAAATACGACGTGACCGGAGCGGTGACGGACATGCCGGCCGAGCCGGTCAAGAGCCGGCTCAAGGACAAGGTGAAGATCACGGCGTATCCTTGCAGGGAACGCAACGGCATCGTTTGGGCCTATATGAGGCCCGAGACGGGCGACTTGCCGCCACTGCCCAACCTCGAATGGAATCTGGTGCCGGCGGAGAACGTGCAGGTCTCGATACGGGTGCAGGAATGCAACTGGCTGCAGGCGCTGGAGGGTGAAATCGATTCCGCGCATGCGCCCATTCTGCATGGCCGGATCGACTCCATGGGAGCGGTCAACGAGTGGCTCGCCAAGCGAGACCTGCGACCGACGTTTGAGTGCGTGCGCCAGGATTTTGGCATGAGCATCGCGGCAAAGCGGCGGCTTGGCGATGACAAGCTGTATTGGCGCGTGAACCAGTTCATGATGCCATTCTATTCACTGGTGCCGCCGCAATCGAAATTCCCCGACCTGAGCGGTCACGCCTGGGTACCGATGGACGACAACCATACCCTCTGCATCTTCTTCTCCTACCATCCATCCGAACCGCTCCCGGCACGCACGCGCGAATTGTTCGAGGAAGGCCACAATGGCCGCGAGACCGGTCATCCGAGCAGACATGCCTTTGTCAAGCGCAATGCGACCGTGCCCTATGCGGACTATTGGACAAGGTTCACGCGTGAGACCGGATACGAATTCGATTACCAGAGTCAGGTCAACAGCTGGTTTTCAGGTCTGCCGGGGCTTTGGATTCAAGACGGCGCGTGCCAGAGCGGGATCACGGCGATCTTCGACCGGACCAAGGAGCACCTCGGTTCCAGCGATACCGGTATCGCCATGACCCGGCGGCTGCTGCTGGAAGCCGTCAGTGCCTATCGGGACCGCGGCATCAAGCCGATCGGGATCACCAATCCCGATACATTCATGGTGCGCGCGGTCTCGCTCACGCTGCCGGAGGGCACATCATGGGTCGATTTCGGCCGTCCGCACATGGCTGCGAAGCTTGGTGCTGACTTTGGCTATCCTCTGTAGCGAACAATCGGGGAAGGAAGCATGCGGTGACCGAAGATCAGACCTCGAATGGTGGCTTTAAAGTCCGCCTGCACCGCAGCGAACGCATCCTTGCCGTGCCACCGGGCGAAACCATTCTGGACGTGCTGCTCGACGCCGGCGTTGACGTTTCCTTCTCCTGCACAGAAGGCATTTGCGGCACTTGCGAGACAAAAGTCATCGACGGTACTCCCGATCACCGCGACTCCTTTCTCAGCGACGAGGAAAAGGCGGAAAACAGCAAGATCATGATCTGCTGCTCCGGATCGAAATCATCGATGCTGACGCTTGACCTCTAACTCACGAGAGCGGTCGCACCGCGAATAGCGGCCCATCCCGATAGCTGAGGACCACGATCTCCACCGCGGAGTCCAGCTTCGGCTCGATATCGGCCAGCACCCTGGTCGCAATTCGCACGCCCTCGTTGAGATCGACGATGCCGACTCGATAGGGCACTTCATCCTGAAACACGGCCGGCGCCGCGTGGACCACCGTCTGCGAATAAAGTTTGCCGCCGCCCGAAAGCGGCACCCAGGCCACTCGTTGCGACCAGCAATGCGGGCAGAATGGCTTTGGAGGAAACGTCAGGCGCCCGCAATCGTCACATCGCGTCGTCTCAAAACGCCCGGCGGCAAGACCCTGCCAAAAACGCCGGGTAAATTCGGTCATCCGCGGCGGAAAGGCGCGGCGACGATCGACGGTCTGCAAGGCCAGGGTCATTGGACAGCCTCCAGCACATGGACCAATGCAGCATTGTAATTGCCGAGTTCGGCGCTGGTGACGGCAAGACGGGCATCGGCGACCTGTCGTTCGCCGGCACGGCCGGTAAGCTGCTCGATGAGCTCGAACAAACTATAAAACGGAGTGACGTGCGCGGGATGGCCCCGCGACTGCAGGCCGCCTGAGGTACAGATTGGAATACGGCCGCCCAGCGAGGTCACGCCTTCCGAACAAAGACGGGCGCCCTGTCCGCGCGGCACCAGACCCAACGCTTCGCTGGCGAGAACCTCGATGATGGTGCAGGGAGCATAGAGTTCGGCAAGATCGACATCCGATGCCACGATACCCGCTTCCTCATAGGCCGCCTGCCCTGCCCTTTGGGCGGAAACAAGCGCGATCATGTCGTTCGGCACTTCGTTGATCTGGTGCGCGCCCTCGTGAAAAAATCCCCTGCCGCGCACGCGGACGTAGGGTTTGCCGGACGCTTTCGCGATGTCCTCATCCACCAGCACGATGCAGGCAGCGCCGTCACCGCGCGGCGGCACCTCGTAGAGCCCGAGCGGCTCGACGATCGGCTTCTGCGCGAGCACCTCGTCGAGCGTGATGGCCTTGCGAAACTGCGCGATCGGATTGAGCGATGCATGGCGCCGGTTCTTGACCGAGACGCTTGCGAGCTCCTGGCGGGATGATTTGAACTCATGGATATAGCGGGCGGCATCCATGGCATACCAGGAAATCGGCGTGAATCCGAACGGCGCATGGAAGTCGACGTCGCCGGTGGCACGCATTGAACTCATCATGTGCTCGACGGCGGGTATCGCCGACTCCCAATTGATACCTAGCGCGAGCGCGACCCTTGACTTGCCAAGCCGGATATCATTCGCGGCCGCCTCGAATGCCAGGGCCCCGGTCATGCCGTTGCCCAGGACTTCCTGCACCGAGCCCGTGCATGGCAGCCGCAGATAATTCGCAATGAAGGTGGCGAAATATTTCTGCTGCGTGTAGGGACGCGGTTGCGCAAAAGCGAGCGATGAAATCTCGCTTCTGTCGACTCCGGCGTCTGTCACTGCTTCGATCACGATCCTGGCGAGGATTTCATGTTCGAGCACCTGCAATTCGGCGTCGCGGGGACTCTGCCACTTTGCAACCGGCAACGCCGCTGCGCCCAGAATCGCAACGCTTCTTGTCATCGAATGACCCTCCCGCGAATCACCGACCCCGCGATCATCGGCATACGATTAGTGCATCGGCGGCAACAACACCGCTGGTCGCCGCAATGACCGGATTGACATCGATCTGATCGATTATGTCTCTCAGGTCATGCGCGAGTTCGGAGAGCCGACAGATGGTATCGACAAGCCCCTCGATATCGGCTCGAGCCTTGCCGCGAAAGCCCGTCAACAATGCGTGCCCCTTCAGCGACCCGAGCATCGCGTGGGCGCCCCGGTCGCCGACCGGAGCAAGCCGAACCGCGGTGTCTCCCAGCAATTCGACCATGACGCCGCCAAGTCCCGCCGCAATCAACGGTCCAAACTGACGATCATTCTTGACGCCGAGCACAATCTCGACGCCGGGCGGGGCCATCTGCTGCACACTGATGCCGTTAATCCTGGCCTGCGGCGCATAGCGGGACGCTGACGCAAAGATGTCTTGCGTCGCCTCGCGAACGTCTTCTGGCGTTGGGAGCCCGAGCCTGACACCGCCAGCTTCGGTCTTGTGCAAGATATCCGGCGATACGATCTTGATTGCCACCGGTCCGCCGATCCGGCCTGCGGCCAGTACCGCTTGTTCCGGGTCGCGCGCCAAAATCTCCTGCGGGATCGCGATGCCGTAGCAGGCGAGTATTCGTTTCGAATCCGTTTCCGACAGCGCGACGCCGCGACTCATCGCGGCGGAGAGAACGGCGCGAGCCGCCTGTTCGGCAGATGCAGGCGATTTCCGCATCGCCTCCATTGGCTCGCGCTTCCGCCGGTCATGCCAGTCGAACCACGCCCGCAAGGTCGCAAAGCAGCGATCGGCCGAACGAAACATGCATACCTTGGGATCGGCATCGAGAGGTTCACTGCCCGGCCCCTGATACCACTCGTTCATCCAGACCACCGCCAGCGGCCGATCGGTGCGCGCCGCTGTCTCGATGATCGCCGGCGCGCGTGCACCGCTCGAGGCGGCGTGCGCAAGGATCATCGGTATCACCAGCGCGCTGAAGCCGGAATCGTTCACAAAGGCATCGAGGCACAATCCGAAGGTTTCCGACGTCTTCAGCACCTCGGCGGTGAGGTCGGAGGGATTGGCGACGGAGCCGAAATCGGGAACGACTTCGTGCAACGCGCTTGCGGTCTTGACCTCGAGCGGGGGAAGCAGAACGCCATGCGCTTCAGCCTTATCGGCGCAAATGACGGCCGCGCCGCCCGAAGTCGAGAGGATTCCGACACCTCGCCCGCCGATCGGAGCCTTGGTCTTTGCGAAGAACGATGCCGTCTCAAGCACCGCCTCCAGATTGTCGAGCGCAATCGCACCGACGTCCTCGAAAGCGGTCCGGTAGGCGATGACCGATCCGACCATCGTTCCCGTGTGCGACATCGCCGCCTTGCTGCTGGTCTCGCTGTTGCCGGTCTTGTAGGCGATCAGCGCCTTGCCGGCGTCTCGCGCCTTTCGTGCGGCGTGAAGGAATCGGTCACCATCTTTCACCCCTTCCAGCAAACAGATGATGGCCCTGGTTTCGTCATCCTCGGCGAGGTAGGAGATAAAATCGCAGACATCGACATCACAGGAATTTCCTGCCGCGAGATAGTGAGAGAACCCGATCCCGCGCTCCATGCCCTGCAGAACGGTGTAACCGAGCGCACCGCTTTGCGAGACAATACCGATCGGACCCCGCTTGTGGCCCATGGCCGCATAGTCCGGCATGAAATTCAATCCCGCGCCCGAACGCGTATTGGCAAGGCCAACGCAGTTTGGCCCGACTACACGCACCCCCGTTCGGTGCGCGAGTTCGATCAAACGATGCTGCGCCTCGATGCGATCGGGCTTGGCGGTCTCCGCGAAACCGGAGGCGTATACGATGACGCCCCCGGCTTTGACTGCCGCCGCGGCCTCGATCATGCTCTCGACCATCGGCCGCGCAACGCAGAGCACCACGCAATCCGGACTCTCCGGCATGTCCGCCAATGATGGCACGCAGGGGCGCCCCAGCAAGGTCCGGTACTTCGGATTGATCCCGTACACCTTGCCGGTGAAAGCGGACATGTTGGAGAGAGTCCGCTCGCCGAACGAGCCGCGCGTCTCCGATGCGCCGACGATGGCGACAATTTGGGGATCGATCAGGCGGCGGAGATCTTGGCGATCGTATACCGCCCGCGCAGTTGTGGGGACCATGCCTAACCCTTCTTCGTTACTTGATCGCGAGGCCTTCCGAAGGCGCCCGCTTCGACCAGCCGGACGACCGCGTCAGAATGCAGACCGAGCATCTCCGAGAGAATCTCGTCCCTGTGCGCGCCGACAGCGGGCACCTCACGCTGCATTGCCGTATCGGCGCCTGACAGCTTCCACGGCGCGTTGACCCCGACGAACTCGCCGGCGCCATCCGCGATTTTCGCGAAAGTGCCCCGTTGCAGAAGGTGCGGATCGGTCAGCGCCGCGCCGGGATCGCGATATTCGGCGCAGGGGACGCCGGCCCGGTCGAGCGCCAAGATGCATTCACTCACCGTGTGGCGCTCCGTCCATCTCTCGATCACATGCATCATCGTGCTCCAGTTCGCAGCCCTCGCCGGCACGGTTGCGAACCGCGGGTCTTCGGCGAGCTCGCTCTGTCCCGTCACCTCGCAAAGGGCGGTGAAATTCCGCGGCGTGATGGGGGCGATCAGGATGTCGCCGTCCTTTGCCCGGACCGGACCATAAGTCGGGCGCGGTGCGTGGACCGGGAACTGGGCCTCCTGCAATTCGTAGATGAGCAGGTTCAACATGCAATCCATCAACGCGACGTCGATGCGCTGGCCCTGTCCGGTGCGCGCGCGCTGCACCAGCGCGGTCTGGATCGCGGAGTAGCCAAAAATCCCGCCCAGCACGTCGGCTACGAAAACGGCTCCCGAAGCGGGCCGGTTCCTGTCGCCGGCATACTGCATCAGCGCACGATCGAAGCCGCTCTCGGCGTGAACGATCATGGCATACGCCGCGCGCTCGGCCGCCGGACCGGACTGCCCGTAGCCGGAGATCGAGCAATAGATCAAGCGCGGATTAATCTCGCGCAACGCTTCGTAACCGAGCCCGAGCCGATCCATCACCCCCGGACGAAAATTCTCCACGACAACGTCGGTTTGCTCGACGAGCTGATGAACCAGCTTGATCGCATCGGCGCTTTTCAGGTCGAGCGCAAGGCTGCGCTTTCCGGCGTTGAGTTGACCGAAATAGGCGCTGTGGCCTGCCCGCAGGGGCGCGCGCAGCCGCATGTCGTCGCCTTCCGGCGGCTCGATCTTGATGACATCGGCACCGACGTCGGCGAGCAGCCGAGCGCAATAGGGGCCGGCCAGCATGATTGAAAAATCGAGCACGCGCATGCCATCGAACGGCGCCGTTATCGTGTCCAACGTCTGCATCCAGTAACTCCTGATCTATCGTGCCCTGCACCGCACCGGCAGACGCTTCAGCCCGCCCAGGAACGAGGTCTCGGTCCAGGCCGGATTGCCAACCAGCTCGACGTGATCGATCCGCCGGAGAAACTCGCGGAAGAAGGCCACGATTTCGGCCTTGGCCAGGTGCCTGCCGATGCAGGCATGAATTCCGAAACCGAAGCCGAGATGCCGATTGGGTGAACGTTCCGGAATAAATTCGAACGGCCGATGGAAGGCCTCTTCATCGCGATTGCCGGAGGGGTAACTGATGAAGAGACTGTCCCCTGCCTTGATCTTCTTGCCGCGAATTTCGTAGTCGACGGCCGCCGTCCGGAAGAAGTGCTTGACCGGCGACACCCAGCGCACCATCTCCTCGGCCGCGTCAGACAAGACATCGGGGTCGCTCTGCAGGCGAGC
>Ga0307479_10000452_pt1 | contig 37102 bp, 28 predicted proteins | sample atmos_gasesECM4C_FD_203743 | JGI IMG/M metagenome (GOLD analysis project Ga0307479, IMG submission 203743) | Hardwood forest soil microbial communities from Morgan-Monroe State Forest, Indiana, United States - atmos_gasesECM4C_515 | ecosystem: Environmental > Terrestrial > Soil > Temperate...
CTACCTGTCGAGAATCGAAAGCGGGCAGATGACGCCCAGCCTCGGGACACTGGAGAAAATCTCGGAGGCGCTCAACGTGGGGCTGAACCGGTTCTTCATCCCGGAATCGGACGGCGAAGCGCTGCTGGAGGACCCTTTCATCCAGGGACTGCGGCCGTTCCTGCGGCAATTGGATTGGGAGCAGTGGCAGTCGATCCTGAAGAGGCTGCAAGCGATCAGCGATCATATCCATGCGGCACCGGTGAACCTCCGCCCTATCGGTAATCCGGCGCGGCTTCCGCAGAGCGCGCCGGCGAATGGCGCCGTGACCGGCCACTTCGGGGCGGGCCATTCGAGCGGCGTAGCGCATGTGCACGAGCACGCGGCTCCGCAAAGCTACACGCTGCGGCAATCGGGGGCGTCATTCGCCGTTCCCGGCAGGCCCTTTGGCAATCAAGGCAAACCCTTCGATGCCCAGGGCAGGCCAGTGTTTCAGCGGCCGCTGGCGCGATAGCCTTTCGTTTGGTTTAAGCAGGAAGCGCGGTGTGAGCGAGTCTCACGCCGCGCTATTTTTTTGTCGTCATTCGCGAATGACGGAAACTTTAGCTTCGGGAACTTCCAGGCGCATCAGGCGATGGCCGGTGTCGAGCAAGAGCAGGATCTCGAGGTCGGAGGAGTTGACCTTGAGGCCTTCATAGGTCTTGCCGTCAGCAGTGGCCGAGCCGGTCGAGAGCACTTTCACGGTGCCCGGGGTGAGATCCTGCGGAATGAGGACCGAAAAGGTTTGTTCGCCGCCTTTCGACCAATCGTAGAGGCGTGCGAGAACGGCGTATTGATGGTAGAGATTGTTGTCGAGGACAGCGATGAGCGGCGTGGTGAACGAGAGGTCCTGTTCGAAGGGGTGCAAGGGGTCGGCGCCTTGGACCTGGATGGTGATTTTGGCCACCCCGTTTGCAAACAGGATTTGCGCGGTCATGCTTTTATCGGTTTGCGTGGTCCATTCATACTTAATAGGTGCGCCGTCGGGTTGCAGTGTCAGCGAGCCGGTGACTTTGCTGGCCGCGCCTGCCGGGGGCTTGATCTCCGCAGCGCCCTTGGCCAGCCATCCTCCTTCGGCAGGGATGATCTGAAATTCCTCGTGGCCAACCGTTTGCCCGGCGAGCTTAATGACGAATTTTCCCTGGTCCTGTGCGAATACACCCGTGGCGCCAACACTACCAACATGCGCATCGCTTTTTTTCTGCGCGGCAAGAGGAGCTGCTGCGCAGGCTAGCAGTCCCAAGAGCATTCCCCAGCAAGGTGTTTTGCGATTCACGGCGCGTCGTACCCCCGCGCCTATTTTCTCTCAGGGCAGAGGTTTATCAACGACGAGATGCGCCTGGTTTCCGCCAGCAGCAACAAGGCCGAGACCCAGAATTTCGGTGACGATTTCGGCGGGTTCCCGGGAGCCGTCCACGCGATAGTCGGCAAGCTGGTAGGAAGGGAGACGCTGCGAGTAGAGTGCGCGAAAGCTGGCTTCGTCACGAAAGAGCGGCCGGCCGGTCATAGTCATGCAACGGGAAAGCAGAAGCTCGATCGGAGAGTCCAGCCAGAGGACAGGCGTGCCGGCCGCGCGCAGAAACTCAGGGCACCCGGGCTGCGCGTACGTGCCGCCGCCGAGCGCGAGGACAGTCCCTTCTTTGAGCTCCGTGGAACGGCCCAGGGCGGCGCGAAGCTGCGCGGCCTCGATTTGGCGAAAGGAAGCCTCGCCGAGGCGCTCAAAAATTTGCGGAATGGTGAGGCCTGCGGATTCCTCGATTCGGTCGTCGAGATCGACAAAGCGCCAGGCCAGCTGACGGGCCAGGAGCGCACCAACGGTGGTCTTGCCGGAGCCCATGAAGCCGGCGAGGCAAAGAACCGGGACGCGGGATGGAAGCCCGCGAGAAGTAGGAGAAGTTGTCAAGCCAAGGAGGCGCGAAAAAATTAATCGCGCTTCAGAATGCGAATTGTACCACTGTAGGAGGAGAGCTCGACCTTTGCCAGGCCGGCCCCGAAGGTGCCGATGATACCTTTGGTAAACTTCGATGCCAAACGTTTTACGCTACTGTGAGAATCAGGCCTAAAGTAGGCAGCCGCCTGGTTGTCGACCGTCCCCAGGGTGGTCTGGGCTTTGAGGTCGAAGGAATCGTTGCCGGAGAAGCGCACCTCCACCAGCCCCTTGCCGCTCTTCATGGTGTAAAGGCCGGTGCGCACAAAGTCGCCGTCGAAGAGAATGTTGCCGGAGGTGGTGAAGAGGCTCACATTGTTCAAAGCGGGCTGGAGCACCTGGGCGCCCCCGCTGACGGACTTGAAATCCAGCTTGCCGGCGCACTGCGTGCAGACCAGCGAAGCCGGAAACTTCCTTGAGATGAACGTCGCCTTTGACGCTCTCGAGGGTCATGTCCCCCATGACCTGCTCGACATAGATGAGCCCCGTTTCCGTCTTGAGCTGGAGTTCGGTTTCTTCCGGCACAGTGAGCTGCAGGCTGGTTTCCAGGTCCACTCCTTGGGCTGAGGCATCGACGACACTCGCGGTGATGTCGATGCGGTCCCCTGCCTGCTCCATATCAAAATCAACTTTGTTGGAGGGCTGACTGGCAATGACGTCGACTTCGGGATTCTTGGAGGACTTCACTTCAATGCGGCCATTGGCGACATTTTGAATGACGACCACCGGCCGGCCCTGCACAGCAAAATGCCTTTCCAGCCGTTCCCCAGCGGCGCCGGCGGCCGCGCCCGACGGCAAAATGCCCGCAATGGCCCCGGTGAGCAGCAAGCCCCGCATCAATCCGATTCCTCTGATAGTTACCCCGGTTCTCATGTTAGTTAACGCTCCTCCCGCGGTCCATCATCGCGGCAAGCAATTCGGCTTTTTGCTGATAGGCGCTGTAGAGATATTCGCGCGCCAATTCGTCCTGCGGGACCTCTTTCAGATGGCGTTCGCAGTCGGCAATAAAATCATTGATTTGTTGCAGGTTTTGCCGGAGAGAAGCATCTACCGGGGAGATGCCCGCTAGATGCATGTTTTGAAGATCTCTTTCCTGGTCGTTGACAACCCGCCGAGTAGGTTCGATGGAAGTCACCCAATCCTGATCACGAGGGACCTGGCTTTCACCGGAGTAGCGAACCTGCAGAATCGCTGCCGCAGCGATGAGTGCCCCAACGATCACAGTTGCCAGGGTCCGGCTGCGCAGGAGTTGAGCAAACCCAGGCCACCGGGAAAGGCGTTCCACCGCGGGTGCCAGCACGGCCTGTTTGATGATGCCTTCCGCCTCGAGCTGATTGCGCAAGGAAATCCACACCCGTGCCGGCGGCTCCACTTCCGCGGGCAATTCGTGTGCACCGGAAACGATGGTCTCCAGATCGTCAAGGAGTCCCTGACAGTGGCGGCAACCGGCCACATGCGCACGCGCAGCTTCCGGCAGCGGCGTCAGACCTTCCTGCTCGAGTACCTCTTCCACGTCCCTACACTGCATAACCGTTTACTCCAGAAGGACAGCTCCTGGACTGCCGCCCTTCTCCCGTTTTCCGAAACCCCTGTTCAGGCGGACGCGACGAAGCAGGTGCGCACCCCTTCTTTGCGTCCATTGTAGCTCAATCATCCTGGGCCATCTGCGTTTTCGCAGCTTGGCGTTCCTGCCGCGCTTGTGCGCGTATTTCCTCTTGCAACAAGTCGCGCAACCGCGTTCGCGCCTTGTGCAATTGCGACTTCGAATTTCCGACCGAGCAACCCATAATCTCCGCTATTTCGTTGTGCTCATAACCCTGGACGTCATGCAGCACAAAAACCGTGCGATAGCCCGGAGGCAGTTTTTCGACCGAGCGCTCCAAATTGACGCGATCCACGGCGCCGCTCAAGCGCAAATCCGGAGCGCCAATGTCTTTTCGTGGTCCGCCTGTCTCTTCGTCGGGCTCCGTCGTTTCTTCGAGAGAGGCCACCGGCAACGCCTTCTTCCTCAGCCGCATCAGCACCACGTTAACGGTCATGCGATGCAGCCAGGTAGAAAAAGCCGACTCACCCCGGAACGTGCCGATCTTCCGGAAGAGCTGCAGGAATGCCTCCTGCATCAAATCTTCCGCATCGGCCGGATTGTTGACCATCCGGAGGCATAGAGCGTAAACGCGGCGGCCATGCAACCGATACAGAAACTCAAATGCTGCGGCATCGCCCGCCTGGGCCAGTCGGATGGCTTCCGCTTCAGTCACCGGCTTGGTGGCGTGTCGGGAAGTCGACGCATTTGGAGCGCTTGGTCGATTTCGGGCCAACGGTCCAGTTGCGGCGCATCCGAACGATTAGGATGCGCCGAGTCCCCCTTCGAGTTGTCTTGACCCTCGCCCGCATGCACCAAAAAGACACCCAGAAACAGGGCCTCAGCCGGAGGGAACTCCGGGGGCCTGCAGGCCGCATAGGTACAGTTGTTTATTGTCCCGCGAAAGTAGCCAAACGTCTATGAGCCGTGGGAAGTGCAATCCCAAGGAAGCGAGACTGCTCTTCGATGGTTAACTGGAAAGCGCCCAGCTGTCCAAACGGGAGGACGACCAGAAACGACTTAAACAAGACCATGGTTTCGCGCAGGCAGGTATTGAGATCGTAGTGCTGGATATCCACTTCGCGCCACATGCTCTGGGGGTCCGCTCCGACCCCCTCGATGAGGTCACTGACGGTCTGACGGAAGTCTCTTTCCAGGTCATCCACCATTTCTTCCAAGACCTGGACCTTTTGGAGAAACTGCAGTCGTTGCGAAAAAAGCACGCGGTTCAACAGGCCGCTGAAGCGCGCTGAGCGCCGGCCTTTTTGACTTTGATAATTCTCCGAGTCCAGCGGGGCCGCATTGGGGATAGTCCCGTAGTGTCTGGCATGATCGTGTAGTGCGCGGAGCGTACCTCCCAACGGGCAGGTCAGGCGCGGGCAAAGTTCCGAAGTTACGCTGACGGCCTTCAACGCGTTGCGCAACAGTCCGGCCTGCCTTAGCTCAATGGCCTCGTTCAGGCTGACACTGAACATGTTGTACAGTGTTTCGAGGTAGTGTTCGTGCTGGTGGAATACTTCTGCTTTTTCTTGGGGAAGCCAAGCACGCCAGTCTTGCTGGACTGACGAACCGCGGGGAGCTCGGCAAGGGTCTTTCATGAGAGGTCTCCCAAGGAGGCAAGCGCCGGAGTATAGCACAAGAGTTTGCACAAGCAATACTTCTTTTGCTGGGTACTAAGGATGAGGCGCCCTCCTATAATCCTAGAAACGCAGGCCGCGTGCATGCAAGCAAGAATTGCCAGCTCTGTTCCCTTTTGTCTCATTCCCAAGGAGGCACTTGCCGGTTTGTTCGTTTCTTGCTCCCAAAGAGCGGCACCGCTATACTCGGACTCCATCTCCACGGAAAGGATTTTTCTTTGCATTTCGAGCCGCGCGACCAGTTTGAGCAGCGCCAGAAGAAAATCGAGCAGATTCGTGAGCTTGGCTACGACCCGTATCCGCGCGAATTCCGGTGGACGCACACCCCCGCCGCCCTCGTGGGAAAATACGACAAGAGTTCCGGAGCAGATTTGGAGGCGAACCGGGAAGAAGTGCGCGTTGCCGGGCGCATCGTATCACTTCGGCTGATGGGCAAAGCCGGCTTTGCGCACCTGCAAGGCGCTGGGCAACGCATCCAGATCTACGTAAAAAAAGATGTTGTGGGAGAGAAAGGCTTCCAACTGTTTCATCTCCTGGACCTGGGCGATAGCATCGGCGTGCGGGGCCACTTGTTTCGCACCAAGACCAACGAGCTGACCATCTGGGTCGATGAAATTTTCTTCCTTGCGAAGGCTCTGCTTCCTTTGCCCGAGAAGTGGCATGGCCTGACCGACGTCGAGCTGCGCTATCGCCAGCGGTACCTGGACCTGATCGCCAACGAAAAGTCCCGCGAGGTGTTTGTGACGCGCGCACGGATTATCCAGGAGCTGCGCCGGTTCTTCGACGCCCGGGGCTACGTGGAAGTCGAGACGCCCATGATGCATCCCATCCCGGGCGGGGCCGCTGCGCGTCCGTTCGTCACGCACCACAACACGCTGGACATCGACTTGTACTTGCGCATCGCGCCGGAGCTTTATCTGAAGCGCCTGACCGTGGGCGGACTCGACCGCGTGTACGAAATCAACCGCAATTTCCGCAACGAAGGCATCTCCACGCAACACAATCCCGAATTCACGATGCTCGAGTTTTACGAGGCATACAGCAACTACCGCGATTTGATGGACATGAACGAGGAGCTTTTCGCGCTGCTGGCCAAGAACGTGACGGGCTCGACGACCGTGAAGTATGGCGATGCGGAACTGGATTTTTCGAAAATGCAGCGGTTGAGCATGCGCGAAGCCATCGTCAAGTATTGGCCGGGAGGGGCGGGTGAAGCTCCTGCGCTGGCCAACTTGGCTTCTCCGGGTGGCGCGCGCGAGGCCAGCACCCGTTACAACGCATGGGCCAAGAAGAGCGGCGCTCCCTACGTGGCGAGCAAGGGCGAGGTCCCGGACGGCGAGTGGACCGGCCTGCTTTTCGAAGCCGTCGCTGAAGATAAGCTGGTTCAGCCAACCATTCTGTACGACTTTCCGATTGAAATTTCGCCCCTGTCCAAGCAAAAACCCGAAGACCCGTCTTTGACCGAGCGCTTCGAGATTTATGTGGCGGGGATGGAAGTGGCCAATGGCTTCTCCGAATTGAATGACCCGGCCGAGCAAGAGCGGCGGTTCCTTGCTCAGATTGCGCAAGGCGGCGAGGAAATGCCCAAACAGTTGGATACCGATTACATCCGCGCGCTGTGCCATGGCTTGCCACCTACCGCTGGAGAAGGCATCGGTATCGACCGTTTGACCATGGTGCTCACCAATTCGCCTTCGATTCGAGACGTGATTCTGTTTCCTTTGTTGCGCCCCGAAAGCGCCGGCGAATCAAGTAGCGCTTCCGAAGCGCACGGCGCGTAACGTATCCTTCCAACACCCATGCGATTCGAATGGTTCGTGGCCCAGCGCTATCTGCGGTCGCCGTACCGCCCGGCGGTTCTCCGACTGGTCACGCTGCTGTCTGTCCTGGGGGTGGCGGCGGGCGTAGCTACGCTGGTGATTGCGCTGTCGATGAACACGGGGTTCCGCGAAACTCTCCAGGACCGCCTGCTGGGAGTGACGGCTCATATTTCTCTGACGCGGCCCGGGTCCGGCGGAATCCGGAACTACGAGGAAATGGCAGCGAAACTCGCGGCTACACCCGGAGTGCGCTCGGTCACACCGGCCGTCTACCAAACGGTGTTGCTCTCTTTTGGAGGCCAGGCCCGCGGCATGGTGACCAAGGGCATCGAAGTGGAGCGCGAGCGCGAAAGCGATGAAGCGCTGCAACGGATTGTTGCCGGGCGCCTGGATTTTTCGCCGGATGCCGACGGCATCGACGGGTTGCTCGTCGGCAAACAGCTTGCCGACGAATGGAAAATGTCCCCGGGTGATTACGTGACGCTTACGAGTCCTCAAGGGAGATTGACTCCGTTCGGATTGATTCCGCGCACGCGCCGTTTTCGTGTGACGGGCATTTTCGATTCCGGCTTCTACGATTACGACGAGAACTGGTGCTTTCTGACGTTGGCCGCCGCGCAAAGCCTCTCCGGCGCCGGCGACCTTGTGAACGTGTTGGAATTCCGTCTGAACCAGCCAGAACAATCCACCGAGATCGCCCAGGAAATCGTGCATGCAGCCGGGCAGGGGTATTCGGCGTCCACCTGGATGGAAGAGAACCGCGCGCTATTCCGGGCCCTGCGGCTAGAGAAGCTGGTCACCGCCATCTTTATTGGCTTGATTACCTTCATTGCGGGATTGAACGTTTTGGTGGTGCTCTCCATGACCGTCACGGATAAGGCGCGAGACATTGCCGTGTTGCGCTCCATGGGTGCGCGCCGCGAACAGATTCGCAGAATTTTTCTTTACCAGGGAATCAGCATTGGGGCGGTCGGGACCGCTGCGGGTCTCATCTTGGGCTACGCGTTCTCCTTTATCTCCGGCAGCTATCATTTGATCCCTCTCGACCCGCAGGTTTACGCCGTTTCTTATGTTCCATTCCATCCAAGTTTCTTTGACGGTTTGTGGATCACCGTTGCGGCGATGGCCATTGCCGTGGGCGCCACGATTTTGCCGGCACGAGCGGCGGTGCGGCTGCTTCCCGTGGAAATCCTGCGATTCGAGTGAGGAGCCGACGGGCGGAGCAATAGCCTTATTCGGAGGGCCGTTTGGCGCGTGGTTTGCACGTTATGGGGTTACGGGCCAGGTGGGTAAAGCCATGCGCAATCTTCTCGCTGATTGCGCGGGGAATGCCCTCCGCAACCTATTGAAAACAGAAAGATTAGAAGTGTTCCAATTTGTCTCGGAACTGCCCTCTTTTCGGCAGGCAAGGCACGGACGAAAAAGGGAAACTGTTGGGGTCATTTTGTCCCCGGCTTGCGCAGCACGTGCATTGTCACGGAAGCATCTAAAGGATTAAGGAGTCCGACTCGGCGGCGAAAAGAATAGAGAAGAGCGAGGCGATGATTTCTGATGCACAATCCGCAAACCGCAAGCCTGCCGGCGACGCAGCCGAAGCCGTGCCCGTAATGGAAGCGCGCTGCTTGAAAAAGAGCTACGGGAAGGGAGAAAAAAGCGTAGAGGTATTGCAGGATGTGAACCTGGTGATGCGGCGGGGAGAGATGGCCGCGATTGTGGCGCCTTCGGGAGCGGGAAAAAGCACGCTGTTGCACTTGATGGCCGCGCTAGACACGCCAACAAGCGGTACAGTATACTTCGAGACGAAAGCCATTGAAACCAACGATGACGCAGCGCTGGCGGAATTCCGGAATCGCGCGGTGGGATTCCTGTGGCAGCGTCACCAACTGCTGCCGGATTTCACGGCTGCCGAGAACGTAGCTATGCCGCTGCTGTTGCGCGGAGAAAATTTCACCACCGCGCTGGAGATGGCGCGGAAGTGGATCGCGGAGGTCGGGCTGGAACACCGCGCCGATCACCGCGCAGGGGAACTCTCGGGAGGGGAACAGCAGCGTGTGGCCATTGCCCGGGCGCTCGTCACCGGGCCGGCGGTGCTGCTGGCGGATGAACCGACCGGAGATCTGGACGAGCAAAATGCGGAGGCTGTGTTCGTGCTGCTGGAACGGTTACATCGCGCGCACAAGTTGACGTCCCTGATTGCCACGCACAACTTGGCGCTTGCCGCGCGCTGTGACCGGGTCCTGGGGCTGGAACACGGAGTCCTGCGAGCCCGGCAAGCTGCGGCTGGAGCGGGCAGGTTTCCTGAGGGAGAAGCGAGCTAACGTGTTCGAACGGTACACTGAGAAAGCGCGCCGCGTCATATTCTTCGCAAGATACGAAGCCAGCCAGTACGGCAGCCCGTATATTGAGACCGAGCATTTGCTGCTGGGCTTGATGCGCGAGGATAAAGCCCTGGCCAACCGTTTTCTTCGGCAGCAAGGCTCCATCGAATCTATTCGCAAAGAGATTGAGGCGCGCATCACCATTCGCGAGCGCATCTCCACTTCCGTCGAGGTGCCGCTCAGCGCGGAATGCAAGCGCATCCTGAACATGGCCGCGGAAGAAGCCGAACGGCTGGGCCACAAGCACGTCGGCACCGAGCATCTGTTGCTGGGTATTCTGCGCGAAGAAAAGTGCTTCGGCTCGGAGATTCTGATGGAGCGTGGCTTGCGGCTCTCCACGCTGCGCGAAGAACTAGCCCGCACTTCGGGCGAGAAAACCACGGCGGCGCGGCCCAAAGAAACGTCTTTGCTCGCGGAATTTAGCCGCGACCTCACGCAAGCGGCCGGCGAAGGCTCCCTCGACCCGTTGGTGGGCCGCGAGAATGAAGTCGAGCGCGTGATTCAGATTCTGTGCCGCCGCACGAAAAATAATCCCGTGCTGATCGGCGAGCCGGGCGTGGGCAAAACCGCCATCGTCGAGGGACTGGCGCAGCGCATCGCCGACGGCGACGTTCCGCCCTTCCTGGCCGACAAGCGCATTCTCTCGCTGGATCTTTCCCTGATCGTCGCCGGCACCAAATACCGCGGGCAGTTTGAAGAGCGCTTAAAGACCATCATGAAAGAACTGATGGAGAGCCAGAATGCCATCGTTTTTATCGACGAGCTGCACACGTTGGTCGGCGCCGGCTCCGCGGAAGGCTCGCTGGACGCCGCCAACATTTTGAAGCCCGCCCTTTCCCGCGGCGAGATTCAATGCATTGGCGCGACGACCCCCAGCGAATACCGCAAGTCCGTGGAAAAGGACCGCTCCCTGGAGCGCCGCTTCCAGGCCGTGAAAGTGCCCGCGCCCGGCGAGGACGAGGCCATTTTGGTCATCCAGGGCGTACGTGAGCGCTACGAAAAATTTCACGCCGTCAGCTATACCGAAGAAGCGCTGCGCTACTCCGTCTATCTTTCCAACCGTTACATTCCCGACCGCTTCCTCCCGGACAAAGCCATCGACCTGATCGACGAAGCAGGCGCGCGCGTGAAGCTTCGCCAGGCCACGGTTCCCGAAGAAGTCGGTGAAGTACAAAAGCGCGTGAAATTCATCACGCATCGCATGGAAACGGCCATTGCCAATCACGAATTCGAGAAGGCGCGTTTCTATTCCGAGGAAGAGCGCAAGGAAAAGGAAAACCTGCGAGGGCTGCGCGAACGCTTCAAGCTCGACGACGCCTCCACGGGCGTGGTCACCCGCGAGGACATCGAGGAAGTGGTGGCCCGCTGGACCGGGATTGCCGTCACCTCCATCAAGGAGGACGAGCAGCAGAAGCTCCTGCGCATCGAGCCGGAATTGCACAAGCGCGTCATCAGCCAGGACAAAGCCATCACTGCGCTGGCCCGCGCTATTCGCCGCAGCCGCGCCGGCCTCAAGTCTCCTATGCGCCCCGTCGGCTGCTTCTTTTTCCTGGGGCCCACCGGAGTTGGCAAGACCGAAGTGGCCCGACGTCTGGCCGAGTTTTTGTTTGGGTCGGAGAAATCGCTGGTGCGCTTCGACATGTCGGAGTTCATGGAAAAGCACTCTGTATCGAAGCTGATCGGCGCGCCTCCGGGGTACGTGGGCTACGAAGAAGGCGGTCAATTGACGGAGCGCGTTCGCAGGACGCCTTACTCCGTCATCCTGCTCGATGAAATCGAGAAGGCCCATCCCGACGTCTTCAATATCCTGTTGCAGGTCTTTGAAGACGGGCAGTTGACCGACGGCCTGGGCAACACCGTGGATTTTCGCAATACCATCATCATCATGACCTCCAACCTGGGTGCGCGTCATTTGCAGAAGCGCACCAGCCTGGGTTTCCAGGCCGGCACAGACGAGGCCGGGCGCAAGTCCATGGAAGATTTGGTGATGACCGAGGTCAAGCGCGCGTTCAATCCGGAGTTTCTCAACCGCCTGGATGAGGTTATAATCTTCAACCCGCTCGGCGATGAGGACCTGCTCCGTATCATCGATTTGCTGGTCGGGCAGACGAACGATACGCTGATTCACCGGCAGGTGCAGGTGGTGCTCACGCCGGAAGCGCGCCAGTGGATCCTCGAGAAAACGTGCGCGGACCGCAGCTATGGGGCCCGCCCGTTGCGCAGGGCTTTGCAGAAGTACGTTGAAGACCCGCTCTCCGAGGCGCTGATTCAAGGCGGAATTCAAAGGCCCGCGACGCTCCAGATTTATGTCGCCGGGGAGGGCCTGTCGTTCCGGCCGGTCGGCGAGGCAACCCCGGTCATCCACTAGCGAATCTGAACAACGCACAGCCGTCCCACACCGGGCACGGCGGGAGAATGCCATCTTGAGTTGGGGGGGCGCGGCCTTGATTCGCTCTTCGGCCGCTTACAGCAGAGTTTGTTCGCCGCTGGGCATGTTGGCGGCGCGCGTGACGCGGGTCGTCACGCTCCTTATTCTTTTCGCGGGCGCTTCTTCGGCTTCCGTACCCGACAATCTAGCGACCGACTCTTCCAAGACGGTCCTGTTCTCGGCTTCCCTCGACTTGCTCAGCGGAAAAGAAGTGGTGCAAGACGCACCGCCGGCATCTCCGCAAGCCCAGCCTGCGGCTTCCCAGCAGCAATACGTCATCGAACGCATCGAGTTCATCGGCAATCGTCGCGTGCGCACGGACACTCTGAAAGCCCGCATCTTCAGCCGCGACGGCGACCCCTATAACGAAGATACGTTGCGCCGCGATTTCCAGGCTTTGTGGAACACGCAATTCTTCGAGGACGTGAAGCTCCGCGTCGAAGACTCCCCCAAGCGCGCCAACGGCAAAATCATCATCTTCGAGGTCAAAGAGCGCCCGCAGATTCGCCGCATCCGCTATGACGGCATTCACTCCATCTCCGAATCGGACATCCTCGATCGCTTTAAGGAACGCAAGGTCGGCCTAAGCGTCGAAAGCCAGTTCGACCCCACGAAAATCAAGAAAGCCGAAGTCGTTTTGAAAGAACTGCTTGGCGAGCATGGCCGCCAGTTCGCGAAAGTCACGCCACAATACGAGCGCATCGCTTCCAGCAATGCCGTCATCCTCGTTTTCAAAATCGAGGAAGGCCCAAAGGTAAAGGTCGGAAGAATCAAGTTCACCGGCAATCATGCCTTCAGTGACCGAAAATTAATTCGCGCCATGCGCCACGACCGCCCCTACGCCATTCCTCTTTATTTCTGGAACATCCCGGTGCTCACCAGGACCTACGACCGCCAGAAATTGAGCGAGGACCTCGAAGTCGGCGTTCGCGGACTGTACCGCGACAACGGCTACTTCAAAGTTTCCGTCGGCGAGCCGGTTTTGGAAAATGTGGACACCACGCATGCGCGCCTCGGGGTTCCTCTGGTGACCGGAAAGGGTCGGGGCAAGGCCGTCAATATCACTATTCCCATCGAAGAGGGCGAGCGTTTCCGCATGGGCACTCTCAAAATCGTCAGCTCCGATCCGGACAAAGCCCTATCCCTGAAAGTCGATGCTCTGAAAACGGCATTTCCCCTCAAGCAAGGGGACATCTTCTCCACGGAAAAAGTCCGCAAAGCCTTGGAAACCTACGGCAAGATCTACGGCGAATATGGCTTCATCGATTTCACTCCGGAGCCGGACACGGAAGTAGACGACGCCGCCAAAATCATCAACCTGACCCTCCGGTTTGACGAACAAAAGCAGTACACCGTCCGCCGCATCGATTTCGTCGGCAACACCACCACCCGCGACAAAGTCATTCGCCGCGAGCTGATGATTGACGAAGGCCAGCTCTTCAACAAGCGCTTGTGGGAAACCAGCATCCTGCGCCTCAATCAGCTCGACTACTTCGACAAAATCGAAGCCGACAAGGCCGCCGAAATCAAGCGCAACACCAAAGCCGGCACAGTCGACATCACGCTTAAACTCAAGGAAAAAGGCAAGCAGTCCATCGGCCTACAGGGCGGCGTCAGCGGCCTGGCAGGCAGCTTCATCGGCCTAACCTACCAGACCAACAACTTCCTGGGCCTCGGCGAGACGCTCACCTTCTCGGCTCAGTTCGGAAGCCTGACGCGCACCTTTATGTTCGGCTTTACCGAGCCTTATCTTTTTGACCGCCCCATCTCCACCGGCTTCACCGTTTTTTCCAGCCGCTATCAATTTGATCAGGCCCGGCAGGAAGCCCTCCTGCTCCAGCAGTCCGTTAGCATCAACCCACAGTTCATTCAGAATTACGTTCAGAACAGCACGGGTTTTACCATTTTCGCGCAATACCCGCTCCGCCGCCTTTCTTTCGCCCGCATTGGCGTGAGTTACGGCTTGACGCGCACCAGCATCAAATCATTCAACCAAGCATCCTCTCTGCTCTTCGAGTCTCTGCAATTCCGTAGCCTCACCGGGCCCAGCGCGCTGAATGGCATCGTTTCCAGCACCATCACGCCTTCCATCTCCTACAACACCGTCAATAACCCCATCAACCCCACGGCAGGCAAGAGTTTCTATTATTCCGTGGGCTTCTCCGGGCTGGGCGGCAATGTTAAGACCATCACCAATGTCTTTGACGCGAAATACTTCCATCCCATCAACAAGCGCCGCAATGTTCTGGGACTCCATTTCAGCGCCGCGCACACCACCGGTTATGCCGGGCAGGAAGTCCCGCCGTTTAGCCGCTTTTACATGGGCGGCGAGAGCGATATTCGCGGGTACGACATTCGCTCCATTTCCCCGGTTACTTTCATTCCCGAAGCCACTGCCACTCCGTTTTCCTATGTGGACCCCAGTTGCAGATGCCAGCGCTCGTTCACCATCCCCGTTTTGACATACGTGGCTACTTTGCCGGGTGGCGACCTCCAAGGTTATGGAAACGTCGAATACCGCATTCCCATCGTCGGCAACATTGTCCAGACCAGCCTTTTCATGGATACGGGGACGGACGGCGTCATCCGCCGTAGCGCCCTGCAGCTCGATTCCACGGGTTTTCACAGCTTGACCGACCTCGGCCAGCCCGCTAATTTCCCGGATGCCACCAAAGCGCCACCTTTGGGCTCAGGTCTCACGCAACAGCTTGCCTTGGCGCCCGGAACGAACTTCCGCCTGCGCGGTTCCGCGGGTATCGAGTTTGTTGTTCAGCTTCCCATCATTCAGGCACCTTTCCGCATCTATTACGCTTATAACGTTCACCGCCTGCATGATGAACTGGTCGCCAGGAACCCCTACATCGAACCGAGCCAGATTTGCGAGCCGGGTCCGCTAAGCCTGGTTCCCTGCCCGCAGGGCATCACCACGGGCTTTTATCCGCGGACTTTGCCACCGGAGGTTTGGTCCAGCGTGCGAGAGGAAATTAAGGACTTTATCCTGAACAACCCGGGACGGCTGAACTATTTCGAGCCGAAGACCACCTTCCGCTTCACGGTCAGCCGGACGTTTTAAGTGCGGAGGACAGGGGAACGTGTTCGATGAGCATGCAGGAATTCTTGGGAAGAAAAACAAACGGCGGCGCGCCGGCAAGCTCGCGCCGCTTCCATGCGTGGGAGGAGTCGTGGGTGAACCTTTGCGAAAACTCTTGACCTTGTTCGGCGCCAGCCTGGCCGCTCTTTGCCTTGTGGTGTCGGCTGGCTGCGGCGGAGGCAGCGGCGCGAATGTCGTCACCGTCTCGGTGAGCCCCTCCGTCGATACCCTCATCTTGGGCACGTCCGTCAACCTGACTGCCACCGTGAGTGGCGCGAGTGTCACCACCGTCAGTTGGAGCAAGTTGCAGTACACCACCACGCCGGCCAACGGCAAAACCTCAGCGCTTACTGATGCCCCGACCGATGGCTCCTTCGGTGTCCTCTCGAACACGCAAGCCACCGGCACGGCAACTTACACCGCGCCCGATCCCGCGAAGTTTCAGCTTCCCGACCAAACCAAGTTTCCGAGTTTGCAGATTATCATTACCGCTACATCGGTGCAGGATCCTAGCAAAAACGGCAAGTGCACGATCACTCTGATCTCCGGGATTAGAGCCGTGCTTACTCCCGTCACCGCCTCCGTCCCCACCAAGGAGCTGCAACACTTTAGCATCCAGCTGTTCAACGACGTGCAGAACCAAGGCGTGAAATGGCTACTCACGCAAAACGTAGTCAGCACCACCAACGGCGTCACCAATACGGTTCCCACGCTCCCAAGCTGCAGCCCCTCCTGCGGCACCATTACTCCGGACCCCAACGGCGTGAACGGGGCCACTTACACCGCTCCTGCGACAGTTCCGACGGCTATAAGTCCAGCTCAAAGCGCAAGCACCACCGCGCCTTCAAACGTCAACATCGTGGCAACTCCCGTAGCGGACAACAACGCGTTCGTGGCCGGCACCATCACCATAGTCACCGGCGGGCCCATCACCTTCAAAGGCATTACCCCCACCATTGCCCCCCAAGGCGCCTCGGTTTGGGATCTTTACCTGAACGCCGCTAACATTTCTTCTTCTTCCGAAATTTTTCTGAATTTTCAGGACGGCTCCACTCCGCCTATGACCATCGGCACTAAGAAATTTGATTCGTCGACCGGCCAAATCAAAATCCTCTTTCCTCTTCCCGCCACCTCCACAACCACGACCACAACGAGCCCCACGTCCACGGGAGCGCGGCTCCGCCTCTTGGAACCGGACCTCATCAACAGCCAGGGAGCCCAGTCTGTGCTCGTCACTGTCACAGACCCGGGCGAGCCGGTCTGCCCGCCAACTTGTCCGTCGGGAACCACGCCTCCGTCACCCAGCGCCTTGACCTTCACCTTTGTGCCTGTCCGTCCCACAAGCACTTCCACAGTACCGGACGATGTCGTTCAAGGTGTGAGGAGTGGCTTGGGCGTTCCAGTCACGGTCGACGGCGGCTACTTTGGCCCGGGCGGCAGTCTCGCCAAGGTGTTCTTCCAGTCTCTTGGTAACCAAGCAGCGCTCCTTGGACTGGATTCCAGCCGCCCTTCCACTGCAAAACAGCTAAATACTTTGATCTCGCCAACCCAGATCAATAATGGCAATCCCGGCCTCTACCCGCTGTATGTCGCCAGCAACGCCACTCCCGCTCCGGCCGCCAATAACCCCTCCGTGACCAATATGGCTCTTTTCCCGGATTACTCGACTACTCCGCCTGTAATCTCGGGCACTGTGACCGGGGTCGGATTGAACCCCAGCGCCATCGATATTGATCCCACTCTGGGTGTTTTGGCGGTGGCTGAAACCAGTTCCAACACCGTCGAATTCTTCAGCATAAGCAGTACCGCTCCCTTTCTCACCTCGTTAGGAAAGGTGGCGAGCACCCCTGGCGCCCCCATTAATGTCCCCACAGGCATTTCCGTAAACCGCACCAATCACACGGTGGCAGTGGTGAACTACGGCTCCCAGACCACGACGACGAACACGACGAATAACACCTGCCAGATTACTTCGTATACCGGGCAGAGCGTCACCGTCCTCCCGATTCCTGGCGCTCCCCCTCCTCCTGCCGGGACTCCCGCACCAATGCCGTTTAGCGTAGATCTCAGCGGCACATTGCAAGGCACAGTGTGCCCCGCACCCATGCCCTACTCGATCGGCGTGGATTCCGATTCCAATCTTGCCCTTGTGGCTTACTCTTCCACTTCGGTTTCTTCGATCGTGAACGTCGGTTTCGTCGTGAACCTGAATCCGAACTCGGGAACCAACCCCTATCTGTGCCCGCTCTCTAACGCCATTACACCTCCAACTTCTGGCTCTGGCCCTGTTGGACAATGTCTCTTCGCGCAGGTCACTTTGAACACCGGCGCCTATCCCCACATCGCCGTATCCCCGCACGACCATCTGGCGCTGGTTACTCCAGGGGGAGGCGCAGGCGCAAGCGTAATTCGAGGAGTCGACGTTACCCAGCCTTCCAGCGAGAATGTCATCCTTGGATCTAACCTGACCGCAGGAACCGTTACGGTCACGATAGACACCTCCAAGTGCCCAAATCCCGCGAGCACATCGTGTCCCTTCTCCATGGTTCCCGGCAATGCCGGCTCCGTCCTTATTACCGGCGTGAAGCCGGGAAACCCTGCCAACGACGCGTTATTCAATGGCGTTTTCAGTGCCACGGTGACCAGCGGCAACAGTTTTACCTATCCCGTCAGCAATACGAACGCCAGCGACTCGGGAACGGGTGGTGATGTCTTCTACGGTGGCCCGAACCTGATTTTCGCGCCCTCGAACGCCGCCACCACACAGGGTGTGGCCATCAATCCCATCACCAGCACTGCAGCGCTTGCCGACGCCAACGCCACAAGCGGGTCGCAGATTGATCTGCTCAACGCCCTGGACCAATCCGTGACCTCAATCAGCTTTTTCGCTACTTGCACCGCTTTCAAACCCTTGCCTTGTCCCGGCGCGCCAGAGTTGCTGGCCACCACCGAGGTGGCCTGGCAGCCTAATATCAATGCGCTCGTTTCCTACAACCCGCAGCAAAAAATTGTCTCCGTCTCTAACCCCGTGACCCAGCAGCGGTACGCCATTGTTAACGTCCTAGGCTCCAGCGCTGTTCCCCTCCCGGTCATGAACGGCACCGGCAATCCGCTCATCCTCTGGGGCGGCCTCGCCGTGGACCCCGGCACGAACCTGGCGTTCGTGCTGGAATCGGGAACTGGGGTGAACCAGGCCGGCCAGATTGAAATTGTGAACCTCGGACCCTCCTCGGCGAATACTCCCAAGCCTACGCACATTTCCGAAGTGGTTGTTCCCAGTGCCAACCCTGGGCCCGGCACAATCGGGGGCATCCCCAACGCTCTGGTGCCTCAAGCCACATTGACCTGCGTCCCGCCCGCCGGGTCGCCCGCAGGCACTTGTGATTTGGCGGGTGTGCAAATCTTCGGCACTGGATTCGCTTCCGGCTTGCAAGTTCGCCTCGACAGTGTGGATATCACCTCGCAAGGCGGTGCCATCACCAACATCGCCGCCAACGGCCGCGAAGTGGACGTCACCATCCCGCATTTCTTCCTCTCCGCACCTCATCACTATGCGCTGGACGTCGTTAGCCAGGGAGTGCAGTCCAACGTCGCCGAGTTCCTTGTTATTCAGTCCGTGGACTTGTCCAAAGTGTGTACGGACTCCAGCGGCAACCCCGTGAATACACAGCCCACCTCGGTGGCCATCGCGGACCAAATCGCCAACGGCACCTTCTCCCCGCTTGGCCTGGTCAGCGTCACCGGCTGCAACAGCATCGTGGCTCTCGACCTCAATCCTGCCAGCGCCACTTTCGGACAAATGATCGGCAAGCCTTTTGGAGTCGGCCCCTCTCCGCAGGGCATCGCCATCAGCCAGCCGTTGGGCCTCGCCGTAGTCGCCAACCATGGCGGCAATACTGCCTCCATCGTTGACCTGACGCCTCTGCCTCAGAGTCCGCCAACACAGAAGGTTCCCGACGTTACCGTGGGCACCAGCCCAAGCGGCGTGGCCATCGACGACGCTACCGGGGCCGCCATCGTGACCAACACCGGCTCGAACTCCGTTAGTTTGATTAACCTTGCCCTCTTGTTCCCTGACACCGGAACGCCCCCCACCACTTTGACCTCCACCCTCGTTACGGGCATTCTAAATCCTCTTGCCGTAGCCATCGATCCCGATCGCGGCACAAACAATCAGGGCATTGCCGTTGTGAGCGCCTCGCAATTGGTCAACGGCTCTTCTCCTCAGGGTGCTCTTGACGTGGTCGAAATCGGCTTCGCCACTCCGATTCTTAGCACCACGATCTCTTCCGGCTTCGTTTCCAGCACGCCCACGGGCATTGTGTTTGATCCAACCGTCGTCACTGGCACCACCAATCCCGGCGTCTTTTATGCCAACTCCAGCGGCACGAACTCCATTGTCGCGTTCAACCCGGATGGCGGCAGCCCGGGTTCGGCCAACGTCGGCGTAAACCCCACTTCGCTGGCGATTAATCCTCAGACCGGCGCGATGCTCACCGCCAACTCGGCGAGCAACACCATTTCCATCGTAGATACGCTCTCCAGCCCCTTTAAGACGCGCCAGACCCTGGGCCTGCCCGGCTCGCCCACTTTCGGCGTGGCCATCGACCAGTTTACGAATTTGGCGGTCATCGTGGACCAGGCGAATATGCGTGTTCTGCTCTTCCCCATGCCGAACTGACCGCGTGATCGCCATGGGAAGCGGGAAGTCGCCCTCGGTGAAGATAGGCTTGGTGCTGCGTTGAGCGCAGCGGGGAGCGCCGCTCGCGGTTTTCTGATTGCGGGAAAGGAAGCGCCTCGGCTATACTCTTGCGTTTGCGATACGCCGGTTGATCCCGCTGGGCGCGAAGATTTTCAAGCCAGGCCTAGCTTGGCACCGGTCGTTCCGTTTTTTCCCAGAACGAACCATGACAAGGAGAAAAAAGTGAATTCCAGAATGCTGTTTCCTGCGGCTGCCCTCGCCATTGCGGGGATTGCGGGTGCTGTACTCGTTCGAGCACAAGCCCCGGCCGCGGTTGGCTCGTCTGCTTCTGGCAAGGTCGGCATCATCAACATCCGGCAAGCCATCGTTACCACCGCGGAAGGCAAGCAAGCTTCCGCCGAATTGCAGTCGCAGTTCGCCCCTCGTTCGACCGAAATCGATAACTTGAACAAACAAATCAACGATCTGCGCCAGCGGCTCGCGGCTTGTGAGGGCAAGTGCAGCCAGGAAGAGATCGCTCGTTTGACCCAGCAGGGCCAGAAGCAGGCTCAGCGGCTGGATCGCTTGAACACCGAATATCAGGAGGACGTGAACTCCGCGCAGCAGGAGGTTATCGACCGCATCGGCCGCAAGATGGTCGATGTGCTCGACCGCTACGCCCGCGAGAATGGCTACTCCGTGGTCCTGGATTCCTCTGCCCAGAACAACCCGATTCTCTACGCCTCGACCCAGATTGACGTGACTCAAGACATCATAAGGCTCTACGACTCGGCTTATCCGATCAAAGCGGCGGCACCTGCACAGCAGAAACCCGCTGCGCCGAAACCCGCGCCAGCCGCTGCGCCGGCAACGACGCCCACAAAGCCATAACAGCAGCTTTCCTGGCCTCGAATTTTCCATCTAGGCAAAGCGCCCCGGCGCCCGTCGGGGCGCCTTTTTTTGCGTCTGCCCGGGCCTCAGCGTTCCAAGAGAGAATGGGCTGTCCTGCTGAGTGAAGTCACGGATAGCAAACCATGCCGGCGCCCATTCCCGCGCGGACGAAGGGTTTACGTTCTCTCCCTTCACAATTGCCTTGCAATACGGCACAATTTTCGAGTCCTGCTATTCCATTGAGGGAGGTTCCCATGCCGCAACCGTCGCGATCTGCAGCTTCGCCCGCGCACAGCGCTTTCATGGACCGCGTTCCGCGTCCACCCGTTTTCGCCACTCCCGCCGAAGAACGCCGCCACCGCAAAGAACGTCTTGCCGCCGCATTTCGCCTCTTTGCTGAATTTGGTTTTGATGAGGGGGTCGCCGGTCACATCACTGCGCGCGATCCCGAGCGCCTCGACTGTTTCTGGGTGAATCCCTTCGGCTTGCACTTCGGGCAGATTCGCGCCTCCGACTTGATCTTGGTCGATCACGCGGGCAAGGTCGTCGAGGGCCAGGCGGAAGTGAATCTGGCGGCCTTTGCCATTCACTCACGCATTCACGCTGCGCGACCCGACGTGGTCGCCGCGGCACACGCACATTCGCTGTACGGCAAAGCGTGGTCCGCGCTGGGCCGCCTGCTCGACCCCCTCACGCAGGATGCTTGTGCATTTTATGAAGATCACGTCGTCTTTGACGATTACAGCGGCATCGTTGAGGAAACTTCCGAAGGCGACCGCATTGCCCGCGCGCTGGGCTCAAAGAAAGCCGCTGTCCTCCGCAATCACGGCCTGCTCACCGTCGGTCACTCCGTCGACGAAGCCGCCTGGTGGTTCATCACCATGGACCGTTCCTGCCAGGCGCAGTTGCTCGCCGAAGCGGCCGGCGAGCCCCGCAAGATCCCACACGAAACCGCCAAGCACACTTATTCGCTTGTAGGCTCATCACTTGCCGGCTGGTTCCAGTTCCAGCCTCTGTGGCAGCGCGTTTCGAGTGCCCATCCTAACCTGTTCGAGTAGCCTTAGCGTGAGGCGGTCTCGGCGGCGGCTTTGCGGGGATACTTCTTAGCAATGTAATTGTCGACCAAGGCCTGGAACGCGGCGGCCAACTCGTCGTAGGTGCCTTCGAGGGTGACGTCTTTCTTGCCGTCGATGTACACGGGGCACCGCGGTGCTTCGCCCGTGCCGGGGAGGCTGATGCCGATGTTGGCGGCTTTGGATTCGCCCGGACCGTTCACGATGCAGCCCATCACGGCGAGGGTCATGCCCTCGACGCCTTCGTATTGCGTCTTCCAGACAGGCATGCTGTCGCGGATGTAGTCCTGAATGGCTTCCGCCAATTCCTGGAACGTCGTGCTAGTAGTGCGCCCACAGCCGGGACAAGCCGTAACGCTGGGCGCGAAGGAGCGCAGCCCCAGGGCCTGCAGCAATTCGCACGCGGCATAGACTTCTTCGCGGCGGTCTCCGCCGGGACGAGGTGTCAGCGAAATGCGAATCGTGTCGCCGATGCCTTCATACAGCAGAATGCCGAGAGAAGCCGCCGACCAGATCTGCCCCTTCATGCCCATGCCCGCTTCGGTGAGGCCGAGGTGCAACGGTTGCTGCGTTTTTGCGGAGAGCCCGCGGTACACTGTGATAAGGTCACGCGGCCGGGAAGTCTTGCACGAAATGATGATTTGATCGTGGCGCAGCCCGGACTCCAGCGCCAGCTCCGTGGATTCTAGCGCGGAAATGACCATGCACTCGTTGATGATCTCTTCCGAATCTTTCCCGAGAGCTTTGTCCGTGTTCTCTTGCATCTTGCGCATAACGAGTTCCTGGTTGAGCGAACCGCCGTTCACGCCGATGCGCACGGGCTTTCCATTGTCGACCGCGACTTTGCAGATGGTCGAGAATTGCTCGTCGCGACGCTGCCCGGCGCCGACATTCCCCGGATTGATACGGTATTTGTCCAACTGCCTGGCGCATTCCGGATATTTCGTCAACAGCACGTGACCGTTGTAGTGAAAATCACCGATGATCGGTGCGCGGCATCCGGCGTCGCGCAAGCGCTTCTTGATCTCCGGAACCGCCGCCGCGGCTTCCGGAACGTTGACGGTCCAGCGCACAATTTCCGATCCCGCTTCGGCGAGCTCCACGGTTTGCTTGAACGTGGATGCAACATCGGCCGTGTCCGTATTGGTCATGGACTGTACAACGATGGGCGCGTCGCCGCCCACACGCACGTGTCCGACGTTCACGCCGTAGGTCTTCCGCCGCGGATGGCGGGCCGCTGCCGCGTCAAATCCCTCTATCTGTGTCAGCATTCCCATTAATTCTAGCGTGATTCTCCCCATCCGCGAAATCCGCCGCGGCTTCAAAAAACAAGAGGTTAGGTCTTGCGCCTCGTGCCCTGCTGCTAAGGATCCCAATCCGCGATGAACACGTTAATCTCATGTGGCGCTGTAGCGTTGCGGTTGGAAACGAACACCAGCTTCTTGCCGTCCGGCGAAAATTGCGGAAAGGTGTTGAATCCGCCGGCGAAAGTAACGCGCTCCAGGCCGCTGCCATCGCGGTTCACCGAATAAAGCTCGAACTGGCTGGAGCCAGGATGTTCGTAATTGGAAGCAAAGAGAATCCGTTTGCTGTCGGGGAAAAACGAGGGCGCAAAGCTCGCGCCGCCCAGGTTGGTGATCTGCCGCTGGTCCGAACCGTCCGCGTGCATCACGTACAAATCCATTTCGTTGGGCGCGACCAGGTCATTCGCCAGAAGCGCTTTGTCATGCGCAATCTCCTCCTGCGTCGCGGGATGATGCGCGCGATAGGCAATCCATCGGCCATCGGGAGAAAAAAAAGGACCGCCATCGTAGCCGGGTGTGTAGGTCAAGCGCTTGACGCCCGTGCCATCCGTATTCATGGTGTAGATTTCCAAGTCTCCATCGCGCGAGGAAGTGAACACAATCTTCTTGCCATCGGCGGAAAGCGTGGCTTCCGCGTTGTACCCCGGCCCGGCCGTCAGCGGCTTTTCGATTTTTCCGTCATCCGTCGCGTAGTAGATTTGATACGACGAATATACGGCCCAAACGTAGCCGTGCGAATAATCCGGGCGCGGCGGACAGGCTTCGCCGGCGGCATGCGTCGAGGAGTAGAGCACGTGCTTGCCATCCGGATAAAAGTAGCCGCAAGTGGTGCGGCCCTTTCCTGTGGATAGCAGCCGCACGTTCGAGCCATCCGGATTCATCACGAAGATTTGGTCGCAATGATATGGAGGGCGCGTGGACATGAAGATGAGCCGCTGGCCGTCATAGCTAAAATAGGCTTCCGCGTTTTGCCCGCCGAAGGTGAGCTGCTGGACGTGGCGCAAATGGGTTTCTTGCGGATCGCGCAGGGGATCGCCGGGCGCGCCGTGCACCACCGGGCCGGGGCCACCCAATCCTGAGGTGGCGGTCTTCTCTTGGGGCTGGCCAGCGAAAGTCACGGCCAAGGCCGCGAAAAAAAGTGGCGCCGCAAGCGCTGCGGTGGCAACTCTCGGCCTGCTAGTCACAAACATGAGGGCTCCCATCCTGACTCTCGTCATAAGAGCCGCCGATCACTTGCGCGCCTCCAGCGTAACCTCGGCCGTGACTTTCTCGTTTCCGCGCATCACCGTGACCATCACCTTGTCCCCTGGTTTATGCGCGCGCAAGGCGTAGGTGAAGTCGTACAAGTTATCGATGGGCTTTCCATCGAACTCAATGAGCACGTCCCCAGCCTTGAAGCCGGCTTTACCGGCCGGGCTGCCGTCATGCACATCCGCGAACCGCACTCCGCCGTGCTCGACCTGCCCGAAGTCGGGTATCGACCCAAAGTAAGGTCCGTATCCTCCGCCTCCTCCCATCGTGGCGGTAGCTTGCTCAGCCAGGCGCACATACTGCGGCTTCTCCTTGAGAGCATCCAATTCCCCGATTACGTTCGATACCAGCTCGGCCACGCGCGCGCCATCCGCGGCATCGATCTTGTCCCAAGTATCGGAAGGCTTGTGATAATCCGAATGCAAGCCCGAAAAGAAGAAAAGCACCGGCACATCGTGCGTAGCAAACGAAGTGTGATCGCTGGCTCCATACCCGGAGGCCGAAGGGCTGACATCAAAGGCAATCCCGCGATTAGACTCCTGTACGATTTGCGCAAAACCGGGAGACGTCCCCGTCCCGGCGACGTAAAGCCGGTTGTTTGTAACTCGCCCGATCATGTCCAGGTTAACCATGGCGATCGTTTGTTTCAGGGGGAAGGGCGGATGCTGCGTGTAGTAGGAGGAACCAAGCAAGCCAAGCTCCTCACCCGCAAAATCGATAAACACAATCGAGTGCCGCGGCCTTGTCGAGGCATGCGATAGCGCGTCTGCCAGTTCGAGGACTCCGCTGACCCCCGAGGCGTTGTCGTCCGCCCCGTGATGCACCTGGCCCTTCTGATTCGGCGCCAGCGAATGCTCGTCCCCAAGGCCTAGGTGATCGTAGTGCGCTCCGACGACGATGTACTGGTCGGCAGAATTCGCATCCGCGCCCGGCAACTCCCCAACGACGTTCGAGACCTTTCGATGGATTCGATCGATATCCACGTTCACCGTCAATTTCGAGGAAGCCTGGAGCGCTATCGAGTGATTGGAAAGATCCTTGTCGATTGCCTGGCGGAGGTCGTCGAGCGTTTGCCCCGAAGGCTTGAGCCAGCCGTTCACGGTATCCGCCTTGACTTGGATAACCGGAATGCTCATCTCTTGCGGCCCGCTGACCTCGTCAAACTTCAACAGCTCATCGGCCTGCCCTGGGTGATTGGTGAGATCGCGCACTAAAAGCACGGCAACCGCGCCGTGGTTTTTGGCGTTGATGGCCTTGCTGACGATCTCCGCGTGCGCTGTGAGCTGTTTTCCCATGAAAACGCTGTGCTCATCATTCTCTTGTGGCTCATGGAGCAAGATAACGGCTGCGCGGCCGCCGGCATCGACACCCTGATAGTCGTCGTAGTGGTACTCGGGCGCGGTGATCCCATACCCGGCAAAAACCAGCGGCGCCTCAACTGTCCCATTGGCAGAAAAGCTGAGCGGAATGAAATCCTGGCGCACCTTCAACGGAGTGGAAGTCGTACCTTGCGCAAATGTTGCCGAGTTTTTGCGGCCCAGCTTGGCGCCCACGACCAGCGAAAAGTGCTGGAAGTAAGTGTTGTGGTCCCCGGCAGGTTTCAACCCGAACTTGCGGAAGCGCCCGGCGATGTATTTTGCGGCGTGGTTCAGTTCCCGCGATCCATTTCCGCGTCCCTTAAGCTTTTCGCTTGCCAGGAACTTGATGGGCTCGATGAACTCCTGCGCAGTGAAGCGGCTGTCGTTCGAGGCATGGTCCGCTTGCGCAGGCCGGCCCGCATGGGCGAGCAGTGCCAATGCGCTTGCCGCCGTGCCAGTAAGCACGAGCATTCTAACCAAGAGACGTGATTTCGCTTGATGGCGATTCATGGTTGTACCTTTCCTAGTGTGCCGCTCAGGCCGAGGGCGTCGGCATGTTCGCGCATCGCAGAGATACAAAACGCGATGTGCTCTTCGAGAGGGATGCCAAGCTCTTCGGCGCCTTTGCGGACATCCTCTCGCGAGACGCCTTTGGCAAAAAGTTTGTCTTTCATCCGCCTCTTCACGGAATCCACCTCGAGGTCGAGAATGCTTTTCGACGGGCGCACATACGCGCAGGCGGTAAGAAAACCGGCCAGCTCATCGCAGGCGAAGAGCGTGTGCTCGAGTGCGGATTGCCGCGGCACGTTGCAATAATCGGCGTGCGAGAGAATGGCGCGGACGATTTCCTCCGAGTAGCCGCGCTCGCGGAGGATTTTCGCGCCCTCGGAGGGATGGCCCTGGTCCGGGGAGTGTTCATGGTTGGGCCAGCGTTCGTAGTCGAAGTCGTGGAGCAGCGCGGCCAGGCTCCAGACGGCTTCGTCGGTGGCGGATTTACGGGCATAGGCGCGCACGCAGGCCTCCACAGCAAGCATGTGCTTGCGGAGCGACTCGGATTGCGTGTATTCGCAGAGCAGGTTCCAGGCGTCTTCGCGCGTCGGCATTCGGTCTCTCCCGATATCAAACAAGTAGTTTAGCGCGAGAAAGCGAGCAATGAATCAAGGCAGTCGTGAAGGTAAAGAGGCAGTGTTGCCCAAACAGAAGGATCGGTTTGGTCTGCGGCTAGCGCCGAACAGAATGGTGATAGAAGCGGCGGTGGAAAACGAAGGGCGAGGAGAGTTTTGCGATTTTGAATAAGCAGCGTCAACAGGCCAGGCGGGAGCGTTCGAGGGAGAAGCCGTTGAGGGGGCCGAGGACGGTGACGGCGATCTGGTCGGTCTGGAAGTAGCGGCGCGCAAGACTTTGCAGCCCCTCGCGGGTGACGGATTCGATGGCGGCGAGGATTTCGTCCAGGGAGAAGAAGTGGCCGAAGTACAGCTCTTGGCGCGCGAGATTGGACATGCGCGAGCTGGTGGACTCTAGCGAGAGCATTAACGAGCCCTTGAGATGATTTTTGGAGCGGCGCAGCTCTTCTTCGGTGACCAGGGATTCTTTTAAGGAGCGAAACTCCTGGATGGTGAGGTCAATGACCTGGCCGATGGCGGCGGTGGCCGTGCCGGCATAAATAGTCATCATGCCGGCATCGGAATAGGGAGTAAGCTCGCTGAAAACAGCGTACGCCAGACCACGCTTCTCGCGAATATTCTGGAAGAGGCGTGAGGACATGCCGCCGCCGAGGAGATTATTGAGCACGGCGAAGCTGAAGCGGTCCTGATGGGCCAGGGGAACCGAGGGGACGCCGATGCAAATATGCGATTGTTCGAGGTCGCGCTTGGTTTCGAGATGGATGGGCGCCTGAGTTTGGGGTGCGCCGGTGGCCTCCGCGCGCCCCGCGGGGGGCAAGCTGCCAAACTCACGCTGTACGAGCTCGAGAACCTGCTCATGTGGGACGTGGCCTGCAGCGGTGACCACCAAACGGTCCGGGGCAAACCAATCTTGGAAACGAGTGCGCAGGGCCTCGCGATGAAACTTCTTGACCGTATCCGGCGTGCCCAGGATGGGGCGGCCGAGCGGATGCCCGGGCCAGAACCCGCGGGTAAAGATTTCGTGAAGGAGATATTCCGGATTGTCCAGGTCCATCTTGATTTCTTCGAGGACGACCTGGCGCTCCTTTTTTACATCTTCTGAGTCGAACTTGGGCCGGAGAACAAGGTCGGCAATAACATCGAAGGCAATAGGTAGGTGTTCGTCGAGAACTTTGGCGTTGAAGCAGATTTGCTCTTTGGAGGTGAAGGCGTCGAGCATGCCGCCGACGGAATCCATTTCGCGCGCAATGGCCTCTGCGGAGCGGCGCTCGGTGCCCTTGAAGACCATGTGCTCCATGAAGTGGGCAAGGCCGTTTTCCTCAGGGATCTCGCGGCGGGAGCCGTTGCGTACCCAGACGCCGACGGAAACGGAGCGGACGTGGGACATCGTCTCGGTGATGACCACGAGGCCATTGGGGAGAACACGTTTTTGGATGTCGCGCAGTTCCGAGGCCATTAGGGGATTGTGACACAAGTTAGATGAGAAAAGGGGAAAGGAAACGCCCCTTGCGTTAAGTTCAATGCCAGCAATAGCCTACGGGAGTCAACGCAAGACCGCGAAGGGCTTCGCGCAGGAGGTTTGGCAGCTACAGTAGTTTTTCTTCGGGGTTGAGCTTGCCAAATTCGCTGGTGAAGAATAGTGGGACGTCGGTGTAGGCCCCCTTGTCGCGATAATAGACCTCGCAGCTGTCAAAGGGCTTGGAATAAATGTGGATGCTGACGGCGCGCTGGTTGAATTCCGCGAGATTGATGACTTCGTGGACAGGCTCCATAGGATTGACGTACGTGGGGTGCATGGCGTCGAGGTCGTAGAGTTCAGTGGGAGTGATGCGGCAAGTGCCCTTGGCGTTGTCGCGGTCGTCGACGCGGTAGTTCTGGACGCGCAGGCGGCCAATGGGGGCGGACATCCAGCAGTTCTGGCCGCGATGGTTGTGAATGCGGCTGTGCTGGCCGATGTCCCAGCAAAGAGTCATGCACTCGAAGAGGGTGTTGCGAAAGATCAGATTGCGCGTGTAATTGCCTTTGGAAAAGAAACAGTATTTGTCGAGGCTCTCGGGGCGGACAGCGTGCTGGATGACATAGTCCTGCACGTTTTGCAGCGAGAAGGCGGACTCGGGAATGGCGGCGAGGCCTTTGACCCAATCCTCAATATTGAACTTTTCCGTTGCGACAGATGACGTCATACGAAGCCTCCCAACCCTGGCTTGGGATTCGCGGGGACTGCAGAGGAATTATAACGCAATGCAATGAGCAAAGCAGGTAGAAGAGCTGGGGAACGGGTCGGGTCGCGGCGAAAACTTGGCGCGCACCGGCCAGGATGGGAAGATGAAGGAGGATGCAAATCGTGCGGGGACTGCATGGTTGAACTGCTGGGAAAATCGAAGGAAGAACTGCGCGAATTCTGCGTGGCGCTAGGCGAGCCAGCTTACCGTGGGGGGCAGATTTATCACACGCTATATGCCGAAAAGCGTTTTGACGTTGCGTGCATGACGAATCTGCCGGCGCTGCTGCGGGACCGGCTGGCGAGAGAGGGGAAGATTACGCTGCCGGAGGTGAAGCAGCGCTTTGTTTCGGCGGATGGGTCGGTGCGGTACTTGTTGGGGCTGGACGAAAAGAAAATTAACACAAAGCACGCAGAGAAAGGGAGCACGGAGGACGCAGAGAAGAGCGGAAAAAGCGCAGGACAGAAAATATATCTTCAGCAGACGCCCACTTCGGTGGAGGCGGTGTTCATGCCGAGCGAAGGGCGGCAGACAATTTGCATCTCGACGCAAGCGGGATGCGCGGTCGATTGTCACTTCTGCCTGACTGCGCAATTGGGGCTGATTCGCAACCTGACAGCGGGAGAAATCGTTGCGCAGGTGTTGGTGGCGTTAAAAGGCCAAGAAAGTGGAAAGGCCGCAAAAGATGTCAAGCTCCCTAACAAGGCAGCCGGGACGCAAAAACCTCGAAAGCCTGCCAGAACTACACAAACACCCGACCCCATACAAACGAATGTGGTGTTGATGGGACAGGGTGAACCGCTGCTAAATTTCGAGCCAGTGATGGCCGCGGTGCGCATCCTGCTGGACTCGGAAGGCATGGGACTGTCGCCGAAGCACGTGACGCTGTCGACCAGCGGGATCGTGCCGGGGATCGAACGGCTGGGGCAGGAGAAGGTGAGACCCAAGCTGGCGATCTCGCTGAATGCTTCCAACGACGAACAGCGCGACAAACTGATGCCCATCAACAAGAAATACCCCTTGAGAACGCTGCTGGAGGCTTGCAAGAACTATCCGCTGCGGTCGTGGGAGCATTTGACGTTTGAATACGTGATGCTGGGCGATGTGAACGATTCGCGGGAAGATGCGCGGCGCGTGGTGCGGCTCCTGGCGCCGCTGAAGCGCGTAAAAGTGAACTTGATTCCGTGGAATCCCGGCGAGCTTCCCTATCGCGAATCCTCACCGGAACGAATCGAAGAGTTCCGGCACATTCTCAGCGATAAAGGCGTGCCAGCGTTTGTGCGCTATTCCCGCGGGCGCGACGTGATGGCGGCGTGCGGGCAGCTGGCGCTATTGGATGTTTCCGGGCAGAGCGGGTTGGTTTCCATCGCGACTTAGGGATTCAGTTCGGATTTCTTGGGGAAGCAACAATCAAACACTGCGGATGCCGATGACGGACATGAGGCGGCCGGTGATGCCGGCCTCCTTGCGATGGCTAAAAAAGAGGTCGCGGTGGCAGGCAGTGCACAAATCGCTGACAGAAATGTTTCGGGTTGGTAGCCCGGCTTCCACCAGTTGCGCGCGATTGGCTTTGCGCAGGTCGAGAAGAACCTTTTTCGGCGGCGGTTGGTGGCCCGGCGGCTTCATGTTGAGCCATTGCAGGGGATTGGGCTCGTCGCCGGTGCGCAGTTCGTCAAACCAGTCCGAAGCATTGGGAAATTGGGATTGGAACGCGGAAGCGACTTCCGTCCCCACCTCGTAGCAGCAGCCGCCGATGGATGGGCCAATAGCGGCGAGCACGTTGGCAGGCTTGGTGCCGAAATGCATGTGCATCTTGCCAATGGCTTTTGTGACGATGCGTTGCAGGGTGCCGCGCCAGCCGGCATGGACTGCGGCGACCGCGCGATTCCTGAGATCTACGAAAAGAATGGGAACGCAGTCAGCAGTTTGGACCGCGAGGAGCAAGTCTGGACGATTGGTGGTTAAAGCATCGCCTCGGCAAGGCGCAGCGGGTGGCGAATCGAAAAGGTGAACAACGTCTGAGTGAATCTGGCTGAGCGCAACGAGGGCTAGGTCTTCCGCGCCAAGTGCCGACTGAAAGCGACTGCGATTTTTGAGAACATTTTCTTTGGTGTCCCATTCGGCGAACCCGAGATTCAGGACTTTCTCGCCACGAAGGTCGCTAACGCCCCCGGGGCGCGTGCTGAAGCCGTGAACCAGCCATGGAATTCTTGCCAGTGCCGACGCTTGCAGAATCCGCAGATCGCCTGCCTTGCGTTCACCCCAACCTTGGGAGGCGCGAGGGCGACGGGCTGTTTTGCGCCGGGTGCTGCGGTTCGGAGCTGTATTCGTGGGCGTCACAGCTACCAGTATAATCGGTACGGGTCGATCAGGCCGAACGCGGGACGCTGGAGGCTCCTTGATCATCGGAATGGGCGTGGACATTGCCGAGGTTGACCGTATTCGCGGGGCCATCGAACGCCATGGAGAAGTATTTCTGCGGCGACTGTATACGCAGAGAGAACGCGATTACTGCGAGCAGTTCAGGAACAAGTACGAGCGCTATGCGGGGCGGTTCGCGGCTAAAGAAGCAGGGATGAAAGCGCTGGGAACCGGCTGGCGGCGTGGCGTGCGCTGGGTGGACCTGGAGGTGGTACGCGAGGCGAGCGGGCGGCCCACACTGGCGCTAGCAGGCGAGGCGGCAAAAATTGCAGGGCGACTCGGCGTCAAGCATATCGCACTGAGCATCACCCACACGGAGAATCAGGCACTGGCGCAGGTCATTTTCGAGTCGTAGCACTCTCCGCTTCCGAGCACCTCTGCGAGTAGACAATCGTTTTTCGAATTCACAGCCCTGACATCAAGCCATTGATTCGGTGGCCACGCACCGTCCACGCGCAATTTCAAGTAGTGGCTGGAAAGGGCCGGCGTCGTGGATGGCTCGTTTTCGTCTTGCCTCAGTGTTAGCACGCGAAGTTCTCTTCCGGTTTGCGATTGGCGGAAAGCGACGGCTTTGCGCTCTCCAAGGGCACGCAATTCGCGAGCGCGGCGCCTGATGACCGCGCCAGGCACATGATGGAGGAGAGCCGCGGCGGAAGTGCCCGGCCGCTTTGAGTATGAAAAGACGTGGAGGTAGGTGAAGGGGAGCGCCTCGATGAAGGCAAGCGTTGCAGCGTGATCTTCATCGGTCTCGCCAGGGAAGCCAGCGATCACGTCGGCACCGACGGCGGCGTTGGGGAGCCGCTCGCGGATCAACTCGACGCGGCGCGCATAGTGCTCGGCGCGGTACCAGCGATGCATCCCGGCGAGAATACGGTCCGAGCCGGACTGGAGCGGCATGTGGAAATGGCGGGCGATGCGCTCCGTTGAAGCAAAGAGTTCGACGAGATCGCGCGTGACGTCCATCGGCTCGATGGAGCTGATGCGCAAGCGCTCGACCGCCGTCTCGTCAAGGATGTGGCGAAGCAAGTCTTCGAACTCGACGCGCGGGGACAGGTCACGCCCATACATGCCGAGATTGATCCCGCTAAGGACAATTTCGCGGTAGCCGGCGGCGCTAAGCTTTTGCAGTTCACGAATCACGTTTTCCGGCGGCAGGCTGCGGCTTTTGCCGCGAACAAAGGGAATCACACAGAAGGAGCAACGCGAATTGCAGCCGTCTTGAATCTTGAGAGTGGGGCGCGTGTGATGGCCTTCGCCGCCAAAGACGGGCGCCGCCAGCAGCGTTTTTTGTTCGAAGATGTCGCCAACCAGAATTTCCGCAGGCGGCGTTGCTGAGGCCAAGGATGATGCGGGCGCAAGGGCGGAGAGCGGAAAAAGAGCGCTCGAAAGCGGACCTGCGCGCCCCGGCGTGAGAGACCCGAGTAGTTCCGGGATTTGCGGCTTGTGGGAATTACCGACCACCCAAGCCACCCCGGGGAGCCGGCTCAATTCCTCGGGTGCGCGCTGTGCATAGCACCCGGTGACAATCACGCGTACGGCAGGGTTTGCGGCATGTAGCTTGCGAATTGCGTCGCGGGCTTGCGCGTCTGCAGAAGCAGTCACCGTGCAGGTATTCACGACGACGATATCCGCGAGAGAAGAGTCCGGCGCGGAGGTGCAGCCGCGGAGGAGCAGTTGCCGCTCAAGAGCCGCGCCATCGGCTTGCGTGGCGCGACAACCAAACTGCTGGATGTAAAAGGCCGGCATCGGTTTCTTTGCTAGTACGGAAGCTTCAAGCCTTAAAAAGCCTGGGGAATAAGGATATCGGCTTTCCGTGCTCGCGGAAAGTGGGAGTGTGGACAAAGCCCGCCGTTTACGCCGGCCCTCGTCTCATCTGCTCGCGCGCGCCTTTACTCGCCGGAGGCGCGCCGCTACAATCTTTCGGCACTCATGGGCTATCGAAGGAACAATCCGACAGCGCTCGACAATCCGAAAATTTCCATCGTCATACCCGCATACAACGAAAAAGCTACGATTGAGGAGATCTTGCGGCGCGTGCTGGACACGGAAGTGCGCAAGGAAGTGATCATCGTGGACGATTGTTCGACCGATGGAACGCGGCAGATTCTGGAGGGGATGGCTGCCCGACAGGAGAGCAACGAAAAGTCCGCTCCGGCGCAAGACGGCGGCGAGCCCGTGGAATTGCGGGACCTACGGTTCTTCTTTCAGGCATCCAACCAGGGGAAAGGCGCGGCACTGCGACGCGGATTTGCGGAGGCAAACGGGGAAATTGTGCTAGTGCAGGATGCAGATCTCGAATATGACCCGCGGGACTATGGCGTCTTGCTTGAGCCCATCATTGACGGACGGGCCGACGTGGTCTATGGTTCACGATTTCTCGGCGGACCGCAGCGCGTGCATTACTTCTGGCACTACGTGGGCAATCGCACCCTTACGCTGTTCTCGGACATTTTCACGAACCTGAAGCTGACTGACATGGAGACCTGTTACAAAGCAATGCGCAAGGAAGTTCTGAAGGGCATGGAGCTGAAATCCAACCGGTTTGGGTTCGAGGTGGAAATAACCGCGAAAATCGCCAAAGGCAAGTGGAGAATCTACGAGGTGCCGATTAGCTACGCCGGACGGACGTACGAAGAAGGGAAAAAAATCACCTGGAAGGACGGAGTGCAGGCGCTGTGGTACATCATCCGATACCGGCTGGGCGATTAGGCGGAGGCTCTGGCGTCATCCCCGTAGCCGCGAGGATGTTTCTGCTTCCAGGCCCACGCCGACTGAATGATCTCTTCCAGCGAAGAATGGGAAGCTTCCCAGCCCAACACGCGCTTTAGTTTTTCTTTGCTCGCCACCAACACTGCGGGATCGCCGGGACGCCGCTGGCCAAGCTTGCGGGCAATTTTGCGACCCGTGACGCGCTCGGCGGCGTCAATCACTTCCAGGATGGAAAAACCGCGGCTATTGCCGACGTTAAAGGCTTCCCCTGAGACGCGGTCAATCTCCAGAAGGGCGCGCACGTGGGAATCTGCGATGTCCAGGACGTGAATGTAATCGCGAAGGCAGGTGCCATCGGGTGTGGGATAGTCCGTTCCGAAGACGTCGACATGGGGCAGGTCTCCCGCGGCTGCGTCCAGGACACGCGGAATCAAGTGGGTCTCCGGGCGATGATGTTCGCCGCGCTCGGGGGAAGCACCCGCAGCATTAAAATAGCGGAGGCTGGCGTATTGAAGTCCGGTATATGTGCGATAGTCCGCCAGTATGCCCTCGAAGACCAGCTTGGATTTTCCATAGGGATTGATGGGCGCCTTGGGATGGTCCTCGGGTATGGGAACGACCTGCGGCTCGCCATACGTGGCGGCCGTGGAGGAAAAAATGAACTTGCGCACGCTGTGGCGGGTCATGGCGTCGAGCAAATTTACGCCGCAGGCTACGTTGGCGGCGTAAAAGACACTCGGCTCCTTCATAGACTTGGCAACCAGCGCTTCGCCGGCGAAGTGCATCACCGCGTCAATCTTATGCTGGACGAAAACGGCTTCGAGCTGTCCGCGGTTTGCGAGATCCGTCTTGCAGAAGGCGGTGGCGGGCGGCACGGCGGCACGGTGCCCATCCTGCAGACTATCCAGGGCGACCACGTTCATGCCGCGCGAAAGCAGAACTTCCGCGCAAATGCTGCCGATGTAACCCGCCGCTCCTGTAACGAGAATATTCACGCGATTCTGCTCCTCAAATTGTGCAGATAGCTTGCAGCTTCCATAGCGGACACCAGCATACATCAGGAAGGCGAGAGGAACGCCCTGGCGGGCAACAAAGAAGATTGACATGCCGGGGATTGTGATTTTTTGCGAGCGCTACCTGCACACCACGCGCATCTTGCACCAATTGGCCTGAAACGATCCGCTCACACGTCCAAGTTTGGGAAACTCCAGCTCATACGAACCTTTGGCGCCTTTCTCCTGCGAAAAGCTTTCGATATGAATTGATCCTGACGTCGCCCGCTCGCAAGGTTGCTGCTCGCCTTTGCAGTAGGAGGCGCCTCCCCAATTCGATTTGACATCGAGCGAAAACGTCTGGTCAGCGTGGAGAGGCAGGTCGCGCCAGAAGCTGATGGTCAGTTGAATCACATCGCCCTGCCCGCACTTTAACGGACTGCCGGAAAAGTGGAGGTCCACGGCGGGGCCGTCCCAGGGAGCGCAGGATACGCCAACGGTGGCGTAGGGAAACTTGTCTTTTTCCATGGCAACCACACAACCGAATGCCAGCAGCAGAAGAGCAGCCACGGCCGGCCATGTTCTACCCATTGCGATGATGGCATTCATAGGTCGCTAAGCCTTGATTTACGAGCCTGACTCGAAAGTTGACGCTACTCTTCCGGCCCCCCGGATATGCCTTCCGGACCTTTGCCAGAATCAGTCTTGAGGCAGCCGGCGCTGGAAGGTCAAGAGGATGAGGTCGGCGCGGCGGCGCACGCCGAATTTGTTGAGCAGATTGGAAACGTGAAACTTTACGGTGCGCTCGGCGATATTCAGCTTGCTGGCGATCTCCTTGTTCGAGAGGTTTTCCAGAAGCGAATCCAGGACTTCTTGCTCGCGGCGGCTGAGATTGGTGACGGTATCGGTCTTGAGCCTGCGCCCCTGGCCAGTGAGAATGGAATCCACAAATCCGGAGAGAAGTTGCCGAGGCACCCAAAATCCGCCGTTGGCCACCAGTGGTAGCGCGCGGATTAGCTGATCGCGGGCTTCCATGTAGGTGAGCAGGCCTTTGACACCCAGGCGCAGCAGAGAAAAGCTGTTCGAATCGTTGAGCTGCTCGCCAACGACAATTAACCGGGATTCCGGAAAACGTTCCATGATGTTGGTCAGCAGCGCACCGGTGGCGGGCTTTGCCGCATGCGCATCAATCACATAGACCTGGGCCTTGGGCGGTTCAAGATTGCGCAGGTCCGGGGCCAACATGGAATCGAGCTGCTGGGTTACGATCTTGAAAGGTGCCTTCTCCAAAATGCGCTCGAATTCGCCCAGCACCAGGGGATGCGGCGAGAGGAGGCACACCGTCAATTTTGAGGAAGCGCGTTTCGTAGTCACTCTTGTCAGCCTAAGAGAAAACTGGCCGAAGGGGCAAGTCCCTTAAGCGGGCCTGTTCACCAACTGTTACTGACGGTTAGGGTGCTTCAGGAGGGCCACTTTTAGCGGGATTTCCACGATTCTCCCGGCTGCGCGGCCATCTCACAAATGAGGAATTCGGCCAGTCTTTCCCCTGCCGACCAAGATATTTTTGGAAGCGGCGAGAATCCTGGCAGGATCGCTGCCGACAAGCAGGTTGGTGCCGTGGGAAATAGTTACGAGTCGCTCGATTATTCTTACTGGAAGGGATAGCAAGTATAGCACCGGGAAAATGCGCTTTTGGCCGTCGTCTTCCTCGTTCGCGCCTAAAAATCATCCCTTCCCTGCTTCCCTGTTCGTGATTGGCTACTCGTCGCGTAAAATATGGGGGATAGCCAAGCCTGGTTTACTCTGCGGTGAACCGCCATTTCCCCGATGAACCGGCAAGGAGCGTGGCGTCCGTCGCAATGCGTAACCTGAACGAATCCGCGAAGGCCCTGCGAGAGTTGCTCTCGCAACGCATCCTTGTGCTCGACGGCGCCATGGGCACCATGCTGCAACAGCGCAACCTGAGCGCCGAGGATTTTGGCGGACCCGCGCTGGAAGGGTGCAACGAGAATCTCGTACGCACACGGCCGGACGTCGTACTGGTTGTCCACCGGAAGTACCTGGAAGCGGGCGCGGACATCATCGAGACCGACACATTTGGCGCGGCTCCTATCGTGCTCGCGGAATATGGCCTTGCCGCTGAAGCGCAGCACCTCAACCAGCGCGGGGCAGAATTGGCGCGGCAGGCGGCGGAC
>Ga0307479_10000453_pt1 | contig 37079 bp, 35 predicted proteins | sample atmos_gasesECM4C_FD_203743 | JGI IMG/M metagenome (GOLD analysis project Ga0307479, IMG submission 203743) | Hardwood forest soil microbial communities from Morgan-Monroe State Forest, Indiana, United States - atmos_gasesECM4C_515 | ecosystem: Environmental > Terrestrial > Soil > Temperate...
GCGAGTTCGGGCTGGATTTCTCGCGCGGCTGATTTTTTCGCGCGGCTGAGCCGCGCACAGGGGAGGGCCGCTCCGGGCCTATCTTTTGGGGCGACACCGGCGTAGCCTTCCCCGGGCAATCGCGTAAGCCCGGTTTGGAGGTATCTGCCATGTGGGTTCGCGCTTCCTCGCTTCGTGCGGCTCCCGGCACGATCCAGGGTCTGATCGACGACTTCATCCAGAACACGGTGCCCAAGATCAAGGCGACGCCGGGGAACGTCGGCGCCGTGCTCCTGGTCAACCGAGAGCAGGGCAAGTGCCTCGCCCTCACCTACTGGAAGGATCGGGCCGCGCTCGACTCCAGCGAGGCCACCGGCACCAGCCTGCGCACCGCGGTGGCGACCCAGAGCGGCGCCACCATCGAGGGCGTGCAGCGCGCCGAGACGGTGCTCATGGAGCGGGTCGGGCAGCCGCAGGCGGGCGCCTATTCCCGGGCCACCCAGTTCACCTGCCCGGCGGATCGCATGGACGCGGGCGTGGCGCACCTGCGCACCACCGTGGTGCCCAACCTCAAGAGCATCGCCGGCTTCAAGGCCCTGATCTGCGCGATCAACCGGGAGACCGGCACGTGCGTCGTCTCGAGCGTCTGGGAGTCGCTCGACGCGCTCAAGGCCAGCGAGGCCCAGGTGGCTCCGACCCGCGAAGAGGCGATCAAGGTCTTCGGCGGCAGCAACATCAGCGTGGAGATCTACGAGTCCGTCTACGTCGACGTGCAGGCGCCCGTCACCAACTGAGCCGGCGGGGGGAGCCGCCGCGCCGTCACCAGGGCGTCGCGGCGGCTTCACCCCTCCTCACCGTCTGTTCGGCGCGATGCGACCCGCGGACGCCCGGCGCCCAGCAGACTGGGCGGATGATCGTCCACCTCGCCGGCCAGAACGGCCGGGAGACGCACAGCCCCGCCTACCTCGACGCGCTGGGGCCGCTGCGTCCCCTGGTCGAGGACGACTCGCTCACCGAGATCATGGTCAACGGCCCCGGCCTGGTCTACGTGGAGCGCAACGGCCGCCTCGAGGAGACCGACGTCCGCTTCGCCGACACCGACGAGCTGCTCAACCTGATCAGCTCGATCGCCGAGGCGGTGGGGCGGACCATCGACATCCATCACCCCATCTGCGACGCCCGCCTCTTCGACGGCTCGCGGGTCGCCGCCTCGATCCCGCCGGTGGCGGTCAACGGGCCGCTGCTGACCATCCGCAAGTTCGCCAAGGACCCGCTGGGCATCGCCGACCTGATCGCGCTGCGTACCCTCGACCAGGCCACCGCCGAGCTGCTCGAGGCGGCGGTGCTGGCCCGCTGCAACATCATCGTCAGCGGCGGCACGGGCAGCGGCAAGACCACCCTGCTCAACGTCATCTCCGGCTTCATCCCCAGCACCGAGCGGATCGTCACCATCGAGGACGCCGCCGAGCTGCAGCTGCGTCAGCGCCACGTCTGCACCCTGGAGGCGCGGCCCTCGCGGGGTGAGGACCAGGGCATCTCCATCCGCGACCTGGTGCACCACTCGCTGCGCATGCGGCCCGACCGCATCGTGGTGGGGGAGTGCCGGGGCGGCGAGGCCCTGGACATGCTCCAGGCCATGAACACGGGCCACGACGGCTCACTCACCACGATCCACGCCAATGCCGCGCGCGACTGCATCTCCCGCCTGGAGACGCTCGTGCTCATGGCCGGCGTCGACCTGCCGCTGCGGGCGATCCGCCAGCAGATCGCCGGCGCCCTGGACATCGTCGTCCAGCTCAGCCGCCTCCGCGACGGCTCGCGGCGGATCACCTCGGTCACCGAGGTGCTGCGCATGGAGGGGGACACGATCACCATGCAGGAGCTCTGCCGGTTCGAGGCCCGCGGGCTCGACGCCGAGGGGCGCATCGCCGGGGAGCTGCTCCCCGGCGGGGTCCGCCCCGAGCTCCTTCACACCCTGGAGTCCCTGGGGTTGCCCCTGCCCTCGATGTTCGCTCCCTCGCAGCGCAGGCTCTGAGCAGGGACACTCCTGCTACCGTGGAGGCTACGCGTCTCCCCCTTTGACGCGGCGCCGGGTGTCCCGCCCCTCCCTTCCTCGACGGGCTCTCGACTAGCGACGTACTCGAGGATGCAGGAGGACTGCAGACCATGCAGAGCGGACAGATCAAGAAGCTGGTCTCCGACCGTGGCTTCGGCTTCATCACCGGTGATGACGGCCAGGAGTACTTCTTCCACCGCAGCGGCACCAACGTCGACTTCGACGGGCTGCGCGGCGGCGAGAAGGTCACATTCGAGATCGAGCGCAGCCAGAAGGGCCCGCGCGCGACTCGGGTGACGGTCGAGGCCTAGCCTCTCACCCGTCCCAGGTGAGACGGGGCGTCGAGTTCCAGCCGTAACTGGCAGGAACGCGGCGCCCCGTTTTTTATTGGCCGCGGCGGCGGCGCCTCAGCAGGGGGACGGCGACGACCACGGCGGCGGCGGTGAGGCTCGCCATGCCCGCGCGGGCGGCGACTCCGGACGTGTTGGGGGTGGCGGCTGCTGCCGTCGTCGGCGATGCGGGCGCGGGCTGCCCCGAGCCCGGCTGCTGGGCCGGGGTCACGTTGGTCGACGTTGCCGGCGCGTCGCTCGCGGCGTAGAGGCCCTTGCCTGACGACTGGCGCAGCACGTAGTTCTGCACGTCGTTGCTGGTGCTCGCGGTGTCCGACATCGGCGCCGCGGCGATGCACTCCTTGCTGGTGCACGTCTTGGTGTACGCCACCAGGACGCGACCCGCGCTGTCCACGGTGATGTCGTTGAAGTCGAGCATGTTGCGGTTGCTGCAGACGTTGTTCGTCGGAAAGCTCTTCGGAGAGCCCGGCGCGATGCCCTGGTTGTCGATGCAGCCGCGGTGCACCGGATCGCCCGTAGTGGCGTCGACGGTGCTCCAGGTGCGGCCCTGGTCGTACGTGGTCGACACGTACAGGTCCCACATGCCGATGAAGCCGTTCTGCTGGTCGTCGCCGACGCCGGAGCTGCCCAGGAAGGCGACGGCGGCGCGGTCGTCGTCACCGGAGGCCACCACGGGGAACATCACGTTCTGGATGCCCGGCGGGTTGAGGTTGGCGGTGCGGATCCAGGTCTTGCCCTCGTCGAGCGAGATCGACACCTTGGCGGCCGTGGTGTGCGCGCTCTCCGCATCGCTGATGTTCTTGCCGTCCTCCCAGGTCATGTAGAGGGTGTTCTTGGGACCGACGGCCACCGCGTTGTCGCTCTCGTCGGTGTTGCTGCCGTTGGGGTTCATGCGGACCGTCCAGGTCTGCCCGCCGTCGGGGCTGACCGACACCGACGGGAAGCCGCCCTGGTACTCGGTGTTGGTGAGGTTGGACGTGGTCGCCGTGCCGCCGCAGCCCTTGAAGGGGAGGTACGCGGTGCCGTCGGGGCCGACCTTCATGTGGCCGTGCAGCGCCGAGCAGGCGCCGCCCTCGGCGGCGAAGGTGCTGTTGCTGTCGCCGGTGTCGTTGGCGGGGGTGTTCTGCGTCGGCACGCCGGGGCCGAAGGTGGTGCCGCCGTCGAGGCTGACGCCGCAGGCGCCGTTGAAGCTGTTCTGGGCGCAGTAGTAGACGGCGTCGGTCCCCGTGTGCGGCAGGGCTCCGGCGGGGAACGGCCCGACGCCGACGCTCTCGTGGTCGAGCAGCGCGCCCGGCGCGATGCCGGTCGAGTTGCTCCACGTCGCTCCCGCGTCGTCGCTGTACCAGACCGTCGAGCCCACCGCGGCGAGCTCGGCGAAGAAGGTGCGGTTGATCGCCGGGTCGACGGTGACGATGGTGTCCAGGGTGTTGAGGTTGCCGCCCGTTGGGGTCACGTCGGTGTTGGTCATCGGCGAGCCGGGCTTGCTGTCATCCCAGGTGAGCTGGGAGACGCCCACGCCGGCGCCGTACAGCGCGGCCTTCTGAGCCGGTGCCCAGCCGATCGAGGGCTCGCCGCTCTCGCCGTTGGTCAGCGCGACGGGGTACTCGCGGTAGCTCGAAGCGGTGGCGGGAGCGCTCTGCGCGCCGACCTCGACCGGAGCCGAGAGCAGGCACACGCCGGCGATGGTGAGCACGGCCGCACAGGTGCGGCGGAGCACAGCAGGCATTGGACTTCACTCCTTCCAGCATCCGCGGGTCGGGGCTGCGTGACCCGGCGGTCGATTAGAATACTGCACCGGCCACGTCGTAACCCAGGGACGCAGCACCCTGGGCCATCTCCCAGCGGTGTGCGCCTCCGAACGCAACACCCCTTCCACATGAGGTGACCGCGCGTCCAATGCTGGGTCGACTCTCTCGTTTCGTGCTCGCCCACCGCGTGTGGATCGGACTGTTCTGGCTGGTCGTCGCCCTGGCCGGCATCGCCACGTCCAGCACCACGGTCAGCCGCCTGTCCACCTCGTTCTCCGTGCCCGGGCGCGAGGGGGTGGAGACCAGCGCCCGCATCCAGTCGCTCTACGACATCAGCGACGAGGCGGACACCATGGTCCCCGTCGTCCAGCTCCCCGCGGGAACCACGGTGGACAGTCCCGGCATCCACGACCAGCTCGCCGCCTTCGACGACCAGGTTCGGGTCGCGGGCGGGCAGGACGCGGAGGGCCGTCCCGCGCTCAAGGTGGTCAGCTATGCCTCGACGGGCGACCGCCACCTGGTCAGCGCCGACGGGCGGACCACCTACAGCATCGTCACCCTGCCCCGGCTCAAGCCGGGCACCGGCTTCGAGGTGCCCAAGGAGGAGGTGGCGCTGCGCAACCTGGTCAACAACGCGCAGGTGGCCGGTGGCACGGCTCGGCTCACCGGCATCGACGAGCTGGCCCTCAACAACGGAGGCAGCAGCGGGCCGAGCCTTCTCGTCGAGATCGTCCTGGGTGGCGTCGGCGCCCTGGCGGTGCTGGTCTTCGTCTTCGCCAGCTTCCTGGCGCTGCTGCCCCTGGTCATCGCCATCGTGTCCATCGTCACCACCTTCCTGCTCCTGCTCGGCATCACGGCCTTCGCCGACGTCTCCTTCATCGTGCAGTTCCTGGTGGGCCTGATCGGGCTCGGCGTGGCCATCGACTACTCGCTGATCATCGTCACCCGCTGGCGCGAGGAGCGGGCCAACGGGCTGGCCAACGACGACGCCATCAACAAGGCGATGGAGACCGCCGGCAGCGCGGTGCTGTTCAGCGGGACCACGGTGGGCATCGGCCTGCTCGCCCTGATCGTGCTGCCGGTGCCGTTCCTGCGCAGCATCGGCTACGGAGGGCTGCTCATCCCGGTGGTCAGCGTCGCCGTGTCGCTCACCCTGCTGCCGGTGATCCTGCACTCCATCGGCGCCCCCGACGTGCGCTGGCCGTGGGGGTACGGGCACTCGCCGAAGGCGGTGCTGTACTTCGTGCCCCGGCTGTTCCGGCGGCTCGCCCTGTTCCCCAACATCCGCAAGGAGGCGCACGCCAGCAGGGGGTGGGTGGCCTGGGCGCGCCTGGTGGTCGGCCGCCGCGCCGTCGCGGCCGCGCTGGCCATCGTCATCCTCGTCGCCCTGATCGTCCCGGCGACGCACATCACCGTCGGCGTGCCGGTGGCCAACTCGCTGGCCCAGAGCGGGGCGGCGCGTGAGGGCCTCGACATGATGACCGCGGCGGGGCTGGACCAGGCAGGCTTCGAGCCCCACATGATTCTGGTCAGCGGTGGCAAGAACACGCAGGCCGTGGCCCAGGCGGCGGCGCACGTGTCCGGGATGGACACCGCCTTCGTGCCCACCGGCCCCGGCTGGGAGCCGGTCGGCGGCACCTCGCTGGTGCTCGGTCTGAGCAACCTCAACGCGGACAGCTCGCAGGGCCGCGACCAGATCGACAACCTGCGCACCGCGGTTCGCGCCACGGCCGGCGACGGCACCGCCACCGTCGGCGGCGCCCGCGCGGGCAGCGCCGACTTCGTTTCTGCCGTCTATGGCAATTTCCCGCTGATGCTGGCGCTGGTGGTGGTGATCACCTTCATCCTGCTGGCCCGCGCCTTCCGCTCGCTGCTGCTGCCGCTCAAGGCGGTGATCCTCAACGTCGCCTCGCTGGGCGCCGCGTACGGGATCATGGTCCTGGTCTGGCAGGACGGCCACGGCAGCAAGCAGCTCTTCGGCGTCGACGCCACCGGCGCCATCGTCGAGTGGATCCCGCTGATGGTCTTCGCCTTCCTCTTCGGGCTGTCGATGGACTACGAGGTCTTCATCCTCTCGCGGATGCGCGAGGAGTACGACCGCGGCGGCCGCACCGACCTCGCCGTGGTCCGCGCCATCGGCCGCACCGGCCGCCTGGTCACCGCGGCGGCGCTGATCCTGTTCCTCGCCTTCCTCGCCCTGGCCAGCGGTCCCGACTCGCAGACCAAGATCTTCGCCACCGGGCTGGCCGCGGGCATCCTGCTCGACGCCACCGTGGTGCGCATGCTGCTCGTCCCCGCGCTGGTGTCGCTGTTCGGGCGCTGGAACTGGTGGCTGCCCAAGCTGCCCGCCTCACTCATCCGCGTCCGCCCGTCGCAGCCCCACTCAGAGCTCCGCGCCCCGGTGATGCCCGGCGAGGCCTGAAGCAGTTCCGGCCAGGGCCGGACGTAACGTTTGACGCCGTTGCAGGCAGTCGGCGCGATTCGCAAAAATCGACGCCTCGCCACCGCCGCGAGCAGGAAGGGCCGGACGGGCCAGGAAGGGAGGCCAGCAATGCGTCGTGTGACGCTGACCACGGTTGCGATCGCCATCGCTGCATGCGCACTGCCCGCCGCTGCACGGGCTGACGTCACCACGTCCGCTCCGTCGCCCCAGCAGGCCGCGCTGGCCACGTTGTTCCTCGGACCGACGAGCCCAGGACTGACCTCGCTTCCCAGCGACGCCAACGGCGCCCTCGCCCAGGCCATCGACGCGGTCGCCACCGATCTCGGCGTCACCACGGACGGCGCAGCAGCCGTCGCGTCGGCCCAGCTGCCCGCCGCCGTGACCGGACGGCTCGCGGTTGTGCTGCAGGACATGCACGCCTGCGACGCCGTCACCGCCGCCGCGGTGGCGCAGGCGCAGACCGCGGTGATGTCGCCGACGGGGGACGGCATGCCCGCGGTCCCCGCCTCGTCGGCGCCCGCCATCCAGCTCTGCGCAGCACAGCTCTACACCGACGGCACGGCGCTCAAGGACTACGTGCGCGCCGGCACGGCCAACGGCACGATGTCGAGCTCGGACCACGTCCTCGACGTCTGGCCCGTCGTCCGCTATGACACGACCGGCACCGGCCACGAGTACGACTGGGACTACGCCCTGACCGTGGCCACCGGCAACAACCTCTTCTACAACAACGCCGGCAGCAACGTCATCGACCCCTTCCACGGCGCCATCGACGGCCAGCCCGCGCGCGGCTGCGAGCTGGTCAGCGAGATCCTCGGCGCCGCCGTGCCGCAGTGTGTGCTGGCGTCGTCGCTGCTGATCCAGGTCGGCGGCTCGCACAACGTGTTCGGACGCCTGCAGACGCCCGACGCCGACGCCTTCATGCCGGGGACCAATCCTCCGGTGCCGTGCACCACCGGCAACCTGGTGCGCCGCCTCTTCACCGAAGGTGCGTCCGTCGCCGGCGCCGGCATCCTCATCAACACCAGCACCGGCGACAACCTGTACCTGGGCAAGGTCGGCTCCCAGGGCGTCGGCCACAACAGCGGCGTCGGCCTCCTCGAGGTCGAGGGTGGCAACAACGTGTTCGACGCCATCCGCAACGCCCAGGGCTTCGGCTTCATCGGCGGCATCGGCATCCTGCACAGCAGCGACGCGACCAACACCTTCACCCACTACATGCCCGCGGCCACCGCGGTCGGCGACGCGACCAGCACCCCAGGCACCGGCATCGTCGACGACGCCGGCAACTGCGAGGGCCGTCCCCGCCACCTGCAGGGCGCGGGCGAGCTGGAGGGCGTCGGCATCCTCTACGCCGAGCGCAGCAGCGGCCGGTACGACTCCAACACCGACCTCGCGCAGGGGACGGGCGACATCCTCCCGCCCGGCACGCCGCAGCCCCACCTGGGCGGACCGGGCAACGGCATCCTGCTCAGCCGCCACACCGTGCGGGCGCGCTACACCGGCGTGCCCGGTCGGGCGCAGGACAGCCTGGTCGTCGGCGTGCGCACCAGCTCGGTGCCGTCCGAGGCCTACGACATGTTCGACGACGACGTCTTCCCGTTCGACGGGGCGTCGACGTGCACCGGCTGCTCCTCCACGCAACAGGTGCTCACCCAGCTCGCCATCACGGCGATGAGCGCGCCGTAGGCCTGCCGTAACCCCGGCGCGGTCGCTGCGTTTGCTCGACTGAGGCTTCGCCCTCACCGCGGTGGAAGGAGGAGGCAGGGGGATGCGTGGAAGGAAGGTGTTGAGGCGCTGGCCGCTCGCCGGCGCGGCGCTCGTGGCCATGGCCGGCTGCGGGGCTGCGAGCGGACCAGCCGGCACGTCGCCGCCGGCCGTCGAGGCCGGGTCGCCGCAAGCGTCCGGCCTCCTCGCGACGGGCACCTCGCCGCAGTGGGTCCAGCTCAGCGTCGCGCCCGGCCCCCTCGCCCGCAACTCCGGTGGCTTCGCCTACGACCCCGGCAGCGGCCGGCTGATCCTCTCCGGCGGCAAGCACGGCTGCGGGCCCTCGGCGACGAGCTACACCGACACCTGGACGCTCGACAGCACCGCCTGGCAGCAGCAGCACCCCAAGAACGACGGCCCCGGCGAGATGGCCGGCTTCGCCATGGCGTACGACCAGAGCTCGCGCCAGGTGCTGGCCCTGGGCGTCTTCTCCGGGTGTGGCGTCGCCACCGGGATGTTCACCTGGACCGGGACCGACTGGGTCCAGGCCCCGCAGTCGATGACGCTGCCCCATCCCTCGTTCTCGTACACGCTCACCTACGACGACGCCGGCCACCAGCTCCTCGCCGTGGGATCGACGCGTCCCGTGAACGCAGCGGGCAAGCAGACCGAGGAGACCTGGGCGTGGGACGGTCGGGCATGGACGCAGCTGCACCCCGCGCAGTCGCCGCCCCCGCTCGCCGGCGCCGCCGCGGCGTACGACCCGGCGAGCCGCCGGGTGATCCTCTTCGGTGGCAACGGCCTCAGCGACGATGGCCGCTCCGAGGCGGCGGTCGCCGACACCTGGGCATGGGACGGCGTCACCTGGACCCACCTCCATCCCGCCGCCAGCCCCTCGGCGCGGCTCGGCGCAGCGTTGGTCACCGACGCCACTCTCGGCCGGCCCATCCTCTTCGGCGGCGTCGACAGGCCGACCGACGCGAGCGGCGCGACCGTGCTCGCGGACACCTGGACGTGGGTCGCCGACACCTGGGTCCAGCAGCATCCCAGCGTCTCGCCGACGCCGCGCTTCTTCGCCCAGGCGGCGTACGACCCCAGTCGCAAGCAGGTCGTTCTCTTCGGCGGCGCCCTCAACGGGTCGACCGACAGCGATGACGTCTGGGTGTATCGCAGCCACTAGGCCTGCCGCAGCGGGGGTGCGGCGTCGCGTGCCGCACCTCGCCGCACCGGCAGCCCTGGCGACGCTGCTGGTTGGGTGCAGTGGCTCGCCGTCCACCGCTTCTGGTTCGGCCGGCCACGCCAGCGCCTCGGGCGCACCCTGCGTGGCCGCGTGGTCGACGGTGCACGTCCCCAAGCCGTCGGTGAGCACCGCGCGGCTGACCCACCTCGGCGTCGCCGGCGTGCCCGATGGGCTCGGGTCCATGGTGGCGCTCTCCTCGAAGGACATCTGGGCGGTGGGTGCGTTCACCAGGGGCTCGACCGACACGCAGGTCACCGCCCTCACCGAGCACTGGGACGGCGCGAGCTGGTCGCTGGTGCGCGTGCCCCACGACGCGGCGAGCACGCCGTCGGGAACACCCGGCGCCCTCCTCTCCGGCGTCGCCGCGACGTCGAGCCACGACGTCTGGGCGGTCGGCGCGGTCGCGTCTTCGGTTTTTGACCCCAGCGGCAACAGGCACGACGTCGACCAGACCCTGGCCGAGCACTGGGACGGAAGCCGCTGGTCGGTCGTCCGGGCCGCGGACGACTCGCTGGACGACGCCCTCCTGGCCGTGTCGGCGCTGTCGCCGTCGGACGTGTGGGCGGTGGGAACGTCGAGCCACAGCGCGGGTCCGAACGTGAGCTTCGTGACCCCGCTTGTCGAGCACTGGGACGGCACGCGGTGGTCGCTCGTGCACGTGCCCACTCCGGGGCTGGACCCGGCGAACACCGCCGCGGTCGCCGCCGCCGGCCAGCTGAAGGGCTACGACGAGGCGTCCTTCTCAGCGGTGCGCGCGATCGCCGCCGACGACGTCTGGGCGGTGGGGATGATCACCCGCAACGACGACACCGGCGTGGCGCCGACGCAGACCTTCACCGAGCACTGGAACGGGACGGAATGGCGGGTGGTCAACGCTCCCGACGTCCACGTCGGCGAGCTCCAGCACGGCGCCGACGACTCCCTCAACGCCGTGACCGCGACCCGGGCCAACGACGTGTGGGCGGTCGGTGCGGCCAGTCCCCAGGGAACCCTGACCCTGCACTGGGACGGCGCCACCTGGACGGTGATCCCCTCGGCGCGCGGCGGCTCCTACAGCTACCTGAGCGATGTCGCCGCGATCTCCGCCACCGACGTATGGGCCGTCGGCGACGCCATCGAGCACTGGGACGGCAAGCGGTGGACCCAGACGGCCACCATCGGCGGCAAGACCTTCCAGCCCCTGTCGGCCGTCGCCGCCGTCTCCGCGGGGGACGTCTGGATGGTCGGACCGGACGACTTCCTGCACTACGTCTGTCGCTGACCGGACGGCGGCGCCGGTGGCGCGGTGCTAGGGTGGTCGAGCCATCCGCATCGCCTTCGTCTCCTCCAGCATCCCGCGCCGCTGCGGCATCGCCACGTTCACGGCCGACCTGATGGCCGCCATCCGGGCGGCGGAGCCCGGCACCCGGATCAGCGTCGCGGCCATCGACGAGGCCAACGTGGTCCGGCCCTACGGACCGGAGGTGCGCTGGCGCATCCGGCAGGGGGAGCCCGAGAGCTACCGCAGCGCGGCCCTGGCGATCAACGCGTCCAACGCCGACGTCGTCAACGTGCAGCACGAGTTCGGCCTCTACGGTGTGTGGCGTGAGCCCGGCTACCGCGACGGGCGCTGGACGGAGACCGGGTACGAGGACCACCTGCGTGAGTTCCTCGACACCATCCGCAAGCCGGTGATCACCACCCTGCACACGGTGCTGCCCGACCCGCCGTCGTCGGTGCGCGAGGCCATGCGCTCGATCGCCGACCGCAGCGACGAGATGGTGGTCATGGTGGGCACCGCCATCGACGTCCTCGCCAGCGACTACGGGATCACCCACGCCCCGGTGGTCATCCCGCACGGCATGCCGGCGATCGACCCGCACGGGCGGGTGCGGCTCAAGGCCAAGCTCGGCGTCGAGGGACGCACCATCATCTCGACGTTCGGCCTCGTCGATCCCCGCAAGGGGTTGGAGTACATGATCGAGGCGATGCCCGCGGTGGTGGCGCGCCATCCCCGAGCGCTCTACCTGATCGCCGGGCAGACCCACCCCGAGCTGCTCAGGGCGCAGGGCGAGGCGTACCGCAACGGCCTGATCGAGGACGTGCGCCGCTTCGGCATGCAGGGACACGTCGCCTTCGTCGACCAGTACATGTCGCAGCGCGACATCGTCGACCTCCTGCTCGCCAGCGACGTCTACGTGACCCCGTATCTCGACCCCAACCAGATCACCAGCGGCACGCTGTCGTACGCGTTGGGAGCCGGCAAGGCGGTGGTGTCGACGCCGTATCTGCATGCCGCGGAGGCGCTCGCCGACGACCGCGGCGTGCTCGTCCCGTTTCGTGACTCGGCAGCCCTGGCCGACGCGGTGCTGTCGATCCTCGGTGACCCGGAGCGCAAGCAGACGCTGGAACGCAACGCGTACGCGTACGCCAAGGACTCGGCGTGGCCACAGGCGGCGGCACGTTTCGTCGAGCTGGCTCGCAGTGTCGACCGCGCGCACCAGGCGCGACACGCGGACCGGCGCTCCACGTCTCGCCGTGTCGACGCGGGACTCGGCCTGCGCGTCGCCGGCAACCCGATCCTCACCCCGGCCGACGTGCCGCCGTCGCGCCCCGGGCTGGAGGTGGTGTCGGTGTTCAACGCCGCCGCGGCGCAGGTGAACGGCGAGGTGGTCCTGCTGCTCCGCGTCGGAGAGCGGCCCCGCACCGACGTCGATCCGCCCGAGGGCTCGATGACCTTCGACCTGAGCGGTCCCGAGCCGCGGCTGGAGCCGCTGCCACCGGGCATCACCCGTGAGGAGCTCGTCGGCGTCGCCTTCCTCGACACCGCGCCGCAGCCGCCGCAGGTCATCGACGTCTACCTGCCCAGGGACATGCCCGGGCTCGACCTCAGCGACCCGCGCACCATCCGCTACCGCGGCTCGACCGGTGGCTTCACCGCGGCGGCCGACGACGTCACCGACTTCCTCACCCAGATGTCCCACCTGCGCGTCGCGCGCAGCAGCGACGGCGTGCACTTCGAGGTCGACTGCGCACCCGCGGTCGCGCCCGCCGACCGCTTCGAGGAGTACGGCTGCGAGGACCCTCGCGCGACACGGCTCGACGGTGCGTGGGAGGTCACCTACGTCTCGGTCAGCCGGCTCGGCATCACCACCAGCCGCATCACCACCAGCGACTTCCGCGAGTTCGAGCGCAAGGGCGTGATGTTCCTCCCCGACCACAAGGACGTGGTGCTGTTCCCGGAGCGCATCAACGGCCGCTACGTGGCGCTGACGCGTCCCATGCCGCAGTCGTTCGGACGGGTGCTCGGCATCTGGATCGCGTTCTCCGACGACCTGCAGCAGTGGGGCAACCACCAGCCGCTGGCGCTGCCGCGCTGGGGGATGTGGGACGAGCTGCGCACCGGCGCGGGTACCGTTCCCTTCCGCGTGGCCGAGGGCTGGCTGGAGCTCTACCACGGCGTCGACCGCGACCAGCGCTACGCGATGGGTGCGATGCTCCTCGATGCCGACGACCCCACGCGGGTCCTCGCCCGCTCGCGACGCCCCATCCTCGTGCCCAGCGAGCCGTTCGAGCGGGCCGGGGTCTTCAGCAACGTGGTGTTCTCCTGCGGGCACGTGCCGCTCGACGGCGACGGCGAGCGCATCCGCCTCTACTACGGCGCCGCGGACACCTGCCTGGGTGCGGCCGACTTCGTCGTGCGCGACATCGTCGACGACCTGGACCCGTGCTGAGGCAGCTGGCCCGGCTGACCCACGCGGTGCCCGCGGCCGGACCAAACGCGGTGGCCCTCGCCGTGTACGCCGGTGCCGACGACGTTCCCATCATGGCGCGCGAGTCGGGAACAGAAGGGGTCGCCTGCGTCGACGACGCTGCGCGCGCGATCGTGCTGCTCTGTGCACTGTGGGAGAGGACCGAGCTGCCGTGGGTCCGCACGTGGTGCGACGGACTCCTGGACTTCGTCGTCTGGATGCAGGACGACGACGGCAGGTGGGTCAACTTCATCGTCGATTGGAGTGACGTCCGCAATCGCAGCGGCATCAGCTCGTTCCCCGGCGGCGCCTTCTGGCAGGCGCGCGCGCTGCAGGCGGTTGCCCGCGCCGCCATCGTCTTCGGCGACGCGCGCGCCGAGACGGCGTTGCAGCGCGGTCTCGACTCGATGCGCGCGCCGGCGCCACCCGACGTGCGCGCCCTCCACGTCATGACGGCGCTCGACCTGCTGCGCGCCGGGCGCTGTCCAGACTTGCGCGATCACCTGGCCGCGTGGATCGACGAGATGCTCGCCTGCAGCAGCGATGGGATGCTCATGAACTCCGCCGACGAGTCGGGTCGCCCGCACCTGTGGGGGCACGTGCAGGAGGCGGCGCTCGCCGGCGCCGGCGCGTTGCTCGGGCGAGACGACGTCATCGCGGTTGCGCGGCGCAGTGCGGAGCTGGTGTTCGCGGACGTCATCGAGTCCGGCTTCGACCTCGACCACGTGCAGCCCTACGACGTCACCTCGGCGATCCAGGTGATGGACAGCCTGCACGCTGTCACCGGGTCTGCGCACCACGCGGACCTCGCCGCCAAGTCTCGCGGGTGGTTCGACGGCCGCAACCCGTCGGGACTTCCCGTCTACGACGCCGAGAGAGGGCGCGTCGCCGACGGCATCGACAACGGCTGCGTCAGCCGCAACTCGGGCGCCGAGGCCAACGTCGTTGCAGCGCAGGCCCTGCTCGATCGCGCGGTGCAGCATGCTCGGCGTCGGGAAGGCTTTACGGTACTCGAACCTGGCTGATCTCAGGCACCGATCGTCACGCCCCTCTGAGGGCAGGGATTAGCGGACGACCCCGATGTAAGCGACGCCCGCGGCGTTGACCGCCCCAAGCACGGCGAGCAGGGCGTAGTTCACTGTGCGGGCCTTGGTCCACCAGCGGTTCTCTCCGCCGCGCCAACCCGGGGTCGAGGCGATCGCCAGCTCACTGACGCCGAGTATCTTCGCGATTCTCGTTGCCTGCTCACGGGCCGCATGCTGGTACCCGACTTGGCGCCGAGTGGCAATACCGGCAAAGGCAGCGAGAGCGATCCCGGTGATGAAGATCAGGACCGTCAGGAAGCGGCCGTCGCCATGATCCGAGATGCGCAGCAGACCGGTGCCGATGGTGATCACAGCGACGTCGAGAGCCGTGTACCACTGGAACCTCTGGTTGTTCAGTTGAACCTGAAAACGGTAGTCGTCAACGTGCATCTGATAGAGCCGCCAGAGCTCGTCACGACTGTCGTTCGAGGGATCGATGGTACCGACTCCCGGGGCAGTCAGAAAGGAACGCGAGGGTCGACTACTGCCCATGCAAAGCGTACAGGTGTTTCCGCCGCGAGGTCAAGGTGAAGGAAGTCGGATGCCCCGCCCCACCCCTCCTCGGACCTGTCCCGGATAGGAGTCAGACCGGAGCTCAAGCCCGCTAGCGAGCAGCCTGAAGGCGCGTCGATCCGACCGTTGGAGATCCGGGCGGATGACGCGATTGGTCGGGGAGCGCGGACTTGAACCGCGGACCCCTGGTCCCCCAGACCAGTACTCTAACCATCTGAGCTACTCCCCGACGGGTCCGGGGGCGCATTGTACCGCCCGGCGTCACGGGCAGCCCACCGGCATCGGGTACGCTTGTGCGGCCCATGGCAGTGCTCAATCCCTGCGACAACTGCGGCCGGCCGATGCCCATCTACCGGCTCGCCGGGGTGATCCTCGACGGGCGAGTGGCCCGCATCTGTCCCCGCTGCGCGTCCACCGAGAAGGACCGCGTCGAGACCCCCTACGCGCCGCGCACCGACAGCGGCGCCATCCAGCCGAGCACCTCGCGCGAGGTCTGGTAGGGACGGTGCGCTTCCACGACCGGCTCCGTGCGGCGATCGACCGGAGCGGGTCGTTGCTCTGTGTGGGCCTCGACCCCGACGTCGCTCTGGGGTCTGCCGCCGCGGTGGAGGAGTGGTGCCTGCGCGTGCTCGACGCCACCCTGGAGCACTGCGCCGCGGTCAAGCCCAACCTGGCCTTCTTCGAGCAGTTCGGGCCCGACGGGCTGCGGGTGCTGCTCCGCTTCCGCGACCACGTCCCCGATACCCACGTCCTCATCCTCGACGCCAAGCGCGGCGACATCGGCAGCACCGCCGAGGCGTACGCACGGGCGCTCTTCGACGTCTACGGCGCCGACGCGGTGACGGTCAACCCGCTGATGGGCTCGGACAGCGTCGCGCCCTGGCTGGACCACGGCGCCCGGGGGCGGGGCGTGTTCCTGCTCACCCGCACCAGCAACCCCGGAGCGGCCGACCTGCTCGAGCAGCGCCTGCTCGGCGGCGCCGCGGTCTACGAGCGCATCGCCGACCTCGCCCAGCGCTGGGACGAGGGCAGCGGCACGGTGGGCCTGGTGGTCGGCGCCACCGCCCCCGAGGCGATCGCGGTGCTCCGCTCCGCCGCGCCCGACCTGCCCTTCCTGCTCCCCGGCGTCGGCGCCCAGGGGGGCTCGGTCGAGGAGGCGGTCCGTGCGGCGCTGGACTCGCTCGGCGGCGGCGCCCTGATCTCGGTATCGCGGGGGATCGCCAACGCGCCCGAGGGTCCCGCCGCAGCCGCTGCGTCGCTCAACAGCCGCATCCTCGCCGCGCGGGCCGCGGCAGGCGCCGCCTAGCGCCGCATGCCGACGTCGACCATCGAGCTGAGCGGCCACATCATCGACTCGATGATGCTGCCCCGCATCTGGGACGCCATCATGGACCTGGGCGGCTCCTTTCGCGTCGAGGAGTTCCGCGTCGGCCAGTCCCAGGACGAGCCCTCGTACACGCGCATCGCGGTATCGCACGACACCGACGAGGGACTGGCGGCGATCGTCGTCGCCTGCCAGCAGCAGGGCGCGGCGCAGGTGCATCCCTTGCAGGTGCGCACCGAGCCCGCGCCGCGCGACGGCGTCTTCCCCGACGCCTTCTACTCGACCAGCAACCAGCCCACCCAGGTGCACGTCGACGAGCGCTGGCTCGACGTCGAGGACATCGAGATGGACTGCGCCATCGTGGTGTCCGGTGGCGAGGCGCGCTGCGTCGCGGTATCCGACGTGCGCGGCGGCGACGCAGTTGTGGTCGGACATGACGGAATCAGGGTGCGTCCCCTGGAGCGCAGCCGGCAGCGCGAGATCTTCGGCTTCATGACCTCGCAGGTGTCCTCGGAGAAGCCCAAGCACCTGGTCATCCGCGAGCTCGCCCAGACCATGCGCGGCATCCACGAGGGGGGCGGCAGGATCGCCTTCGTCGGCGGTCCCGCGATCATCCACACCGGCGCGGGCGTGCACCTCTCCCGGCTGATCCGCGACGGCTGGATCGACGTGCTCCTGGCCGGCAACGCACTGGCGGCGCACGACATCGAGTCGCAGCTCTTCGGCACCTCGCTGGGCATCGACCTGCGCAACGGCCTGCCCATCGAGGCGGGACACGAGCACCACATCCGCGCCATCAACCGCATCCGCGCACACGGCGGCATCGCCGCCGCAGTCGCCTCCGGCGAGCTGCGCGACGGCGTGATGTACGAGGCGACGCGCCGCGGCATCGACGTGGTGCTGGGCGGCTCGGTGCGCGACGACGGTCCCCTGCCCGAGGTGGTCACCGACATGGTCGAGGCGCAGCGGCGGATGCGCGCGGCGCTGCACGGCGTCGAGCTGTGCATCATGTGCGCCACCATGCTCCACGCCATCGCCACCGGCAACCTGCTCGCCGCGGCGGTGAAGACGGTCTGCGTCGACATCAACCCCGCGGTCGTTACCAAGCTGGCCGACCGCGGCTCGTCGCAGACGCTGGGGCTGGTGACCGACGTGGAGTCGTTCCTGCGCGAGCTGTCGGAGTGCCTGATGTGACCGCGCCGCAGCACGCGACCGTCGTGTACGACGACACCTTCCTGCTCCACGATTATCCGGGGCACCCGGAGACGGCGGAGCGCCTGCGCGCGATCACCGCAAGGCTCGCGTCCGACGAGGCGCTGCGCTCGTTGCCTGCCGTTGCTGCTGTCGACGCCGAGGCGGACGCGCTGCTCGCCGTGCACACGGACCGGCACGTGCTCGACGTGGAGCGGGCGGCCCGCAGCGGCGGCGGGTGGCTCGACGGCGACACCTACTGCACGGCACGGTCGTACGACGTGGCCCTCCGCGCTGCCGGCGCCGCACTGCGCGCGACCGAGATGGTGATGCAGGGATCGTCGCGCAGCGCCTTCGCCCTGGTGCGGCCGCCCGGGCACCACGCCACGCCCTCGTCGGCGATGGGGTTCTGCCTGTTCAACAACGCCGCCGTCGCCGCGCGCGCCGCCCAACGATTGCATGGTACCGCAAAGGTCGCGGTCGTCGACATTGACGTGCACCACGGCAACGGCACCCAGGACGTCTTCTACGCCGACCCCTCGGTGCTGTACTGCTCTCTGCACCAGTGGCCGCTGTACCCGGGCACCGGGCGACCGGGCGAGACGGGAGAGGGGAGGGGAGAGGGCGCGAACCTCAACGTTCCGTTGCCTCCAGGGACCGACGGCGCCGGTTGGATGGCGGCGTTCGAGGCGCACGTCGAGCCCGCGCTGCGTGCGCATCAGCCCGACCTGATCGTGGTCAGCGCGGGATTCGACGGCCATGCAGCCGACCCGCTCGCGCAGCTGCGGCTCTCGACCGAGACGTACGCTGAGGCCGCGTCGCGACTCGCGGCGCTGAGCGGTGAGCTGTGCGGCGGGCGTACCGTCTGGGTCCTGGAGGGCGGCTACGACCTCGATGCGCTCGCCGCATCGGTGGGAGCGACACTGCTTGCACTGGAGGCGGCATGATGCGGTTGCGGGCTCGGCACGGTGGGGGAGTGGGGGTTGCCTGCGTGGCGACCCTGGCGCTGGGCGTCGCAGCGTGCGGCCAGACCAACAACACCACGGCGCGCAACGGCGTCGCCACCAACCCCGCCAGCCTGCCCAACGGGGGGACGCTGTCCAGCGGCACGCCCGGCGCGTCGGGGAGCAGCACCGCGCAGAGCAGCGGCATCCGCACAGTTCTGGCCCCACTTGGCCTCAACCTGCGGTCCGCCGACTCGGCGACGTCGCAGGTGCTGGGCACGGTGGCCCAGGGCACACTGCTCACCGTCATCGGCCACAGCGACAGCAACGGCGGCTGGTACCGCGTCAAGGGCGACACCACGTCGGGCTGGGTCACCGCCAACCCGCAGTTCACCAGCCCCCACAACTTCACGCTCTACCAGTCGACGCCGCGCGGCTTCAACGCGCTCTACCTGGAAGGCTGGGCGTTCACCGAGAGCGACACCGCGGTGGTCTTCCGTCCCACCAGTGGGGGACAGGCCATCGTCGTCAAGACCGGACCCTCGCTCGACGTGCTCGGTGCCGCCGGTCGCGACGGCTACACGCTGGCGTCGACAGAGACGGTCGAGGTCTTCGGCGTCACCGCCAACCTGCGCGTCTTCTCGCGCACCGGCAGCGTTGCCTCACCGGGACCGGACTCGCCGCCGCCGCTGACCCACCTCGCCGAGATCCGCTTCGCCATCGACTCGTCGCGAGCCATGCGCCTCGACTTCGCCTACGACGACACCGGACAGCTCACCCAGTTCACCGACTTCTACGACTCCATCTCCTTCCCGCCGCCGGCGTCCCCGGGTGCTTCACCGTCGCCGGGCGCTACGCCACCTCCGCCGGGCGCGTCGCCGACACCCCTGTGAGGACTGCGGTCGGGCGGTCGGGCTGAGGTTGCTGCCGGGGGCGCGCCGGGGCAGTCGCGACGGCACATACCAGAAGCACGCCCGCTCCGGCGATGTACTCGAGCAGGCTCCGCGGTCCGAGGAACAGCGCCAGGCTGCCGAGGAGGACGCCGACGCCGGGGAGGCGCCGGTCCCAACGCAGCGCGGCGGCCACCGAGGCGGCGACGGTGAGCAGCATCAGCGCGGTGAAGGCGGGCGCGGCCGCGTAGGGCAGGACTCCGGAGGTGACCAGCCCGATCAGTCCTGCGCCGAGCGGGAAGAGCCCGTCGACCAGCGGCCCCATGACGCCGTGGACGTAGGCGCCAGGTCCCATGACGATGAATGGCAGGTTGAGCGCGCCGAACCCCGCGAGCGCGGCGGCGGCGGTGCGGGTCAGGGCGGGACGTCCGCCCCGGGTGTACGCGGTGGCGAGCAGCGCGGGGGCGAGGAACCAGGCGGTCTGCTTGGTCGCGCAGGCGAGGCCGAGAGCGAGGCCGCCGAGCAGCGTCGTCGGGCTCGACCAGGCGATGAGCAGGGCCGCGACCACCGCGGCGTCGGTGTGGCCGTCGGGGATCAGGGCCAGCAGCGCCGCCTGGGCGGCCAGGGCGACGGTGACGGCGCGGCGGTCGGTGGTGGCGCGGCGCACCGTCGTGGCGATGGCGGCGATAAGCAGGGCAGCCATGAGCCACGGGAAGGTGTTGGGACCGACGAGCCCGAGCAGCACCGAGCCACCGGGGTAGTTGAGGTTGCGTTCGATCTCGCTCCGGCTGGGATCGGCGGTCGCGGCCTGGACGGCGGCCCGCACCTGCTGGTCGCTGGGCATCGCCGTGGCGCCGGCGAAGCTGCCGCGGCGCAGCACGGTGGCGTTGATCGTCGCGCAGCCGTCGGCGTGCTGGACCGCGAGCGCGTCGTAGGACGCGTAGGGGTTGTGTCCGGCGCGCAGCTCGTCGGCGGAGCCGAAGGTGGCGGCGGCGACGTCGTCGCGGCAGCGCAGGTCGTGGGCGCTGGGTGCTGTGGCCAGGGTGCTCGCCAGCAGGACCGCGGTGGAGATCGCCATGGCGACGCAGATCGCCGCCGCGGCCAGGGTCTGGCGCCGGCCTGGCGTGTGGCTGCTGCGCAGCGCCTGCACGCTGATGGCGGTGCCTGCGGCGACGGCGAGCCAGCCGAGGGCCAGGCGCCCGTTGAGGCTGTCGTGGACGAGCACCGGCAGGGTCAGCAGCAGCCCGGCGACGCCGGCGACCAGCACCCGGCGCGCCGCCGGGCCTGTCGGGACCAGGGGCATGCTGTCCCTTATACGGTCGTCCGGTGCGGCGGCACCACGCCGTTCCCGCTCTGCGACCCAGTCGGGGGAGGGCCTTCGCATAGGGGTTGACGATCCCGCCCAGGCACGCTACACTTGCTCTTGATAATGCATATTATCACGATCAAGCAGCCGTAGCCCGGCGATGCCACGCCGCGTCGCCACCTCCCGCCGGCCCACGGCGCCCCATGCTCCACGCCTTCCTGCGTGGTCCGCGCAGATCCCCGGGCCGCACGACGAGCTCCCTGAGCAGATCGAGCAGTTCCTCGATCAGCTGCGCATCCAGCGCAACCGGCCGCTGACCACGGTGCGCGCCTACCGCCAGGACCTGGCCAAGTTCTGGGCGTTCTGCCGCCAGGCGGGCCTGCCTCGCGAGCAGTTCGCTCAGGGGCTGGAGCGCGCCCACCTGCGGCGCTACCAGATCGAGCTCGCCGAGGTGCTGCCCAACCCGCGCTCGCGCGCCCGGGCGCTGGTCGGCGTGCGGCGCTTCCTGACCTACGCGTACGACGAGCGGTGGACGTCCGCCGAGCTGAGCCGTCTCGTCCTGGTGCCGAGCTACGTGGTCGGCGATCCGCACCCGATGCCCACGCAGAACGTGCCCAGGCTGCTGGCGGAGCTGCCGCGCGAATCGCTGCGCGACCTCCGTGACCGGGCGCTGGTCCACTTCCTGCTGGCCACCGGCTGCCGCATCGCCGAGGCGTGCTCGCTCGACCGCACCGACGTCCGGCCGGACGGCTTCCGCGTCCTGGGCAAGGGCGGCAAGCACCGGACCGTCTACCTGACCGACGACGCCTGGACCGCCGTCCAGGACTACCTTGCCCGTCGCGGCCCCGACGACTGTGCTGCGCTGTGGATCAGCGTGGCCCACGCCGACATTCCCAAGGGAAAGGTGCTGGGCGACAACCGCCTGACCACGGACGGCGCGCGCCGGGCGCTGCGGGCGTTGCGCAGGCGCTTCCGCGATCGCGGCCAGGAGATGTTCGACCTCATCGCCGACCTGCGCACGCCGCACGCGGCCCGCCACACCGCGGCGACGACGCTGCTGGAGGCCACGGACGGCGACGTCCGGCTGGTCCAGGAGGTGCTCGGCCACGCCACCCTGGAAACGCTGCGGGTCTACACCGAGATCACCGACCGCCGCAAGCGGGCCGCTTACCAGCGGCTGGGCAGCTACCTGAAGAGCGTCGGCGAGGACGCGCCGGGGTCGGGCGGGGGCGGCGAGGGGCACTGAGCTCGCGGTCAGTCCACGCCCGGGGACGCGGGCAGGTCGCGCCAGACGTTGCCCAGGTAGCGGACGGGCCCGGCGAAGCCCTCCGCATGGCAGGCGAGCAGGTCGCCGCCGATCGCTGGGAACAGGGGGAGGTCGCCGAGCCGCCCGACGGGCAGCCAGGCGGCGTCGACGAGGCGGCCATCGCGCCCGGGCTGCAGGGTGCCGGAGCGCACCGTCGCCGCGAAGGCCACGTGGATGATGTGCCGGCCGTCCCGCGGGTCGATCGACTCGCAGATCAGGACGACGCGGCCGACCTCACCCTCCAGCCCCGTCTCCTCGAAGAGCTCCCGCCGGGCGGCCTGGACCATGGTCTCCCCCTCCTCCACTCCCCCGCCGGGCAGCAGCCAGTACTCGCGGCCGAGCTTGCGGTGCTGGACCAGTAGCACCCTCCCCTCGCCGTCCACCGCGACGCACGCGGCCCGGATGCGGATGCCCACCGCGGCATTATGCCGCGCGCCGCTTGACTCCGAACGCGTGTTCTGGGTAGAGTTGAGCCACGAACGGACGTTTGGAGCAGCCCCACCCCATGCTTGCCTACGACTTCGCACCCCACCGACGCGGCCTCCGCCGCTCCCGGCGCTCCCTGCGGCGCGACCCCCTGATCGTCGCCGCCGCCCTGGTCTGCGCCATCCTCTGCATGCTCCTGCTCGGCCAGGCCGTCTACGGCGGCACCTCGGTCGGCAACGAGCCGGTCCAGGTCCAGGCCGGCCAGACCCTGTGGAGCATCGCCGGCCAGCACTACCCCGGCGACGACGTCCGCGCCCGCGTCGACCAGATCATCGCCACCAACCACCTCTCCAGCGCCCAGGTCGCCGCCGGACAGACCCTCCTGCTCCCGCCTCCGTAGGGGCAGGTCGGTCCGCCGCGTGGGATCATCCAGTCATGCCAGACCTCTTGCAGCGCATTTCGGTCGACCCCACCGTGTGCGGCGGCCGACCCTGCATCCGCGGCCACCGCATCTGGGTGTCGCTGATCCTCGGCCTGCTTGCCGGAGGCGCCACGGTCAAGGAGGTCTTGGACGAGTACCCACAGCTCGACGAGGCCGACGTGCGCGCCTGCATCGCCTATGGGTCCTGGCTGGCGGGCGGCCACTTCGTCGAGGTGGCGTGACCACGCCCGCGTGAGGCTCAAGCTCGACGAAAACCTTGGCCGCCAAGCGGCCGCATCCCTTCGGGCGGAGGGACACGACGTGGCCACAGTCCACGATCAGGCGATGTCGAGTGCAACCGATTCCGAAGTGCTGGAGGCCTGCCGCGCTGAGGGACGGGCACTTCTGACCCTCGACATGGACTTCGCCAACCCTCTGCGGTTCGATCCGGCGACGACCAGCGGCATAGCCGTGCTCCGCGTGCCCGACCTTCCCAGTCGGGATGACCTCGACGCCGTCGTGCGGATGTGCGCGACCGCCCTCGGCCGTGCGTCCATCGCGGGACGACTGTGGGTCATCGATCGCCGCCGCGCTCGGCAGTACGAGCCGGGCGGCCCTGAACCTGGACCGACTGGCGCGTGACCGCCCCTCGGCGGGGCATCATCCTGACGAGAAGTGCGGCATCAAATCGTACAGCCACGTCGTGCTGCCCGCGCGGACCCGGTACAAGACCTTCGCCGCGATGTCCGACAGGGGAACCAAGCCGAAGATGCGGGAATCGGCAGAGCGATTGCGATTGTCGCCCAACACGAAGAACACTCCGTCCGGGATCGTGAGCCGTGTCGGGACGGATGTTGCCTGGCCGTTTGCATCGCAACAGTTGTTCATCTCGGTCCACGGGTCAACACGCTGGTCGGGAAGGTACGGTTCCACCAGCGCTTGCCATGCGCCACTGGCGCGCGATTGAATCAGCACGGCCGTCCGGGGAGCCGCATTGGGCTGAGCGGGGTCGACATATCTCCCAACGATCTCGATGACATCACCAGGCACGCCGATGACCCGCTTGACAAACAGGCGAGTCCTGTTCTCCGGAGATGCCATGAGCACCAGGTCTCCGCGCTGCGGAGATGAAGCGGCGTACGCAGCGCGGTCCGCAATGGCGGCATCCCCGTTCCCGAGGAGCGGCAGCATCGAGTCGCCTTCGATGCGGAGCTGAGCAGGGTCGCCGGGCGACGGAAGCGCCGTTGCCACGGTCGGTGATGAACCATATGACGTGGTCCCACACGCTGCGGTCGCCATCATGACCATGCCAACGCAGAACGGGAGCCTCCCCCTTCGCGGGCGCTGACCGGCTGCGCGGAGCATGCGTGGAGAGTCGCATATTTGTCGGCGCTTGGAGCGACGCGGGATCCGGGGCACGCTCACTAGGTGTCAGCTGAGCCCGCCCAGCTCAATACCCCCGCAGGGTATATTGCGGCCATGCCCGGATACGCCAAGGACAGGGCCGCCGTCCAGGCCAGGCTGCGCCGCATCGAGGGGCAGCTGCGCGGCATCCAGAAGATGGTCGACGAGGACCGCTACTGCATCGACGTGCTGACCCAGGTCGGCGCGGTCAAGGCGGCGCTCGACCGCGTCGCGGTGCTTCTGCTCCAGGACCACGTCGAGCACTGCGTCGCCGACGCGATCCGCTCGGGCGACAGCGAGGAGAAGGTGCGGGAGCTCACCGAGGCCGTGGCGCGGTTCCTCCAGGCGTGACGCCGTGATCGTGCTGCAACAGCTGGGACGAGCACTCGCCATGTCAGGCGCGATGTTCTGGGACGTGCTCTGGCCGCTGGCGCTCGGCTTCCTCCTGTCCGCCGTCGTCGAGACCGCGGTATCGAAGCGCACCGTCTCGCGCCTGCTCGGTCGCGACACACCGAAGGGCGTTGCCCTGGCAACCGTGTTCGGCGCCGCGTCCTCGTCCTGCTCCTACGCGGCGGTCGCCGTGGCGCGCACGCTGTTCCGCAAGGGTGCCACCTTCGGCAATTCGATCATCTTCGAGTTCGCCTCCACCAACCTCGTCTTCGAGCTCGGCCTGGTGCTGGTGATCCTGCTCGGCTGGCAGTTCCTCACCGCCGAGCTCGCGGGCGGACTGCTCATGGTGGTGCTGCTCGCCCTGATCTTCCGCGCCACCCTGCGACCCCAGCTCGTCGCCGAGGCGCGCGACCAGGCCGAGCGTGGGCTGCTCGGCAAGATGGAAGGCCACGGGGCCATGGACATGTCGGTCAGCGGCGGACCGTTGCTGCGCCGCCTGTTCTCCGGTCGCGCCTTCACCGCGATCAGCCACTACTTCTTCATGAACGTCTACAGCCTGTGGTTCGACCTGCTGCTCGGCTTCCTCATCGCCGGCGCGGTCGCCGCCTGGGTCCCGGACGCCGTGTGGTCGCACCTGTTCCTCAGCGGGCACGGCATCTGGTCCCAACTCTGGGGAGCGATCATCGGTCCACTCGTCGCCGTGGTGACCTTCGTCTGCTCCGTCGGCAACGTGCCACTCGCGGCGGTGCTGTGGCGCGGCGGCATCAGCTTCGGCGGCGTGATCGCGTTCATCTTCGCCGACCTGATCATCGTGCCCATCCTCGCCATCTACCGGAAGTACTACGGCCGGCGCATGGCGGTGTACCTCTTCGTCGTGTCCTTCCTCACCATGGCAGCCGCGGGACTCGTCGTGGGCCTCGTCTTCTCCGCGACGGGCGGAACGCCGACCAACCGCGCGATCACGGCGTTCCAGGCCTATCCCACCTGGAACCTGACGACGGCGGTGGACATCGCCTTCCTGCTCCTCGCCGTGCTGCTCGGCGTGCGCTTCCTCCGCACCGGCGGCGTGGCCATGTTGCGGGCGATGGAGGACCCCCCGGACGAGCACGCCGGCAACCGCGATCCCGTCTGCGGTATGACGGTCGACGCCGAGACGGCGACGCACCGCGCCGAGCACGACGGCCGCACCTACGTCTTCTGCTCAGCCGGATGCCGGGACGCCTTCGCGCACGATCCCAGCAGCTACGTCGACACGCCGGCGTCGCCCGCACCGACGAGTTGACGCTTCCCTACTTCCTGGCCGGTTCGGCTGTCTTCGGAGCCACAGGCGTCGCACCCCGCCTCCCGTCCCGCACAACCGGCGACGGCTCCGGGACGGTCCGCCCGCGCCGCACGAGATCCAACCACGCCGGCTGGCCCGGCGGCACCGGCTGCGGCCGATCCCCGTCACCCCCGTGCCCGCCGTCGTCCCCGTACTCGTCTTCCGCGCCGTGCGAGTCGAGCACCCGCCACAGGATGACGCTGAACGCCGCGAACAACGCCAGCTTGCTGAGGACCGCCATGAGCGCTCCGGCGAGCTGCTGATCCCCCAGGGCGTCGAGCCCCGTCACCCGTGGTGCGGCCGCGTACGGCGGGTAGAAGGTGTGCTTCGCGAGCGCAAACAGCAGGCCCGCAAACGTCTGCGGGATGGTCGCCAGCAGGATGTAGCCCAACTTGAACAGCGAGCCCATGCTCGCCCGTCCCGGTCCGCCGGGCTCGACGATCGCCCACCAGAACTGCAGCGACACCGCGAACAGCATCAGCTGCTGCAGCGCATACAGCGGTGGATGCTCGAGCGACGCGCTGTACAGCATCGGCACGTGCCACGCGAAAAAGACAACGTTGACGGAAACAATCGCGCAGGCGGGATGCACCAGCACCCGTCCGGCGGCGCGCAGTGGTCGAGGCAGCGGGGCGGGGTGGCGCGGCAGGGCCAGCAGGAGCAGCGGCGGAGCGAAACCCATCATCAGGGTGACCTGGACGAGGTGCGCGGTCAGCAGGTAGTGCCCCGCCAGGGTCGCCAGCGGAGACAGGAGGGCGATCCCCAGGAGCAGCACCGCCCCGGCCAGCGCCACGGCTCGCCAGCGCAGCTCCCCGACCCGGTCCCCGTCGGTGGTGTGCCCAGCCAGGCGCAGGCGCCGGGCCACCACCGCGGCGGCCGCGACGATGGCGACGACGAGCAGCGGGCTCCAGTCGAAGTCCGACGGGGATGGCAGTCCCACGCGCTCACCGTAGCAGGCAGGGATGGGCTCCACCAGCCCCCCGCGTACGCTCCGGCGCCGGATCGGGCAGGATACGCAGCGCAACCCATGAGCGCCCCGAGCACCACCCAGTACCAGTTCGCCACCCTGACCTCGAGCTCGCCCGAGGCGGTCCTCGACGGCATCGCCGGGATCGAGCTGCCCGAGGACCTCTCGGTGACCGAGCGGGGGTCCACCTACCTGGTCATCGGCCCCCGGCCCAGCGGCTACGACGCCCGCCTCGCCGTCGCCCTGTGCGCCCTGCTCGTGCTCACCGTGCTGATCATGAGCGCCTTCTGGGTCGTGCTCATCGCGCTGCTCCCGATCGCCGCCATCCCGCTCGTGCCCCTGCTGCTGCGCCGCGGCACGGACCTCGCCGTCGGCGCCGTGCCCGACGACGACGAGGGCACCACCCGGGTCACCATCCACGGCACCGCCCCCGCCCGCCTCACCGCGGCCCTCGACCTATTCCTGACCAGCCTGCCCATCCCGGCCCGGCTGAGCGAGGAGGGACCCGCCGCCAACGGCAGCAACGGACACCTCTCCGCGCGCGGCGTCCCCACCGACCCCGTCCGCGCCCCCGAGCCGACCGCCGCCGACTGAGGACTCGCTCCGGCCGGGGCCGATCGCGGCCGCACACCCCGCACCTGCGCCGTAGGATTGCGCCCACGCCGCCCGCAGTTGGAGGAATCGCTGCCATGCAGGGTCTGATGATGGAGACCCCCCTCACCATTCCGGGTCTCGTCGTCCCCCGCGCCGAGAAGGTCTACGCCCGCACCCCGGTTGTGGCCCGAATCGGCCAGAACGAGGTGCGCACCACGTGGGGCGCGGTGGTCGGCCGGGCCCGCCGCCTGGCCACCGTGCTGCGCGACCTGGGCGTCCGCGAGGGCGACCGGGTCGCCACCTTCGGCTGGAACACGCACTGGCACCTCGAGGCGTACATCGGCATCCCCTCGATGGGTGCCGTATTGCACACGCTGAACATCCGCCTGTTCGCCGACCAGGTCGCCTACATCGCCGACCACGCCGACGACTCGGTGGTGCTCGTCGACCGCAGCCTGCTGCCGCTGTGGCGCCAGGTCGAGGCCAGGCTGAGCCGGCCGCGGCCGCTGATCGTCCTCCCCGACAGCGACGACACCGCCAACGACGGCGACGCCATCGACTACGAGCAGGCGATCGCCGCCGCGCAACCCGCTGAATGGCCGGACCTGGACGAGAACGCCGCCGCCGCCATGTGCTACACCAGCGGGACCACCGGCAACCCCAAGGGCGTCGTCTACAGCCACCGCAGCAGCGTGCTCCACTCGTTTGCGACAGCCCTGTCTGGAACGCTGGCGATCGGCGCGCAGGACACGGTCTGCGCCATCGTCCCCATGTTCCACGCCAACTCGTGGGGGCTGCCGCACGCCGGCGCCATGGTCGGCGCCTCGCTGCTGCTGCCCGGCCGCGACCTCAGCCCCGCCGCGATCTGCTCGCTGATCGCATCCGAGCGCGCCACCATCGCCGCGGGTGTGCCGACCATCTGGCTCGGTGTCCTCGACTACTGGCGTCGCGAGAAGCCCGACCTGTCCTCGCTGCGCACCGTGATCTGCGGCGGCTCGGCGGCCCCGGCGTCGCTGTGCAAGGCGTTCGAGGAGGAGATCGGAGTGCCCATCACCCACGCGTGGGGCATGACCGAGACCAGCCCGATCGGCAGCGTCTCCCGAGTTCCCGCGGAAGCCGGCCAGAACCCGGACGCCGCGACGCGCGAGTACTACAACACCTCGCAGGGCCGCTGGGTGCCCGGCGTCGACGTGCGCGTCACCGGCGACGACGGCAAGGAGGTTCCCTGGGACGCGGAGACGATGGGTGAGATCTGGATCCGCGGACCCTGGATCGCCCGCCAGTACTACGGCGATCCCGGTCCCGATCCCGCCAAGTTCAGCGACGGCTGGCTGCGCACCGGCGACGTCGCCACGGTCGACCAGCTCGGCTACCTGCGCATCGTCGACCGCACCAAGGACCTGGTCAAGTCGGGCGGCGAGTGGATCAGCTCGGTCGAGCTGGAGGGCCACATCATGGCCCACCCCGACGTCCTCGAAGCCGCGGTGATCGGCATCCCCGATCCCAAGTGGGACGAGCGTCCCATGGCCTGCGTCGTCCTCCGCGCCGGCGCGAGCGACCGGGTGGGCGTCGAGGACATCCTGGAGTTCCTTCGTCCACGCGTGGCCAAGTGGTGGCTGCCCGATCACGTCGTCTTCATCGACGAGGTGCCCAAGACCAGCGTCGGCAAGTTCGACAAGAAGGTGCTGCGCTCGCGCTTCACTGAGGCGCCGCAGGGCAGCGCGGCGGCGGCCGGCAGCGGCAGCGCGTCGTAGCGGCGGTGCGCGCCGTCGTCGTGTCGCGGCTGCGGCCGTTGGTCGCGCTGCCTGTGGTGGTGCTGGCGGCGTGCAGCAGCAGCAATGGAGGTTCGTCGACTCCGACGGCGTCACCGAGCGCAACGGCATCTGCCGCAGCACCGACGGCAACGCCGACGGCGGCTCCCGCGGCAACACCAACGCCGGCCGCGGCGACGTTGCTGGTGTGGGTGGTCGGCACCGGCGGCAGTGGCGCGGCGGAGGTGCGCACGGTCCCCGTGGCGGGTGGCCCCGCGCACGTCATCGCCTCGCTGCCGTCCGGTGCGCTGGTGCTCGGTTCCGGGTTCGGCAAGCTGGCGGTCGGTGGCGGCGCCGGCTCCCTGCAGGTGATCGACCTGGCCAGCGGCGCGATCGCCTCCTATGCGATCGGGCCGTCGTCCGGCCCGGCAGCGACGTTGTTCGGCGGCGCCTTCAGCCCGGACGGCAGGCGCTTCGCCTTCGTCAGCGCGACCTCGACGCCCTTCAGCGCAACTCTGCAGGTCGTCGACCTGGTCACCAAGGCGCTCACCACGGTGCGGTCCTTCTCGACCAACACGCTCGACGTCCCGCAGCGCTGGAACCCGGACGCCATGGTGGGGACGGCGATCGTCGGGTTCGCCGACGCGGGTCCGCAGGCGCTGGTGCGCCTCGACCCGACCAGCGGGGCGCGCCTGGTCAGCACCGACGTCAAGGGAAGCGGCGCGGTGGCGCTGTCGGCCGACGGGGTGCACGCGGCTGTGAGCCTGCACAACCACCTCGGCGACGACGGCGACTCGGTGGGCGGTCCGGGGCCGCCGCAGCCCTTCAACACGCTGCGCACCGCGGCCATCGGCAGCCCACCTGCGGACGCCATCCAGGAGGCGCACCACCAAGTCGTGCCCCTGGCACTTTCTGCCACTGGTGACACGATCTGCTATACCGACGACCCCGCGGCCGGGGCCTTCGCGGGGATCAGCCAGAGCCCGTCGTTCGGGCTCTTCCTGCGCAGCGGTACCACCTCCACGCAGCTCGCCCACTGGGACGGGAGCCGCTGGGATCGCGGGGTGTTCGTGGGCAGCGCGGTGGTGCTGGCGAATCACACGTCGGCGGCGGAGAAGCTCGAGCTGGTCAGCGCGGGTGGGGCGCCGTCGACGCTCGACACCGTGAGTGGTGGGGATCAGCCGGTGTTTCTCGGGCTGGCCTGAGCGCGGGGTACTACCCGACGAACTCGATCGCCGCGCGGATGACGTGACTCACTCCGGAGTTTCGTCGCCCCGCGCGGCGGGATAGAGCGGCAGCGTCTCGCGGCGGGAGGAGTCGGTGCGCCTATGCGCGCCCGGACCGCGCCTCGCTGAACTCGCGCGCCCGCAGCAGCATCGTCGGGCGGGCGACGCCCTTCAGGGAGACGTCGCCGATCTCCTCGAGCTCGATGCCCTCGATGCCGTCCGGCGCCACCGCGGCGGAGATCAAAACCTCGCGCGGCCGCGCGTACTCGTTGATGCGCGCGGCAACGTTGACGGTGAGCCCGAACACGTCGCCGGCGTGGACGACGACGGGACCGCGATGCACGCCGACGCGAGCTCGGGGCAGTCCGGCGCGGTGGACGGCCCGGACGACCTCCAGCCCGCAGTGCACCGCGGAGGCGCCGTCGGTGAAGAGCAGCAGGGCGCCGTCGCCGAGCATCTTGACGATGCGTCCGCCGCGGCTGCGGGTGGCGTCGATGACCACGTCCTCGAAGCCCGCGGCGATCTGCGCCGCCTTGTGGTCGCCGGCACCGTCGGCGAGGGCGGTGAATCCGACGAGGTCGACAAAAACAACCGCGGGGTCGGTGTTGCGCAGCCGCACGCCCTGACCTTCGCGGACGGCCTCCATCATGTCGCTGGTGATCTGCTCCAGCACCGCGTTCTGCAGGTGCTGGCGGTGCATCCAGTTGGTCAGCGCCATCACCGCCGGGACCGCCGCCTCGGCGACGCGCGCGATGCTGGTGCGGGCCTCGGCATCGCCCGCCATGCAGGCGCCGAGCAGCGGCTCCTCGACGTACTGCCGGAACACCTGCACCTGCACTTCGGCGGCGCGGCGCATGGCTTCCGATGTGCTGCGCACGGTGTGGTAGTGCGCCTCGGCCGGCATGGGCAGGGCGATCAGCTGGATGACGTGCTGCAGGACGTCCGCCTGGTCCTTGGTGAGCGGCTTGTCGGCGGGCGCATCCGGAAGCCCGGCGGCGCGGAGCATGGCCTGAACCTCGTCGCAGGTCACCGGGGTGCCCGCGAGCACCTGGTCCAGGGTGCGCTCCTCGAGGATGCCGGGATCGGGGAGGAAGGTCTCCAGGAGGCTCAGGTCGAAGGCGCCGTTCTGGGCGGCGCGGACCACCTCCTCCACTCCACCGCCCGCCTCGGCGACCTGGCGGATGATGTGCAGCTTGGTCAGCTCGATGTGGCGGTAGCCGGTGGTGGTGGACTCCTCGCTGGAGGAGACCAGGCCGGCGTGCTCGCAGTGGGCGAGGTCGTCGTCGGAGACGCCGGAGAGGGCGATCAGCTGGGGGCGGGTCAGGAGCATGCGCGGGACTCCCGGTCGTGGGGGGTGCCGCGTCGGCGGGGGGTGGGCCCGGGGCGGCGGTCCTTCCGTGGGTGGGGTGAGTGTACTACCGGTCGGTAATTCGTTGGGCGAAGGGATCGTGCGGCCGCACGAATGCAGCCCTAAGCCGCTCTTTCGCTGCGCCCCTCTATTTCGCCGCGCGGGGTCGCGTTGCCTCCGGAAGCAAGTTGCCGCTGGCGCGCGGCCTTTTTCGCTGCGCCCCATCTATCCCCCCGCCTATCTCCCCGCCGGGCGGGCTTACCGGAGCAGGCGGATCACTGCGACGACGGTGCCTTCGAGGGTGAGATCGCGGACGAAGATGGGCTCCATGGTGGAGTTCTCGGGCTGCAGGCGGACGCGGCCGGACTCGCGGTAGAAGCGCTTCACGGTGACTTCGTGCTCGCCGGTGTTCTCGTTCTCGATGCGGGCGACGACGATGGTGCCGTTGGTGGCGTCGCGGCCGGGGCGGACGACGACGATGTCGTTGTCGTAGATGCCGGCCTCGATCATCGAGTCGCCGTGGACGCGGAGCGCGTAGGCGCCGTCGTCGGCGATCTCGGGGCCGACGGTGAGCTCGCCGTCGATGTTGGCCTCGGCGAGGACGGGGGAGCCGGCGGCGACGCGGCCGACCAGCGGGACGGTGAAGGCGCGGTGCAGCGGGAGGATGTTGCTGCCGTTCTGCTCGTCGCCCACCACCTCGACCGTGCGCGACTTGGTGGGGTCGCGGCGGATGTAGCCCTTGGTCTCCAGGGCGTTGAGGTGGTTCTGGACGGTGGAGGACGAGCTGAGCCCGACCGCCTGCCCGATCTCGCGGACGGTTGGCGGGTAGGCGTGGGTCCGCTTGTGGTCCCGAAGGAACTCCAGGATTTCCCGCTGGCGCGGGTTCAGTGCGTCAGCCATGACATCAAACCTCTGGCCGGATTCGGCGGGCTGACTGTAGCACGCATCCGGCGATATTGCAAACGTTTGTTCCGGGCGAATCTCTCAGCCCAGGGCGGCGGCCGCGATCCGGGCCGCGAGCGCCGGCGGCGCCGACCCGCGCACGTGCACGCCGCCCTCCTCGTACCGCTCCGACTCGACGACTCCCTCGCGGTGCAGCGCCGCCACCAGCTCCTGATGCGAGTACGGCAGCACCACGTCGACGGCGCGCATGCCCTCGGCGATGACGTCGGACAGCGCCTGGCGCAGCTGGCCGAGCCCATCGCCGCGCACCGCGCTGACCGGGGCGACCTCGACGTACGGCGCCAGGTCGAACCCACCCAGGCGCGCCGACACCTCCGCGGCGTCGAGCCGGTCGACCTTGTTCACCGCCAGCACCGCGGGCTTGCCCAGCGCCTCGAGGTCGTGCAGGACCGTGTGCACCGTCTCCAGCTGCTGCGCCGCGGCGGGATGAGATATGTCCAGAACGTGCAGCAACATGTCGGCCTCGACCACCTCCTCCAGCGTCGCCCGGAACGCCGCCACCAGCTCCGTCGGCAGCTTCTGGATGAAGCCGACGGTGTCGGTCAGCAGGCACGAGCCCCCGCCCACCAGCGACATCGCCCGCGTCGTCGGATCCAGCGTCGCGAACAGCTTGTCCTCGGCCACCACGCCACCCTCGGTCAGCGCGTTGAGCAGCGAGGACTTGCCCGCGTTGGTGTAGCCGACCAGCGCGACCGTCCGCTGGGTCCCGCGGGCTCGGCGGGCACGATGCAGGGCGCGCTGCTTGCGCACCTGTCCCAGATCCTTCTCGAGGTCGCGCAGGCGGGTGCGGATGCGGCGGCGGTCGACCTCCAGCTTCTGCTCGCCGGGACCGCGGGTGCCGATGCCACCGCCGAGCCGGGACATGTCGCGTCCGCCGACGAGGCGGGGCAGCATGTGGTGGAGCTGGGCCACCTCGACCTGGATGCGTCCCTCCCGGCTGCGCGCGTGCTGGGCAAAGATGTCGAGGATCAGCTCGGTGCGGTCGACGACGCCGCTGTCCAGCGCCTTCTCCAGGTTGCGCTGCTGGCGCGGCGACAATTGGTCATTGCTGACCACAACGTCGAACTCCAGGTCGCCGCGCAGCGACTTCCACTCGGCGACCTTGCCCTTGCCGTAGAACAGCGCGGGATCGGGCTGCTCGCGGCGCTGGATCTCCGAGCCGACCACCTCGGCGCCGGCGGTGCGGGCGAGCTCGGTCATCTCGTCGAGCTGCGAGGCCAGCTCCTCGTGGTCGACGCCGGGCAGCTCCGCCGCGACCAGGAAGACCTTCTCGCCGCTCGGGTCTACAGCCGCAGGCTGCGCAGACGCTCGCACGCTTCCTCGACGCGCGCGTCGGGCGCGGTCACCGAGACGCGAAACCAGCCCTCGCCGCTCGGCCCGAAGCCGACGCCGGGGGTGATGTTGACGCCAACCTCGTCCAGAACGTGGCCGGCGAAGGCGATCGAGTCGTAGCCCGACGGCACCCGCCCCCACAGGTAGAAGGTGGCGCGCGGCAGGGGGATGTCGACGCCCACGGCGGCGAAGGCGTCGCGCACCAGCACCTGGCGGCGGCGGACCACGGCGTTGCGCTCCTGCAGCGCCGCCTCCGGCTCGGTCATCGCCGCGATGGCGGCCAGCTGCACCGCCTGGAAGATGCCGCTGTCGACGTTGGTCTTGACCTGGCCGAGCAGCTTCACCACCTCGGCGTTGCCGACGCACATGGCCACCCGCCAGCCGGTCATGTCGTACGTCTTGCTCAGCGAGTGGAACTCGACGGCCACGTCGCGCGCACCCTCGAACTGCATCACCGACGGGCTGCGGTAGCCGTCGTAGGCGATCTCGGTGTACGGCGCGTCGTGGGCGAGGACCATGCCGTGCTCGTGGCACAGGGCGATGGCCGAGCGGAAGAAGTCGTCGGGAGCCACCGCCGCGGTGGGGTTGTTGGGGTAGTTGAGCCAGAGCAGCCGCGCCCGGGCCAGCACGTCGGCGGGAATTGCGGACAGGTCCGGCAGGAACCCGTTCTCCTCGCGCAGCGGCAGGCGGTAGGGCTCGGCGTCGGCCATGATCGCGCCGGTGACGTACACGGGGTAGCCGGGATCGGGGCAGAGCACCGCGTCGCCCGGGTCGACCAGGGCGATCGGCAGGTGGGCGATGCCCTCCTTCGACCCGATCAGCGGCAGCACCTCGGCGTCGGGATCGAGCTCGACGGCGAAGCGGCGCCGGTACCAGTCCGCCTGGGCGACGCGCAGGGCGCGCAGCCCGTAGTACGAGGGATAGCGGTGGTTGGCAGGATCCTGCAGCGCCCGCGCCGCCGCGTCGACGACGAACGGCGGCGTGGGCAGGTCGGGATCGCCGATGTCCAGGGTGACGACGTCGACGCCGGAGGCTCGCTTCGCCGCGACCTTGCGGTCGATCTCGGCGAACAGGTACGGCGGGATGCGCGCCATGCGCTGCGCCGCGCGGATGCGCTGCTCGATCATCGCGCCACCCTGACCGGCGCCAGGGTCTCCGACGGCAGCAGCATGAGGTGACCGGTGTAGACCCGCAGCGCCGGCCCGGTCATGCGCACCGTGGTACCGGCCGCCCAGGCGATGTGCAGCGGACCGCCGCGCAGCTCCACGGTGAGCGGCGAGTCGCACAGCCCCAGCCGCTGCATGGCGACGCCCACCGCCGACGCACCGGTGCCGCACGCGTTGGTCTCGCCGACGCCGCGCTCGAAGGTGCGCTGCCGCACCCGCGTTCTTGACAGGACCTGCACGATCTCGAAATTGGTGCGCTGCGGGAAGCGCGGATGGTGCTCGACCAGCGGGCCGATCTCGGCGAGCGGGAAGGCGTCGACGTCGTCGACGACGACGACGCAGTGCGGGTTGCCCATGCTCACCGCGGTGATGCGCAGGGTCTGCCCGCCGACCTGCAGCGGCCGGTCGATCACCTCGTCCAGGCCGTCGGCGACGAAGGGGATCTCCGCGGGGTCGAAGCGCGGCGGGCCCATGTCGACGGTGACCAGGTCGTCGCCGAGCCGCTCGGTGACCACCGGTCCCGCCCCGGTCTCCCAGACCACGCGGTCGCCGCTGATGCCGTGCACGGCGACGTACTCGGCAACGCAGCGGATGCCGTTGCCGCACATCTCCGCCTCGCTGCCGTCGGCGTTGATCAGGCGCATGCGCAGGTCGGCGACGTCGCTGCCCTGGATGAGCAGGATGCCGTCGGCGCCGACGCCGGTGTGGCGCACGCAGACGCGTCGGGCCAGCGCGGGCCAGTCGATGGGCTGCTGCTCGCGGTCGTCGACCACGAGGAAGTCATTGCCCAGCCCGTGCATCTTCTCGAAACGCATCCAGCACCTCGTCGACCAGTGGCTCCACGGGACCCTCGTCGCGTTCCAGCCACCGGATGCGGCGGTCCCTGCGGAACCAGGTGCGCTGCGCCTTGGCGTAGCGGCGGGTGCGCTGCGCGATGAGGGTTGCGGCCTGTTCCGATGTGACCTGTCCGTCGATCACCGCGAGTGCCTCGCGGTACCCGATCCCGGCGGTGGAGAGCGCGCCGCGGGTGACCCCACGACCCAGTGCCGAGTGTACTTCCTCAAGGAGGGCCCCGGTTTCCAGCATCGCCCGGGCCCGCTCGGCGATGAGCGCGTCGTGCAGGGCGCGAGGCGCGTCGAGACCGATCAGCGTTGTGGGGACCGGGCTTGTCCGCCCCCTGGCGCGGTGTAGCGGGACGTCGCGGGCGTCGAGGATCTCCAGCGCGCGAACCACGCGGCGGGGGTTGCGCAGGTCGACGGTGGCGGCGGCGTCGGGGTCGCGGCTGGCCAGCTCGGCCGCGAGACCGCGCAGGCCTTCGGGCGTGGCGGCGGCGGCGTTGCGTTCGCTGCGCCGCTCGGGATCGGGCGGGACGCGAGCCAGGTCGAGCCCGTCGACCAGCGCGCTCACGTGGAGACCGGTGCCGCCCACCAGGATCGGCTGCGCGCCGCGGTGGGCTGCACCCGCGAGCGCACCCCGTGCGGCGTCGAGCCACTCGGCGACGCTGAAGGCCGCACCCGGGTCGTGGAGCGCGAAAAGATGTGCAGGGATGCCGCGCAGGTCCTCCGCCGTCGGTGCGCAGGTGGCGACGTGCAGGCCGCGGAGGACCTGCCGCGAGTCGGCGTTGAGCAGCTCGGCGGCGCCGATGCGCTCGGCGACGGCGACCGCGAGCGGCGTCTTGCCGGTGGCCGTGGGGCCGACGATCGCCAGCAGTCGCAAGGGCTTCTGCCCGTCGATCAGGCGGGCCGCCGGAACGCTCGGCGCAGCGTCATGTCGTCGAGCACCATCACGGTGGGACGTCCGTGCGGACACGTCACTCCACCCGGGGCCTCGACCAGTCGGTCGAGGAGTCGCTGCTGCTCGCCGGCGTCGAGGGGATCGCCGAAGCGCACCGCCGCGTGGCAGGCGACCAGCGCCGCCACGCGATGCTGCCGCTGCGACGCGGGACGGTCACCGAGGT
>Ga0307479_10000454_pt1 | contig 37050 bp, 32 predicted proteins | sample atmos_gasesECM4C_FD_203743 | JGI IMG/M metagenome (GOLD analysis project Ga0307479, IMG submission 203743) | Hardwood forest soil microbial communities from Morgan-Monroe State Forest, Indiana, United States - atmos_gasesECM4C_515 | ecosystem: Environmental > Terrestrial > Soil > Temperate...
CGGCAATGAACATCGATGGCACCCCGTACACCAGCGTGATTCTTTCCTCGGCGATGGACTGAAGTGTTGCTAGGGCGTCAAACATGCGCGCCGGGATTACCAGAGTGGCGCCCGCGAGCAGGGTAGTAAGTGAAGTGCAAGTGTAGCCGGCGCAGTGGTACAGCGGGAAAGTCACGCCAGCGCAGTCGGCATCCGTGATACCAGCACCGCGCCCGAACGCGTCGGCGTTGTTCACTAAATTGTGGTGGGTGAGCAAAACACCTTTGGGATTGCCGGTCGTTCCCGAGGTGTATTGGATGTTGGCGACGGCGTGCGAATCAAACTGCCGAGGGGGAATATCCACGCCGCCGGCAATCATCCGAGACCAGGCATCTGTACCGATTTCAATAGCCTGACGCAAGGGGAGATTCTGCTGGCTCCGAACTTCTTCAAGAATCTTGGAGTATTCCGCGCGGGCATCCCGTGGATGGTGGAAGATGGCGCTGATGTGGGATTTTCGGATGACATATCCGAGATCATTGGCACGGTAGGCAGGGTTCACATTGACCAGCACGATTCCGGCTCGAGCGGAGCCGTATTGCAAGAGAATCCATTCCGGGCAGCTCCCCGCCCAAATGCCGACTCGTTCGCCGGGGCGCAAACCAAGGCCCACGAGACCACGAGCGGTCTTTTCCACTTCTTCCGATAGTTCCTGAAACGTCCAGCGAATCCCGTCCGGACGAGAGATCAGCGCCGGTTTGCTGGGAAAGCGGAGAACAGCTTTTCGGAAGGCTTCGTAGATGGTATCGCCGCGAAGCGGGTGTGACGGACCTTTCCAATGGCTTAGCATGGCACGCTCTCGACTGGGGGGCCCCCAAAGTTGGGGGGATTATATACCGGGCTACTGGACCGCGGTCAAAGTTCCCTCCAAAGCGGGTCCAGAGTATGCCGGCGATGCTTCCTCCAGACTTCCATTGCCGCGCGAAGGCCGGGCAGGCTACAATGGATGGGTCGAGGAGGACTGACTGAGTGTTAACGATTCGGCTGTCAAGGATTGGCAAAAAGAAGAAGCCCTTTTACCGCGTGGTGGTCATTGAGAGGACCCGGCCGCGAGACGGTCGCGTGAAGGAAGCGGTGGGCACGTACGATCCGCTGAAAAAGCCGGCGGAGATCAAGCTCGATGCCGAGCGCATCAAGTATTGGATGGGACTGGGCGCGCAGCCCAGCGATACGGTGCGCAGCTTTCTCCGTTTGCAGAAGATCGCTTAACTGCCGCACCTTCCTGAAATTTGCGCGTCTCCGGTTTCACCGGGGACGCCAACCCCCAGGGAACTTATGAAGGAACTGGTTGAAGCCATCGCCCGGGCGCTCGTGGACCATCCCGAGGAAGTGCAAGTGAAGTCGGTCGACGGATCGCAAGTCACCGTTCTGGAACTGCGAGTGCATCCCGAGGATCTGGGTAAGGTGATCGGGCGGCAGGGGCGGACAGCCAAAGCGATTCGTACGCTGCTCGGAGCGTCAGGGATGAAGTTGCACAAGCGGTTTACGCTGGAAATCCTTGAAGATTAATGCCTTTGGCAGTCATGCTTACCACGGACCACTCTGCGGTCCTACTTGTCCTTGAGCCCTGAAACTCCACGCTGGGTCCTTGTTGCGCGCATCCTTCGGGCGCGCGGCAACAAGGGCGAAGTCGCGGCAGAAATCCTCACTGATTTTCCGCAACGCTTGACACGATTGCGGGAAGTTTTTGTTGGACACGCCGAAGGCCAGGATGAACCGCGGCGCATGGCGCTCAAATCCTGCTGGCTCAGCCAGAATCATCGCGGGCAAGCGGTTTTTCATTTTGCAGGTGTAGAGTCCATTTCGGAAGCGGAAAAATTCCGCGGACTTGCAGTGCTGCTTCCGTTCGAGCAGCGCGTGACGCTGCCGGCGGGACAATATTTCGTATCGGACCTCATCGGCTGTTCGGTGTTCGAAAATTCTGTTGCGTTTCCGGTCCTAGCTTCTTCGCCGTGCTCGCTGGGCGAAGCACCGGCTCTTCTCGGAACTGTAAGCGACGTGCAATTTCCCGGGGAAGAGATTTCCGGAACGCCGTTGCTGGAAGTGGCGACCTCGCGCGGGGAACTTCTGATTCCGCTGGCCGTGGATATCTGCCGCAAGATCGACACAGCGGCGCGACGCATTGACGTACTCCTCCCCGAGGGCCTTCGCGACCTCAACCGCGAATAGCGCAACCGGAGTACCCTTCTTCCCATGTCTTCCGTCCTTAGAACGCTGATCTTCACGGTTTTCGTGCCGGGCTTTTGGACCGTGATGATGCCCTACTGGCTGCTGCCACGCGGCGTGCGGCCGGATGTGCGCGGAGCGGGTGCTGCGGGCTGGCTGCTCATCGCTGCCGGCATGGCGCTGTACTTCGCGTGTGCGTTCTGGGGTTTCGCGGTACGCGGGAAGGGCACGCCACTGCCGCTCGATCCGCCGAAGAAACTTGTGGTCGAAGGACCGTATCGCATTGTGCGGAATCCTATGTATTGGGCCGTTGGTTCCGTTGTCGTGGGCGAAGCGGCGATTTTTCACTCGGTGGCGCTTAGGGACTTGGCTGCGGTATTCGCGGTTGCGGTCCTTGTCTTTGTGCTGCTCTTTGAGGAGCCGGAGCTGAGACGGAAATTTGGCGCGGAATACGAACAGTATTGCCAGCGCGTGCCCCGGTGGCTACCGCGCCTTCGCGCAAAGTAAACTACGCTAGATACAGCGTCCGTTTCGGTGGTGCTAGTGAACATCAATCGTCGTGACGCTATACGCCGGGAGCGTGATGGTCAACGACGAGCCACCTACGGCCATCGTGCCTATCGAAACGGGCTGGACAACCGTCTGCCCCGCGGCAGTTGTGGCGGTCATTTGATACAAGTGCGCTGTACCTCGGAGGTCCTGCCCGTTGATGGCCGTCACTTTGGATGCATTCGAGCGATTGATGGCCACGAAGACCACGCGACTAGGCGCAGCGCTATCTAAACTAGCGTAAACGACGACGCTTCGGACGTCACTGGAAGTCGACTGCAAAGAAGTGTCACCGAAGTTGGAGCCAGCTCCGTCGAAATCGCGATAGGCTTCAAAGCCCGCCAGAGCGTAGGAATAGGTACCGTTCGGAGGCCAGAAGTTGGCCGCGAAGACTCCCAAGCTGCCGAAGATGCCGAGGTTGTCTGCTTCGGCGACAGTTCCGGCGATGTGGTTGAAGCCGCCGTTCTCGTATTCGGAAATCGAGATCTTCATGCCGGGATTCTCAGCGGCGATCTTGGCTTGCAGGCGGCCGAGGATATAAATCGGTCCGCCGAGAACGCTGTTGGTGATCCAGGAATCTTCTTGGAAAGTGGTATCCCACAAACTCCGGGGACTCTGGACGATGGCTTGTACTTGCGCATCCGTCAACGAGGACCCCGTCATGTTGATCACCCGGGTCGTGCCATCGGTAGCCTCGGAATACCAGTGGAAGTCGTAAACATCCACGAGAGGGGCTCCATAGGTGAAGGAAGCAGCCTTGATTCCAGCCAGGTACTTGTCCACAAACCAGTCGGCTCCGTTCGGAGTTGGGCTCAGCGTGGGGTCGCCCTGCCAACTGTAAATGCCGTTAAAGCCATAGTTCACGGGCCCGAAGATCATGACACTCGAGAATTCGGTTGGGTAAGGGACTTTCAAATCCTTCAAAGCGCTTGAGAGGACGACGGTCTTGGCGATGAAGTTGGCCGAAGAAATGTTCGTCGAGCCCTGAATCTCCTGATGCGTGGAGCTCCAAAGGTCGGGTTCATTGTCCAGGCTGATAAAGGTTGGATGCGCCGGATTGCTGCCGAAAATATTCATACCTGAAAACTTCTGATCCAACGCCCAGGCAAATTCGTCCATGTACACGTTTTTGTCGGTTGACGCTGGCGGAGGAGTAAGCGTGAAAGGAAGGTTGGATGCCGAACTCTTCTTGGAGACTACCGGTCGGAAATACGTCAAGTTCGGAAAAGGCATGGGCACCTGGAATGTATTCGCGTCAACCGACACATAGCCCTGCATTTGGAAGGTCACCAGGCTAGCCAGCCCGGCAGTGTGGTCGGCGGCGATGAACGTGCGCACCGCTTCCGCTGGAATACTCGCGTCGCAGCTCCCGTTGCACAAATAGTCGTCATTTTCGTAGAAATAATCGCTGCCGGCATTGGAACCATTGTTGACCCAGTTGTAGGCCGTCCAGCGATTGCCGCCGTCGCGGTCAAAGGTGAAATTTGGCTGAGGCGAAGTATTTCCCGAATAAAAATTTGTGCCATAAATGTACGGGGAGATGGGCTTGGTCTTTGTGGGATCGACGGTGATAGTGACGTCCGGGACGGGCGGGGGCGGTGCAACAGGGGTGGCGCTGACTTCCGCGGAATTGGCGCTTTGGCCGTAGGAGTTATATGCCGAGACGACGTAATAGTATTTCGTGCCGTTGGCTACGCTGTTGTCGGTATAGCTGGTGGTCGATACAGCGGCGATTTGCGCTTCCGCACCGGGCGTTGTCGAGCCCTTCACATAGTAGCCCGTCGCGCCGGAACTCGCGTTCCAGGTCAGATTCACTTGCGCGTTGGCGGCTGTCGCCGTGAGTCCTGTCGGTGCGGGCGGGGCATTCCCGCCCCCGCCTCCTCCACCGCCGTTGCTGCCATAACTCCCACAGCCCGCCAGCCAGAGTAAGGCTACGGTCGAAAGGCACAAGGAAACCTGGCTTAGGCGAGCAGCAAACTTCATCGAACGGGCCTCCGGAGCTAACCTCAAACGCAACCCTTAGAGATGTTCAGCAATAATCGGGTTCCCCTCAGCTGGGCACAAGTTCTTCTTTGACATGAGGTTATAGGGAGCAGGACGGGCTGGCAAGCTGTACAAAAGGACAGAAAACGGACCATTCATCTTGGGGAGGAACAAAACTGCAGTGAAGACGGGGAGTCCGCACTGCGGAGCCTGGCTCCAGCGGCAGGATAGCGGCTCGACACGCAATTTGGTTAAACTGACGAAGAGGATGCGCTTCGATCTCATCACTATCTTTCCGGAGTTCTTTGCCGGGCCCCTCGATCACGGCATTTTGCGTCGCGCGCGGGAAACTGGCCTGGTCGAGGTTAACGTGCAGGATTTGCGCGCGTTTACGAAGGATCGGCACCGCACCGTGGATGACCGGCCGTTCGGCGGAGGCGAAGGCATGGTGTTGAAGCCGGAACCTCTATTTGAAGCCGTTGAGTCGCTCCTTGGGCGAGGCGTTGGCGAGGCCGCGACGCCTGGCGCTGGCGATCCGAACTCCGCCATTGTGCTGATGTCAGCGGCGGGGAAATTGTTCCGGCAGGAAACGGCTCGGCGTTACGCGCAATTGGAGCACATTATTTTCATTTGCGGGAGATATGAAGGCGTGGATGAACGCGTGGCCGAGCATCTGGCGACAGAAGAAATATCGATTGGAGATTTTGTGCTGAGCGGTGGTGAGCTGCCGGCGATGATGGTCGTGGACGCGGTCACGCGCTTGTTGCCGGGGGCGCTGGGGAATGAAGCCTCCTCGCAAAACGAATCCTTCAGCGCGGTTGCTGACGACCGGACCGGTAGCAGTCAACCATTACAAAGGTGCCGTCAATCCCTTCTGGATTTTCCGCATTACACCCGGCCGGCGGAGTACCGCGGTTGGAGCGTCCCGGAAATTCTCATCGGCGGAAACCATGCGGAAGTGGCGAAGTGGAGGCGCGCTGCCGCAGTGGAAAAAACCAGGCGCAATCGACCCGATCTGATCTAGAGCGCGCCTTAAGAGGGAGCAGGCGGCCAAGAGCTGGCTTGATCGCGAGGGAATAAGGGTAGCTTCGAAGCAGTCTGCTGATGAGTTAGGGCAAAAAAAGTTGGTGAATATTCGAAAACTAGGCGAAGGCGATGCTGAAGTTCTTTGGCGGCTGCGCTTCGAGGCCTTGGAGACGGATCCGGTTGCGTTTCGAGAATCACCGGAAGAGCACCAGCGCACGACGGTAGCGGAGTTGGCTTCGCGGCTAGGTTCGGGAGGCGATGGAAATTTTGTGGTGGGCGCATTCGATGGTGGAGAGTTGGTGGGTATGGCGGGATTTTATCGGGATGGACACTTGAAGCGGCGACACATCGGACATGTTTGGGGCGTATTCGTGGCTCCTTCGGCGCGCGGGAAGGGGGTAGGGCGCGCGCTGTTAACAGAACTAACCGAGACCGCCAAAGCTATGGAGGGGCTTCGGTGCTTGCGCCTAATGGTGTCTGTAACGCAAGAGGAGGCGCGGCATCTCTATGAAAGAGTCGGCTTTCGCGTGTTTGCAACTGAACCGACATCACTCAAGATCGGCGAGCGGTTCGTGGGCGAATATCATATGACGCTGGAGTTCCTAGATTCGCGAAGTTAGACAGACAGAAGCTGCGTATCAGATCGAGACGGTAGGAGAGGATTCCTCGGCATGGAAAAAAATGGGAACGGGTCTGGGCTGGAAAAGCCCATCGCCATTTATTACGAGCATCCGGACTGGTTCCGGCCCCTGTTTCAGCAGATGGATGAGCGCGGCGTGCCGTGGTTGAAGATTGACGCGCGTCACCATAACTACGATGTGGCTTCGCCGGAGCGCGAATACTCGCTGCTGTTCAATCGTATGAGCCCTTCGGCGTGGCAGCGCGGCTTGGGCCACGGCATCTTCTACACGCTCAACTATCTGGCGCATCTGGAAGGCCAAGGCGTGCGCGTGGTCAACGGGTATAGGTGCTTCAATCACGAAATCTCGAAAGCGCTGCAACTGGCGAACCTCCAAAAACTGGGTTTGCCCTATCCGAAAGCGCGAGTCATCAATCATCCTTCGCAAGCGCTCGACGCGGCAGAAGCTATCGGCTATCCCGTGGTCATCAAGCCAAACATCGGCGGCAGTGGCGCGGGGATTGAGCGGTTCAATTCGGCGGCGGAGTTGCGCGCGGCGGTAGAGGCGGAGCGGCTGTATTTTGGGATCGATTCCACGGCGCTGGTGCAAGAAGCATTTACGGCCCGCGACGGAATCATTACGCGCGTCGAAGTTCTTGGCGGAAAATTCCTGTATGCCATCCAGATTCACATCACTGGCGAAAGCTACAACTTGTGTCCGGCAGACATCTGCCAAAACACGCGAGGAGAGGAATTGACGCGCATCGCTTGCCCCGTAGACGCCCCGAAGAGCGGAATGAAAGTGGCCGGCTACGAAGCGCCCCGCCAGGTGATTCGAGATGTGGAGCGCATCATGAAACTTGCCGGCGTCGAGGTAGGCGGCATCGAATATGTGATCGACGACCGCACGGGGCGCCAGCTTTATTACGATGTGAACGCGCTCTCGAATTTCGTGGCGGATCCGGTGCGCATCGTCGGCTTCAATCCTTACGCGCGGCTGGCAGACTTCCTCATTGCCGAGGCCCAGCGTCACGAGGCCAGTCGCGGCGAGCGCGTGGTGGCAAGCGGAGGCTCGTGATGAGATACGGCTACTGGCTACCCGTTTTCGGAGGTTGGCTGCGCAACGTCGAAAACGAAAACATGGAAGTGAGCTGGGCGTATGTTAAGAAACTCGCGCAGCGCAGCGAGCAGATTGGCTTTGATCTGACGCTGATCGCGGAGCTGAATCTCAACGACATCAAAGGCGTCACTGCGCCTTCCTTGGATGCGTGGTCCACGGCGGCGGCGCTGGCCGCGGTCACCGAGCGCATCGAGTTGATGGTGGCGGTGCGGCCGACGTTTCATCTGCCCGCGCTGCTGGCCAAGCAGGCGGCCAACATCGACCGGATTAGCAATGGCCGGCTCACTTTAAATGTGGTTTCCTCCTGGTGGGCCGACGAAGCGCAGAAGTATGGCGTCGCTTTCGAACTGCATGACGACCGCTACGCGCGCACCAGCGAATGGCTCGACGTGCTGGACGGCGTTTGGAAGCAGGACCGTTTCTCTTTTTCGGGGAGATACTACCGCGTGGAAGACAACGTTCTGGAGCCAAAGCCGGTGGCTAAGCCGCGGCCCACGTTGTACGCCGGCGGCGAATCTCCCGCGGCCAAAGAGCTAATCGCTGAAAAGTGTGATGCCTATCTGATGCACGGCGATCCGCCGGAACGCGTCGCAGAGAAGATAGGGGATCTGCGCCAACGCCGCGCGCGCCACAATTTACCACCGCTCAAATTCGGCGTTGCCGGATATGCGATTGTCCGCGAAACGGAACGCGAAGCTGAAGATGAGTTGCGCCGCATCACCGATGTTCATCAAACCGCCGCCGGATACGCCAACTACCAACAATGGCTCGCCGGAACGCAATTGGAGCAGCGTGTTTCGCTCGAAGACTATTCGGTTTCGAATCGCGGCTTGCGTTCGGGCTTGGTCGGCACGCCCGAACAAGTGGCCGAGCGTTTGGCGCAATTCGCAGTTGCCGGCGTTGATCTTGTGCTGCTGCAATTCAGCCCGCAACTCGAGGAAATGGAGCGCTTCGCTCGAACGGTCATTCGGCGAGATTCTTCGCTGGCGATGAGGAGCTGATTTTCTTTCTTTGGGAGGGGAGTTTAAGAAAAAACAAATCTGTCGGAATGTTCACCGCGAGGGCGCTTCGACTGCCGTGTTGTTCCAACCCGTAAAGTCGTCGGTGGACTCGGGATAGGGAAAGGTGATTCGCCGGGGAAGATGCGTCTTGGTGTCGATGCAAATCGTGAAGGCACGCATCTGCGGCCATTCATTGCCGTAGTCCACGCTCCACTCCCGACATTTCACGCCATCCAGGGTTTCGAGCTGCCCTTTCGTGATTGTTCCCGCTCTCCGGCGTGGTATTTCGATGACGGCATTGAACACCGTTTGCTGCACCAGCAAAGGCCCCTTTCCACATTCCGTGGGAATCTGCGGATTAAAGGCACGAGCGTTCTCGTCCCATTGGCCATCGCCATTTTCGACATAAGTTACGCCGTGAGCATGAATGGTGGATTGTTGCTTGAGGACGTTGTCAGGCGTCCGGCTTCTAAAAAGCGACTCGTAGCTATCCGGGCAACTGACCTTGGTCCGATTCGTAAGAGTGACGTAGTTAGGGCTTTCCGGCTGGGAAGTCGTCTCGACGGTCCAGCTTTGGGCTTCGCTGACGGAGGCTTTGCAGCGCTCCAATGCCACGAGGCCGGATTCCGATTGGAAACGAAAATAGAACAATGCCAAGACAACAATAACGGCGGCAATGGCCAGGACGGTCTTCACGCCGGGAGTGCCTCGGGGGCAGGATAACCTGACAATACTCTAGCAAGAGCGAATGTTCGAGGTGGGTTTGCCCTAGCGGGTAACCGGGGCGACCCCGACGGGCATCTTGCGGTTCCTATTGCGCTGGCCACTCTTGATGCGCTAATCACCGGAGGGCCCGGAGGTGAAATCCGCTAGGAGATTGGCCGGAAAATGTCTATAATTTATGGTTGTCTCTATTGAGCTGGCCCCCGCCTGAGTGGGTCTAAAAGGAAACAGGAACATGAATCCGGTAATCAGTAAACTCCATGAAGCGCAATTGCGCAAAGACCTCCCCGAGTTCCGCCCGGGCGATACCGTGCGCGTCAATGTCCGCTTGCAAGAAGGTGAAGGAGAAAAGGTTAAAGAGCGCCTCCAGGCATTCGAAGGGGTGGTGATTTCCAAGAAGGGCCGGGCGTCCAGCGCCACGTTTACCGTGCGCCGAGTGAGCTTCGGCATCGGCATCGAACGCATTTTCCCGCTGCACTCGCCTACCATCAGCTCCATCGAAGTGGTAGGCAAAGGCAAAGTTCGCCGGGCGCGGCTGTACTACTTGCGCGATTTAAAGGGCAAGGCCGCCCGCATCAAGCGCGCGGGACGCGAGGAAGTGGCTGCGGTGGCAGTTGCGGGTACCGAAGCCAAGGCCTAAGCGACATTCGCGATTCCTCCCGCATTGTAGGAGAAGCCCGGGGCAGTCGGGCTTTTTCATTTCCATCACGGCTGAACGTTGGTGACGCCTTCCGCGCCGGGCTTGGGGAAATGCTTTTCGTACCAGGCGATCGAGCGGTCGGTGGCATCGATGTTGTGCTTGACTTCGCTGAGGCCGTGTCCTTCCCGCGGATAGCGCACGAAGATGGCTTCCGTCCCTACATCCTTCAAAGCGATGAAGAACTGTTCGGCTTCGGCGATCGGCACGTCGTTGTCGTTTTCGCCGTGGATCAACATCGTGGGCGTGTGCGCGGCAGCTACGTGCTTCAGAGCGGAGCGCTCCCAGGCGACGTCCATCAAGTTTCCCTGATGAAGGAACTGGCCGAATTCCATTTCTTCATACTGGTTGTAATAAGTCATGTAGTTGTAGCTGACCAGATTGGCGATCCCGGCGATGGGGATGGCGGCTTTGAATTCATTGGTCTGCGTGATCAGCCAGTCCGTTAGTTGGCCCCCATAGCTCACGCCTTCGATACCCATGCGCTCCCGATCGATCCACAAATAGCGGCGCACGGCGGCGCTCACCGCGTACAGCACATCTTGCCCTTCGTTGCCATTCTGATCGCCAAAGACGGCGTCGGCGAATTTTTGTCCGTAGCCCGTGGAGCCTCGATAGTTCACTTGGAGAGTGGCCCATCCGCGCGCCGCGTAAACCTGATTCTTGTAATTGAACGACGGACCATTTTGCCCATGCGGGCCGCCGTGAATGTTCACGATCAGCGGATGCTTCGATGTGGCTGTCATGCCCAAGGGCTTGGTGAGAAACGCTTCGACTTCAAACTTGTTGTCATTGCTGATGAATGTGAAGGACTCGACTTCGGCAATTTGTTTTCCTCGGAAGACTTCCGCGTTTAAATCGGTCAACTTGCGGGGAGCGGCGCTGCCGTTCTTGAGGTAGAGCTCCGCGAGGTCGCGCGGCGAAGCGAATCCATACGCGATCGTTGCGTCTTTTCCAACGGACCATGCGCCTACGCCTCCAGTATCTTTCACCACATATTCCGGCTTGCCGCCAGAAATGGGCAACCGCACCAAGTGGTTGCTGCCGCGCTCCTGGATCGTGAAGTAGACCGCGCTGCCGTCGGGCGACCATCGTGGTACACCCTGCCGATTGTCCAAGACGGCGCCAATTTCGCGGCGCTCGGTACCGTCAGCATTCATAATCGAGACGTGCGTATCCTCCATGGTCGTCTCGCGGTCCGTTAAACCGCGGCGAGTACCGTGAAAAACGATGCGCTTTCCATCCGGCGACCATAGCGGTCCGTATTCGTTGTATTCCGTGGCCGTCAAACGGCGAATGCTAGAGTCCGCGACCTGCAAAGCGAAAATGTCGTAGTTGAAAAACTCATCCTGATTCGGCTCGCGATTAGAAACAAACAGAATTTCCTTGCCGTCCGGCGACCAGTCGATGGAATGCTCGTCAAAATTCCCTTGCGTCAACTGCCGCGCTTGTTTGGTCGAAACGTCCACCACAAAGATATGCAAGCGCAAGTTATCGTTGAAACGCGTCAGGCCCTCGCCGGCGTCTGGCTTATAGAGATAGCGCGTGATCACCATGGGGTCGCCGCTCGATTCCGCAGCTTCCGCGCCGGGAGTCGAGGAAATGAACGCAATCTGCTTGCCGTCCGGAGACCAGGTGAAATCCTTCCCCGTGCCCGGTAGTGGGCTGTTGGTTCCTTCCGGAGAAGCCATGAACGTGACCTCGGAGCCGTCCGGTTTGGCGATGAACAATCCGCCTTTTTCACCCTGATGCCCTTGGAATGCGAGCCATTTGCCGTCCGGCGACCATAGCGGACCGCCGCCAGAATCTTTTTCGCCGCCAACGAGGACGGATTTCTGTGTAGCAAGATCCATGATCCAGAGCTGGCCCCAGGGGCGGCCCGGCCGGTCGCGCATGGCGACGCTATAGGCAATGCGGTGGGCGTCCGGAGACAGTTCGACACTGCCGACGGAACGCAAGCGCGAAAGGTCGCTGCTGCCGAATCCCTGGGCGCCGCTGTAAGGCGCTCCGACGAGCAAACCTAGCGCGCCAAAGAAGCCAAGGGTAAAGCGAAGTGAAGTCGACTGTTTTTCTAGACGCATAGAGTTCTCCCTAGGAACCTCAGATAGACGTGTATAGGCGCAAGTGGATCTTATCGAGCTTCAGGCTTTGTGGAATCATTCTTACTTCAAGTACTGGTCCATCCATTCGACCCAGCGGCGATCGACATCCATGCTCCGCACCGGATCGCCCGGGAAATGGCCTGCCACCGGGTAAGCGATGAACTTGACGGGCACGCCGTTGTCCTTGAGAGCGTGGTAGAGCGAATAGCCTTGCGTGACCGTCACCCTGGCATCGCCCGTATCGTGCAAGATGAGCGTGGGAGTCTTGATCTGGGGCGCGTAGCTGATGGGTGATTGCGCGCGATAGTCCTTGAGGTTATCTCCCACATAAGGCGATCCCTTGAAACTGTAACGGCCGGAGACGTTCCCGTCCGAGAGATTGTATTCGTCATACATATCCGTGACCGGCGCGCCAGCCATGGCGGCCTTCCAGATTTTGTAGTGGCCGATGAGCCAAGACGTCATGTACCCGCCGTAGGACCAGCCGGTCACAGCGATTTTGTTCGCGTCGACAAAACCCAGTTTCTTGACCGCATCAATCCCCGCCATAACGTCGCGTCCCGGACCGTCTCCGGCGTCGTTCCAGATGGCCCGCTGGTAGGCGTTGCCTAGATTGTCGCTGCCGCGGTAATTCGGCGAGAACACCACGTATCCGTGCGAAACCATAAGCTGCGTGAGAAAATTGAACTGTGTCGTGGTGGATGCCGTGGGTCCGCCATGAATAATCAGGACCAGCGGATATTTGCGGTCCTTTTGGAAATCGGGCGGATAGAAAAGAACGCCGTCTTCCGGAAAACCGTCCGGCCCTTTCCACTCGAATTTTTCAGCTCTTCCCAGCGCCAACGAAGCGATTTCATGATTGAAGTCCGTCAGCCGCCTCGGCGTAGAGCTGGCAGACGCCATGTAGTAGAGCTCGGAAGGCTGTGCTGGCGTGCTGCCGGCGAAAGCGATGTCGCCTTTGCGGCCAACGAAAGCATCCACCCAAAACAACCATGAGGGGCTGATATCGCCAAGCGCAAGTTTCTTGGCAGCGCCGGCAAGCGGCTGCAACCACAGCGAAGTCTTAACGCCGTCGTGACCGCCAACGAGCAGCGAATTTCCGTCGGGCATCCAGATTACGCGCTGGAGGTCGCGGTCGATGTTTCGGGTAACATCGCTGCCATCACCTCCGGTCGTCTCGGTCACGAATATCTCAATTTCGTTGTTGGGATCGTCGTCGCGCGGATACCAGTAAGCCACGCGGGAGCCATCCGGAGAGAACGCTCCGAAACTTTCAAATTTTTCGTGTTTGGTGAGTTTGTGAATCTCCCCGGACTCCACGTTGAGCACTTCGAGGGTGGTGAGGTCACTGTCGCCTTGGTGCGGGTGCTCTTGCCGCGTGAACATGAGCCACTTGCCGTCAGGAGACCAGGAAATCGGAGACGCTGGCGGGCTGGGCGGCGCGCTTTTGGTAAGACTCCAGGTACCTGAAGTCAGCCGCTTGGCCTTACCTCCATCGGCTCGAAGAATCCAGAGATGAGAAGACGGCTCTGCTTCCGTCGCCAGGTAATCGTTGTCGCCGACTTCGAAAGCATCTTGATGCTTCGCAATTTCCTTCTTGTTCTCCGGCTCGTCGGAGGTGACGTAAGCGATCTCCTGTCCGTTGGGCTTCCAAGCAAACTGTTCGATACCGTTGGGAGCTTCGGTGATCTTCTGAGCTTCGCCGCCGGTCATAGGGAGAACGAAGACTTGCGGCTTTGCGTCTTTTCCGATTCCATCGATGGCCGCAAAGGCTAGGCGGTCGCCGTTTGGCGACCAGCGCGGCGAGCCTACGCCCTGGCGTTCGTAGGTCAGCACGTGTTGCGCTCCGGAGGCGATTTCCAGCAGAACGAGTTGGCGATCGATGTGGTCTTGCTCGAGGTTGGGCCGCGCGACCACGAAAACGATCGTCTGGCCGTTAGGAGAGATCTGCGGATCGGAAACCGAAGCAATCTTGGCGTAGTCGGGCAACTCGATTTTGCGCGTTTGCGCAAGAGCCGACTGGCTCGCCGCGAGGGCTACCGGTAATAGAAAGGAACAGAGGAGACGGGAAGATGGAAGTGCGCTGGGATTCGTCATCATGACCGCGCTGCTCCTTAAAGAGAAATGCCGCCAAAATTTCGCAGGTTGAAGCGCTTGCAGCAAGCGTATGCTGCCACGCCCTCTGAAGGCCAGTCAATCGGAATGCCATGGCCACGGCGATCAAGCACGCCAAGAAACCCGGAAACATTTTGACGCCCCACGCGTCCAACCGCAGGGTGTTCCTGTTGACATTCAACAGGAAGAAGCCCTATACTCCTGTTGTTTGTCTAAAGGAGAGTTTATGGCTCCTCCCCGGGGAGAAGTTCTGCCCGGCACCCTGGACCTGATTGTTCTCAAGACCCTCTATGCCCTGGGCCCGCTGCACGGCTATGGTATTGCCCAGCGCGTCCAGCAGGTTTCCGGGGATCTGCTCAAATTGAACCAGGGCACGCTCTATCCGGCCTTGCTACGCCTTCTGCAGCGCGGCTGGATCGCTGCGAAATGGGGTTCGTCGGAAAACAACCGCAAGGCCAAGTTTTACTCGCTCACGCCTCGAGGACGCAAACAATTACTGGCGGAAACCGCCAGTTGGGAGCGCTTGACTGCGCTGATGGCGCGTCTTCTCGGTGGTACGGAAGGAGCCTGAGATGGCATGGGTCTGCATTCTTTTGTGCGCGCGTGCGCGGCCTCGTCGGCAAGCAGCATCCGGGTGGAGACCTCGAAGCCGAGATTCGTGCGCACCTGGACCTGCTCACCGGGGAAAACATTCGCAAAGGTATGGCGCCAGAAGAAGCTCGCTAGGCCGCGGGCCGCGAATGCGGCGGCCCCACCCCATGGCGTTATCAAGCTACGAATAAAGCAACTGGAGGAAACAGCTTGCGGAGGATGTTATGGAAAACTGGCGCGTGGTAATCCATCGCATTAAAGGATGGCTCGGAAGAAAAAGCCGCGACTCGGAACTGGACGCCGAGTTTCGCGCGCACCTCGAACTGCTCGAGGAAGAAAATATTTCTAAAGGTATGAGCCCTCTAGAAGCGCGCTACGCGGCGCGGCGCGAATTCGGCGGCGTCGAACAAGCCAAAGAGCTGTACCGCGACCAGGGCGGCCTTCAGCTCCTGGACGCGCTGGTCGCAGACCTGCGATTTGCTCTGCGGGGTTTCGAGAAACGTCCGGGATTCGCGATCGTCGCGATCCTCACTCTGGCACTAGGCATTGGGTCTACCACGGCGGTCTTCAGCGTCGTTGACCGCATCCTTTTCCGCAGCCTCCCCTATCCTCATGACGATCGCCTGGTCAGCTTTGGCGATAAAGCTCCGTTCGAAGCGAATGAATTCGTCCTCGGCCCCGACTACGTCGATTGGAAAAAGGCCCAGACTCCGTTCGAATCGGTAACCTCGTTTATTCCCGGCGGGGCCGATTGCGACCTTACGGAGAAAAATCCCGTACGTCTGAAATGCGCTCTCGTCGAATCAACATTTCTGCCCACTTTCGAAATTCCGCTTTTCCTCGGCCGTAATTTCACGAGCGACGAAGACCGCCCCGGGGCCCCGCGGGTCGCCTTGATTTCCTATGGCCTTTGGCGTTCGCGCTTTGCCAGCGACCGCCATCTTCCCGGGCGCTCCATTTCCCTAGATGGCCGGCCCACTCTTGTTGTCGGCGTCCTACCGCCCCAATTCGAAATGCCAAACCTCGACCACGACGACGTGGTGGTTCCCGCCGCTCTCGATGGTTCCACCGAGCGCGGCCCCCAGGCCCGGCAACAAATCTTGCGCACTTTCGCGCGGCTCAAACCCGGCATAACCATCCAGCAAGCCGCTGCCGCGATGCAGCCGCTGTTCCAGCAATCCCTTACTTACGTTCCGCCACAATTCCGCAACGAAGTGTCGTTCCGCGTGCGCTCCCTCCGGGACCGCCAAATCCAAGACGCCCGCGCAGCCTCGTGGGTTCTTCTCGGCGCAGTTCTCGCCGTGCTCCTGGTTGCTTGTACCAACGTGGCCAACTTGCTGCTCGCGCGAGCCACCAGCCGCATGCGGGAGTTGGCCGTGCGCACCGCCATCGGCGCCACGCGCGGACGCTTGGCGCGTCAGGCGCTCACAGAAAGCCTGCTCTTGGGAATTCTGGGCGGCCTTGCGGGTTGCTGGTTCGCCGAACTTCTGCTTCGTCTCTTCGTCTCCATCGCCCCCGACGGCATTCCGCGCTTGGAGCAGGCCACCATCGACATTCGCGTCCTGCTCTTCGCACTAGGCGTTTCCCTCTGTTCCGGCATTATCTTCGGACTCGCTTCCGCGCTGCGCCGTCCGGCGCCGGAATTGCTCTGCGGAAAGGAAATCCAAGCGACGTCCCGCGGCATTCTTCGCCAAGTACTCGTCACCATCGAGATGGCCGTCTCCCTGATTCTTCTCGCCGGAGCCGGTTTGCTCCTTGGCAGCCTCTGGAAGCTGGAAACCGTGAACCTCGGCATGGACACGAGTAGCATACTCACGGCGGGCATCGACCTTGCCGAATATCGCTATCCCGACGCCCTGAAACAACTGGCATTCTTCCATCAGCTCGAAGCCCGCCTCAAACAAATGCCCGGTGCCACTTCCCTGGCCTTGAGCGACACGCTGCCTCCCTCCGGCGGCAGGCAAGCCACTTTTCTCTCCACCCTCGAAATTCCCGGCCATACGAAATTCAGCGCCGGCACCGGCGGAATGATTGGCTATCGTTTCGTCACTCCCGCTTATTTCCAAGCGCTGGGCATCCCCATCCTCGAGGGCCGGGCTTTTCGCGAAGAGGATCGCTCGCCCGCGGAAAAACCCGTGATTCTCAGTGAAGCCCTCGCGCGAAAGCTCTTCCCCAACGGCGAGGATCCCGTCGGAAAATCCTATCGTTTTGGCTCGGCGGCCGATTGGCACACCATCGTCGGCGTTGCCGGAGACGTCAAGAACAACGGCCTCGCCGCTCCCGCGGACCCCGAGTTTTATCTTCCTTGGAAAAATGACACCTCGGGATACTTCCGTTCCGCTCACGTGATCGTCCAGAGCGCAATCAATCCGCAAGCCCTGGCCCCGTGGATCCGCTCCGAAACCGCGGCCATCGATCCCACCGTTCCGGTGACCATTGAAGGCCTGAAGAAGCGCGTCGGAAAGCTCGCCGAGCGGCCCCGCTTCACCGCCATCCTTCTCGCTTTGTTCGCAGGCCTGGGTGTTTTGCTGGCCGGGATTGGCATCTACGGTGTTGTTGGCTTTTTGGTGGCGCAGCAAACTCGCGAAATCGGCATTCGCATCGCGCTCGGCGCCACCCCCGGGAGCGTTCTCGGAATGGTTCTTAGAAACATGCTGCGTTGGACCGTTTCCGGCGCCTTCCTCGGTCTGCTGGGGGCTTGGCTCTCCTCGCGCCTTCTCGAGTCTCTGCTGTTCGAAGTCCGCGCGCACGATCCCTTTCTTCTGGCATTAGCGCTGCTTGTTTTGCTGGCGGTGGCGTTCTTCGCTGCCTGGATTCCCGCGCGCCGCGCCATGCTCGTCGACCCGGTAGTTGCACTGAGGTATGAGTAAACTTTTTTTCTCCAATTGGCCGTTCACAATTTCGCTGGCGTGCTAAAATTCCCCGCGTAATGAGCCGACTCTGCTCCTCCCGTTTCGAGCGAGCGGCGCGCCAACTGGGGTGGCAGCGCATCGCCGGCATTGATGAAGCCGGACGAGGCGCGCTGTTCGGCCCGGTCGTTGCCGCCGCCGTGATTCTCAACCCCAAGCGGCGCATTGTCGGCCTCGACGATTCCAAAAAGCTCACTGCCGAACGCCGTAGCGAGCTTGCCGCGCGCATCCAGGAACATTCCCTAGGCTGGGCCGTCGCCGAAATCGACGCCCAACGCATCGACGCGTGGAACATTTACCAAGCCTCGCGCCAGGCCATGACCGCCGCGCTCAAACAACTCAGCATCCCGCCCGACTACTTGCTCATCGACGCCATGCAGCTCGACGTCTTGATCGAGCAAAAATCCTTGATCAAAGGCGACGCTCGTAGCATTTCCATCGCGGCCGCTTCCATCCTTGCAAAGACGCATCGTGACATGCGCATGGAAGAGTGGGACGCCATCTACCCGCAATACGGCCTGGCGCGCCACAAAGGCTACGGAACCCCCGACCATCTCGAAGCCTTGCGCTTGCATGGCCCCACACCCCTGCACCGCTATTCCTTTGCGCCCGTGCGCGAATCCGGATGCTGGGGTGTCGGGGCCACGCAAACTTCACTTCCGATTTTTTGACCGCGCGCTAAAATTGCCGGCGCTTCATTCGCCGTCCAAACACGCCGCCAGAGGAAATCGCCCCTGGGAGCAACCAATGCGTTTTTCCAGGCCGTTAAGCGTCAATATTCTCGTCGCCGCAGCCGCCGCGCTCTTGTTCCTAGCGAAAACGGCCGCTCCCGATTCGCCGTCTGTGCTGGCCGCGACTCCGCCGATGGGCTGGAACAGTTGGGATTCCTACGGCGAATCCGTCAGCGAAGCCGACATCCGCGCGAACGCGGAGTGGATGGCCAAGCACCTGAAGGATTACGGCTGGCAATACATCGTCGTGGATATGGGCTGGTATGTGACCAATCACTCCGCCGGGGCGAACGCCGCGAACGCGCAATTCAGCCTCGACGACTACGGCCGCTTCACGCCCGCGGTGAACAGCATTCCTTCAGCGGCCCGAGGCGCGGGTTTCAGGCCCTTAGCGGACTACATTCATTCGCTGGGTTTGCAGTTCGGCATTCACATTTTGCGCGGCATTCCCAAGGAGGCGGTGCGAAAAAATCTGCCGATTGCCGGATCTTCCTTTCATGCTGGCGATGCCGCGAAGACCTCCGACACTTGTCCATGGAATCCTTTTAACTACGGGTTGGATGCCAGCAAGCCCGCCGCCGAAGCCTATTACGATTCGCTCGCCGAACAGTACGCGGCCTGGGGCGTCGACTTCCTGAAGGTGGATTGCATTGCCGATCACCCCTACAAGGGGGAGGAGATTCGCCTGCTCAGCGAAGCGCTCGGCAAAACGGGGCGTTCGATGGTTCTGAGCCTTTCGCCGGGCCCCGCGGCGCTCGAGAAAGCCCAGGAGCTCAGAAAGTACGCCCAGATGTGGCGCATTTCCGACGACGTTTGGGATCTCTGGCATAGCGACAAACCGTTTCCTTCCGGCATCGAAAATCAGTTCGCGCGCGCCGCGAAGTGGGCGCCCTTCTCCGGACCGGGCCACTGGCCTGACGCCGACATGCTTCCCCTGGGCCGCCTCGAACCGGTCGCGGGCTGGCAGAATCCACGCCCCACGCGCCTCACTCACGATGAGCAGCGCACGCAACTCACGCTTTGGTCTATCTTTCGTTCGCCGCTCATGATGGGCGGCAACCTGACCCTCTCTGATGAGTGGACGGAATCCCTGCTCACCAATAGGGAAGTGCTCGCGGTGGACCAGCATTCCACAAGCAATCACGCGGTCCTCACCACGGAGAAAGCCGCTATCTGGTTGGCGCGTCCCGCATCGGGCGACGGCTATTACCTGGCCGTCTTTAATTTGGACAGCGCTCCAGAGACCATGGGCTATTCTTGGATGAACGTCGGATTGCCGCCGGGGAGTTACCGCCTGCGCGATCTCTGGGAGCACCAAGATCTCGCGCCCGTGGATGCGCTCAAAGTAACCCTAGCTCCTCATGCCTCTGCTATTTACAGGGTTAGCAAGCGCTGACCACTTGCTCCAGAAAAGCTAGCCGGCGGAAAAATCGAGCGGGCTACAGCGCGCTCGCCTTGCCCAAGAGCTCCTTCATTCCCGCGAAGCTTTGCCGCGTTGATTCTTCCGATGTGCCCGCGCCTCTCCAGTGCGTTTCGAGGCTCATCGTTCCCGAGTATCCCGCTTCGGCCAGCGCGCGGAACTGGCCCACGAAATCGATAATGCCGCGGCCCATGGCCGCCCATTCGAACGAGCCGTCTGCTTTGCGCGCTACATCTTTGCAGTGCACGTGCCCGATGCGCTCTTTGGGAATATTTCTGAAGCCGTCCGGAAAAGCCATCTCGCCTCGATAAGCGGCATTCCCGGGGTCCCAGTTCAATTTGAGATTTGGCGATTCGAGGGCCCGCAAGGTACGCCCCGCTTCAGCGCCCGTCGCGGTGTTACAGCCGAATTCGTTTTCCAAGAGTAGCGTGATGTTCTGCTTGGCAACTTGCGCCGCGGTGTCCCGGAGTTTGCTGTCGATCGCTTCGCGGAAGGGCTTCGGATCATCCAACCTCCAGAAATCGAAGCAACGAACGCGGTCCGTCCCAAGCGCCTTGGCCGCCGCGATGGAGCGTTCGAGCACCTCCGCTTGTTGCGCGAAACTATAGTCCGCGCCGAACTGCGGGTTTTTCGGGCTGTACTTCGACGCCGGCGCCCCCGGCCAGTCCGCTTTGAACAGCGGGCTGGCAATGTCGGTTACCTTAAGGCCAAACTTCTCGAGTAGCCGTCGCACTTCCGCGGTTTCCTTTTCGTCGAGGGTAATAATGTTCTTCTTCCACATGCTTCGCAGCTCGACGTAACCCAGGCCAAACTCCTTGGACGCAACTTCCAGGGCGTGGCCCAAGTCCTCGGAGATTTCGTCGGTGATCACGGAAAGTTTGAAGCGGCTGCTGATCATGGGCAGAGGCGAAGCACCGGAACCCGAGCTGCATAGCAGCGAGGATGCGGCTCCACCTAAGGCGGCAAGAAATTGTCGGCGGGATTCGAACGGAGGCATACGGTGTTTTCTCCCTACGTCTGTGAATGATTCCGAGATGATATCACTTCCTCCATCGTGTGCGCCCGCTTAGAGGCTGCTGCTCCCCAAGGTTGCCGTCTTCAGATATCATGGCCTCCCGTGGCCCTGACAAGAGAACCCGCCCGGAGTTCGCGGCGTCGCGCGCTGCGCGACATCCTGCTCTACGGCGTGTGCGGTGGCGCGCTCGTCACGATCCTAAAACTCACGGAGTACCGCTTCCTGGTCGTCGAGCATTCCGCGGAGATCTACGTCGCGCTGGTCGCCGCCCTGTTTGCCGGACTCGGTATTTTGCTGGGGCTGACACTCAAGAGAAAAAGGTCGGCGATGGTCATCGAGGAAATCCCCGCGCACCCCGCGGATCCGTTCGTGGCCGACGAAACGCGCGTGACCCATCTCGGCATCACCCCGCGCGAACTGGAGATTCTCGGGCTCATAGCCACCGGGTTGAGCAATCGCGAGATTGCCGCCCGACTATTCGTTAGCGAAAACACGGTGAAGACCCACTCGAGCCGGTTGTTTGATAAGCTCGGCGCAAAGCGACGCACCCAGGCCGTGCAGATCGGCAAGACCGCCCGGCTCATCCCTTGAACACCCCACCCGAAAGCATGATTTTTCGCTCTCCCATCGAGAATCATTCGAAAGTGTGACGACAGCGCGCGCGTTCCCGGCTACAGTTCGGGTACCCTGAAAGCAAGTTTCTGGGGTTTTCACGGAAGGAGACTGGAATGAAATGAAAAAGACGGTGCTCACCTTTGGACTGATTTCCGGCGCAGTGTCTGCTGTGACCATGCTGGCTACCATCCCCTTCGCCGACCGGATCGGCTGGAAGAATGGGGAAATCCTCGGCTACACCGCTATCGTGCTGTCGGCGCTCCTGGTCTTCTTCGGGGTGCGTTCCTACCGGGAAAATGCCGGCGGCGGGCGACTGACCTTTGGCCGCGGGTTCGCCGTCGGCATTCTGATTACGTTGATCTCTTGTGCTTGCTACGTGGGCACGTGGGAAATCGTCTATTACAAATTCATGCCCGACTTTGCCGAGAAATATGCCGCCCACATGGTGGAGAACGCTAAGGCTTCTGGCGCCAGCCAGCAGAAGATCGATGAGACAGAGCGCAAAGCCAAGGAGTTCAAGCACATGTACGACAATCCGCTATTCAATGTGGCCATCACGTTCACGGAAGTTTTTCCTATCGGCCTGGTGGTCACGCTGCTCTCAGCCGGCATTCTAAAGAAGAAAGGGCCGGCCCCCGCAAACTAGACGAGGAAACACGTTTCTAGGAAACCAGGACCTGGCTTCGACTGTCATCGACAGGCCGCCCTGGTATATTTCACTCCGAACGCAACGCTTGGATAACATCGATGCGCGCGGCGCGCGCCGCCGGCAGCCAAGATGCGACGACTGCGGCCGCGAGCAGCACGAGCGCGGAAACGACCACGGGCAAGGCCCCCGGCATCTTGACGTCTGCGAAGTAGCTGCCCGCCAAACGCGCCGCCAGATACCCGAATGCCCCGCCGGCTAGGACGCCCGCCCCAGCCATCATCGCGCCTTCTTTGATAACACCGTTCAGCAGATGCTGCGGCTCGGATCCCAGCGCCAGCCGGATGCCGAACTCGCGCGTCCGCGCACTGACAGAAAACGCCAGCACCCCCGCAACACCAACCACCGCTATCGCCAATGCCACGGCCGCGAACACCCCGAACACCACGGAGTTCAAACGGTCCGGCGTGAGCACCTCCGCGCGGACATCTTCTAGCGTAGCGGCGTGTTCAACGGGCTGATCGGCGGACATGCCGCGAAGAATGCGCGTGACCGGCGTAACCAGGGAATACGGATCTGCGCTAGTGTGGATGAAAAGGCCGCCGCCAAAGATCGGCCCCTCTTGAAAGGGGCTATAGACGGTGAGGGTGGGTTCAGGAACGACGTGTAGGTCGTCAATATCCGCGGTGACGCCGATAATGCGGTGCGGCGCGGGACTGATCCCGCCAGCAAATTGCAGCACGGGATCGGTCCAATAGACGTGCCGGCCGACGGCATCTTGATTGGGGAACATGCGCTTTGCGAGAGTCTCACTGACGATAACGACGGGCTGTTTACCTTTTTGGCCGTCGGAATCGTCGAAATCACGGCCGCTAATGATGGGTACTCCAAGCGAGGCAAAGAATCCGGGAGAGATGACGCGCATCTGGGCGCGAGGGTCCTCCCCGGGGACACTTACATGACCGTCGGCCGAGAACTGGAGGGCGAAATCGGAACCGGCACCGCGCCAGGGAACAGACAAGCCGAAAGCAGTCTTGTTCACGCCGGGCAACGCGTCAATCTGGCGAATCGATTCGTTGTAGAAATCGACCACTTGTTGAGGCGTTTTTCCGTAGGCCATGGCGGGAACGTTGATGGTGAGGACGTGGCGCATGTCGAGACCCGTCACGGCCCTTTCGAAGGCAATCAGCGTAGAGACTACCGCACTTGCACCCACCAGCAGCACGAACGACGCTGCGATTTGCGTCACCGCGAAGATCCGCTGGCGGCGGCTCGTGCTGCCGATGATCCGTGCGCTGCCGATCGCTAAGCCATGGCGGTTGGAGGTGTCCGCCGCCGGCAGCCGCGGGACGAACGCCAAAATCACCGCGGCCACCACGGCCAGCGCCGCCCCCACCCACAACAGGCTCGCGTCGACCGTCAAATCCAGCGCGCGGACCGAGAACCGCGACGCGTAGCGGGCCAAGATGGCCACCAGCGGCTGCGCGCTCCATACACCGACTGCGGCCCCAGCGCCACAGAGCAGCAGGCTTTCGGCCAGCAGCATGCGCCGCAGCGCGCCGGTGCTTGCTCCGAGCGCCGCACGGATAGCCAGCTCGCCTTCGCGGCGAACCGTGCGCGTAAGAATCAGGTTGGCTACATTGGAACAAGCGATGACGAATACCAGCCCTGACGCTCCGAGCAGCACCAGCAGCACGGTCCGCGCGCCCGAAGTGATTTGCTCGCGGAGCAGTTTGGCGCTGATCTGGTAGTTCGCTTTCGGGGGATAGGCTTCGGGATAGGCTTTCGTCATGGCCCCGTAGACAGAGCGTAACTCGGCGCGAGCTTCGTCGAGCGTGGCGCCCGGAGCGAGACGGCCAAAGAGACTCGTCATGCGATGGAGGCGGCTCGTGACCATCGTCGCCGTTAGGTGGTGGGGGCTGGTGACGATGTTGGCCATAATTTCGGTGTCTTGCGGATAGGGGACGGAGGGTTCGAGCACTCCGATGATGGTGGCAGAGCGATCGCCCATGAGGCCCCAGCTAAGGCGAACCGTTTTGCCGATGACGCTCGGGTCTTTCCCGAAAGTGGTCGCCCAGAAACGATAGGTAAGAACGGCGACGCCGGCAGCTTTAGGACCGTCATCTTGAGGTCCGATGAGCCGGCCCAGCACGGGATGGAGCCCCATTACTTCGAAGTAGTTGCCACTGATTACGCCGGATTCGACTACGCGAGGCTCACCCAAGCCGATCATGGTGAACTCCAGCGCCGAGAACTCCCCCAACGAGCTGAGGGTTTTAACGCTGGCGCGCAAATCCTGGATTTCCGGCACCGAGAACGCGGTGTCAGCATCGCCATTGCCCGGGGCGCTCTGGCGGATGTAGATTAGCCGGTCCTCGCCACGGTTGACGAGAGGCTTCAGCAGCACGCCGCGCACCAGCGTAAAGATGGCCGCGTTTGCGCCGATGCCCAACGCCAGCGTCAGGATCACGGTAATCGCCAGCCCTTCTGTCCGCAGCAGCGAGTAAAACGCAACTCTCAGATCTCTAAGGAATGACATAACTTTGCTCTTCCTTCCCGGAAGCCAATCTCCCAAGCTAGCGAAGCAACCACTAGCTTTCCATCTGTTTTGCCTTATTTTGCGAATGATAGCGAACTGATATCGAAGATAGGGCTGCAATTGGCAATCCACCCGCCGTTCCATCTAAGCTCTTTCCTGTGGCCGTGTTATCCCCATTGCGCCAGGCTTTCTTATCCCCCTCTCTGCGCGATTTTGGGATGCTTTGTCCAGATTCGGACAGCCTCTATTCAGGATGGGGCCTTCGTAACCGTGGGTTGCGGCGTTTTCTCTGGGTCATTTGAACAGTCCATCAATCCATTCACTATCCTCTTGTACTCGCTTGTCTGGTGGCTGGCCCCGCCTACCAATCGCTTACGTACCTGCTCGTCACCGGCTGGAAGATGCCAATCCTAATCACCATCGTCTACGGCTTCATGAATTTTATCCACGGCAAGACCAAGACGCGGCTCAAAATCCAGGATGAGGAATTACCGCGGGCGCGTGAGATCCAGGAGTCGCTCCTGCCCAAACCCATCCCCGAGCTGCCAGGATTCGAGGTGGCATAGAGAAGCGGACCCCAGGAGGGTGCCTCGAATGGAAGAATCGCCACGGCGGACCAGCTCCCGTCCTTCGCCTGGGCTTCGCTCCAGAATTTCCTGCATGGAAAGGGGATAACTGCCTGCTCACAATGAACTTTGGGTTCGTTGACTTGCCTTTTTCCCGCCTGTTAGCGTAATCAAGTAGCGTTACGAGCCGTTCGTTACCGCTGCAACTTGAAGGAGACGTGTGAGGCAAACTCCTCGGGGAGATTTGTCTCTGTTCGCGCATGGCCTATAACAAGAGCAAGAACGTCGAAGCCGCACAAAAGCTGCTGAACCAGGGCAAGGTCGCCCAAGCCATTGCCGAATACCAGAATATTCTGAAGTACGAGCCTCGCGATCAAGTCACCCTGATGACCATCGGCGAGCTCTATATCCGCCAGGGTGAGACGTTCCAGGCCATCGATTACTTCGAGCGACTGGCCCAGATTTTTGTTGGCGATGGGTTCCTGACCAAAGCCATCGCTGTCTACAAGCGCATCGCCAAGCTGGCCCCGGAAGAAATTCGCCCTCTTGAAAAGCTTGCCGACCTCTACGTTCAACAAGGCGTGATGAGTGAAGCTCGTCCCCTCTTCCTGCAACTTGCCGAGATTCACCTCAAGAACAATCGCCAGCCGGAAGCCGTGGGCTTGTTGAAAAAACTGCTTCAGGCCGAACCCGACAATCTTCGCATCCAGATCCGGCTTGCCGATTTGTACCAGGCCATGGGCCAGACGCGCGACGCCATCGAAGGCTACGTTTCCGCTGCCCAGCGCGCCCTGGCTCGCGGCGACCACGCCGAGAGCGAAAAACTCTCGGATAAAGCTCTGAAACTTGAACCGAGCAATCTGGGCGCCGTCATCGTCAAGGCCCGCTCTTATTCTTCACAAGGCAATCTCGCCAAAGCGGCCCAGCTCCTCGAGCAGGCGCCGGATCTTGAAAAGGGCGGCGAGCCGACCGAACTTCTCCTCGATCTTTATCTTAAGAATTCTGACTGGGACCAGGCTTCGGCGCTTGCCAATCGCGTATTCGAAGCCGACGAGAAGAATTATGGGCCCATGCAAAAGGTCGTGGAATCGCTCCTGCAATCCGGGAATAGCGAAAAAGCCATAGAGATCCTGGATAAGTCGCGCTTGCCCATGATCGATGCTGGGGAGCACGAGGTCGTTGCGAAGTTGCTCAATGAACTTGTCGCCAGCATGCCCGGCGCTATTGAACCTCTCGAATGGCTCGTGGAACTTTATGGACGCACCAGCGACTCCTTCCACATGGCCGATGCCCTCGCCCACTTGGGCGATGCCCTGGTTGCCGATCAGCAATACGACCGCGCCAAGATAGCTTTCGAACAGCTCGTCGATCGTGAACCCGAAAGCGATTCGGCCAAGCGCAAACTCAATCAGGTGCTCTCTAAGTTGGGGCTCCTTGAAGGCGGAGAACCCGAAGAACTTCCCGAGGAGAACTTGCGGGTGGATATTCCGCAACCCCCCGCTGCCAGGCTGCGCACCGGCGAAGAAGAGACTGCTCGCGGTGTACCGGCAGCCACGCCGGCGCTCTCGTCCAACGAACCGCCGCTCGATGACGAGACGCAAAAATTTATCGCTCAGTCTCTCACGGACGTGGATCTGTTCGCCAGCTACGGACTCACGCAGAAAGCCATTGGTTTGCTGGAAGCCATTTTGCGCCGCGCTCCCCGCCATACGCCTACGCTCGAGAAACTTCTCGATTTTGTCCTGGGGGCCGGTGACGACCGACGCACCGCCGAACTCGCCGCGCATTTGGAACTAATTCATAGGGAAACCGGCGACCTGCGCAGCTCCGAACGTTTCGGGGAATTGCGCCGCCGCTTCCAGCGGGCCGCTGGTTTGACGGATGAGGAATTGGCGAGCGCGCTTCCGGCGGCAAACCCCGTGGCCCCCGAAGCCCTCGCCCCGCCGGACGATTCGATTCCGGAGATCGGCGCGGTGCCCGCGCCGGAAGAATCGGCGCCGGCTCTTGAGCCTGGCGAAGCCCTCCCGGTCGAAGAAGGGCTTCCCGAGCCCGTGGAAGTAAATTCCGCTTCCTCGCAGACAGAAGTGCAAGAAGTCGATTTGTCCGATGAATGGGCCACACTTCTTGAAGAGACGCGTCCTAGCGAAGAGCCTGCCGAAGCGCCTGCCCCGGCGTCAGCGAACACCTCGGGAGCAACCGCGCGTCAGGCCCAGCCTGGAGAGGTGGAAGAATTTCAGATTGGCGAGGAGCCCGCGGTCCTTCCTTCGGACGATCTCCCCGCTGAGGCTCCCGCAACTCCGCTCGAGCCGGAACCCGTTGCCGAAAAACCTGCGCCGAAACCCGCGCCGGCTAAGCCAAAAGAAGCGCCGGCCGCCAAAGCTCCCCCACCGCCGCCTGCACGCGAGCCCGAATTCGAATTGGAACAAGAATATGAGCTGGTCCTTGAACAAGAGCCCCTGGTTCCTGCTTACGACCAGAGACCTCCCGCGACTCCCATCGCTCCGCCTGCCGCGCAAAACGCCGCGCCACCTGCCGGTAGCGGTTTTGCTTCTGATCAATTTCTTGCCGACCTCGCCAACGAAATCGATCAACTCGACATCGGTGAGCTGACGCCCGGATTCTCCGGAACGTTGCCCACTGCCCCGCCGGCTTCCCCGGCCCAGCCGACCGAGCCAGCGGCTGCGGCTGGCGAGTCTGGGCCTCTGAAGGAGGTGTTCGACGAGTTTCGCGCTGAATTGGGTGAAATGGGCGCGGAAGACGAAGATCTCGAAACGCACTACAATCTGGGCATCGCGTTTCGCGAAATGGGACTGCTCGAGGAAGCCATCAGCGAATTCCAGAAAGTCGCCAAAGCCAGCGATCGCGGCCGCCCCTTCCGCTACACCATGCAGTGCTGCACGCTGCTCGGTTTGGCGTTCATGGAAAAGGGCCAGCCGGCCATCGCGGCGATCTGGTATGAGCGCGCCTTGCAGACTCCCGGTAATGATCCGGAAAGCACACTCGCCTTGCGGTATGATTTGGGCGTAGCTCAGGAATCGGCGGGCGAGCCGGAAGCGGCGTTGAAAAGTTTTTCCCAGGTCTACGCGATGAACATCGACTACCGCGGGGTGGCCGAACGCATCGCTGCCCTTCAAAAGCCCGCGCGCCGATCCTGAACCTTTCCTGACGGGACGGGGCTCCGCTCATCCATGAACAGGTTTTATCGCGCATTGCAAGTGGTACTCGCGTTCGAAATGGGCGCCATGCTCCTGTACTTGCCTTGGACGGTCTATTGGGAGCAGAATTTTTTTCTCTCTCACTATCCCTCGCTCATGCACATCGTGTTGCATCCGTCGTTTCGTGGAGCGGTGAGCGGCGTTGGCGTTCTCGATATTCTTCTGGCAATCGGCTGGATCGGTTCGCGCCCGGGGCCTGATCGTGTCCCACCTCAATAAAACATCGCGCGGACTGCTGCTTTGCTATGTGACGGACTGGCGCAGCCTTTCTGAAGTCAAATCCGCGGAACAGACGGAAACACGCGAGAGACAGCTCGAGAAAATCGCCGCTGCCGCGGAAGCAGGCGTCGATTGGATCCAGATTCGTCGGAAGGATCTTTCCGGGAAAGACTGCGCCGCGCTCACCCGAGAAGCGCTGCGGCGCGCCGCAGAAATTTCAGCAAACAAAACTGCCAGGACGCGCATCATCGTGAACGACCGGCTAGATGTGGCGCTTTCAGAGCGCGCTGGCGGCGTGCACCTTGGCGAAAAAAGTTTGCCGCCTGCGGAAACCAAGCAGCTGGTGGAAAGCGGAAGCGGCAGCAAAGATTTCCTCATCGGTGTTTCTACCCATTCGCTCGAAGCCGCGAGAGAGGCCGCCAGGGATGGCGCGGACTATCTTTTTTTTGGCCCCGTCTTCCGGACGCCCTCGAAAGCGGCGTTTGGCGTGCCGCAAGGGCTTGAACGGCTTGCCGAAGTTTGCGGCGCGGTTTCCGCCCCGGTGCTGGCCATCGGCGGAATTACTTTGGCGAACGCCGGGGATTGTCTTGCCGCCGGCGCCTCGGGGGTCGCGGCCATTCGACTCTTCGAAAACGCTCGGGAAATGTCTTCGCTTGTACAAGCGCTAGGAAAATTGAAAGGCTGACCCCGCAAGAGAGTGCTAGTTGGCAATCTTGGCACTAGAAGAACGGGAGACGGATAGAGCAAGCCCACAGGAAAGTTATTTGCAAAAGGTATAGGCCTAAGTTAGTTTGAAATAGTAATTGCAAATCATTTGCAAGGAGCTTTCGTGGCATTGGTGGGCCGGTTTGTTCTGCTGGGTTTTGTCTCTGTTTCCGTCGTTTCACTTTTCACCCCTAAGCCCGCCCAGGCTCAGGAGAATCCCTACTTGGTCGCCTACGACCACTATCTCGAGGAGCCCGGCAACCTGGAGATTGAGTATTTCTCCACTTTTGGCACCGAGCGACGGGGAAATGACTTCCACGCGTTTTGGGGGGAATTGGAATACGGAGTGACGGCTTGGTGGACGACGGAGTTTTATCTGGATGGGCAGACGACGTTCAACGACAGCACTTTATTCACGGGTTTCCGGTGGGAGAATCGCTTCCGGGTTCTGAAGCACGAGCACTTCATCAATCCGGTTCTTTATGTTGAGTACGAAAACAAAAACGGAGCGGACAAGTTGCTAAAGGAGGTCGAAGGGCACGACGTGGAGTCAGACTTTCTTGTTTCGAACGATGTGGCGCAGAAGGAACACGACCACGAAATCGAGCTGAAGCTTATCTTGTCCAGCACCTTCCGGGGATGGAACTTCACCGAGAACACGCTAGCGGCCAAGAATCTTCGAAATTCGCCTTGGGAATTCGGATATGCACTGGGCGCCAGCCGGCCGCTGGGGTTGAAGGCTGCGGCGAAGCGCTGCACGTTGTGCCGCCAGAATTTCGTCGCCGGAGCTGAAATGTACGGCGGGTTGGGCGACCGGCACAGTTTTGGGTTGCACGAAACTTCCCATTACTTTGCGCCTGTGATTGCGTGGAATTTGCCATCCGGATGGACGCTGCGGGTTTCGCCGGGATTTGGTTTGAATGACAACAGCCACCGGTTCTTGATGCGCTGGGGAGTTTCCCGGGAAATAACGGGATTTGCTGCGATGGTGAGCCGGCTGTTGGGAGGGCGCAAGTGAAATCCATTGTCGCGGCCCTTGCTGTTTGTGCTTCCCTTCTTGCGGTGTCGGTAGTCCTGGCACAAAGTGGAAATACCGAGCAGCGTCCCGTTGTTAAGGCCCCGAAATACGATCCGGCCATCTATGCGGAATTGCAAAAGGCGCCCGAAAAAGCGCGAAATCGCGGCAATCCGCTCGCGAATGACCCGGACGCTGTTGCCGCGGGAGCGCTTCTGTTTCGACAGCACTGCGCGGAATGCCATGGCCACGCCGCCGAAGGGTCGCCTAAAGCGCCGAGCTTGCTGGTTCCTGAGGTACAAGAAGCCGCGCCAGGAACACTTTTTTGGGTGATCACCAACGGAGTGGTTCGCAGGAAAATGCCGGTTTGGTCGAAGTTGCCGGAACCGCAGCGCTGGCAATTGGTGCGATACATCAAATCGCTTGGGGGGTCCGCCGCTGCGGCAGAATCTGCTATTCGAAAACCGTGACGGAGAATGCTAGTTCCGAGGTTTAGTGGCTTCGTTCAGAATCATGGCCAGACGCACGCCGGCTTCGGCTAAGGCGGTTTCCACGGCTTGGGCGGCGTTGTTTTGATAAGCGTCGCCCACGACGAGATGCTTTTCGAACATACGCTTTCCCATTTGATTGTTTTCGGCGCAGCTTTTTAGTTTCAAGTCCGGCTCGATGGCGATTTTTTCTGAGAAGGCTTCGTAAACGGCTGTTTCCGCGCGCTCATGGCTCTCCCACGCCCAATCGTCCACATGGATGCCGGCGGCTTCCCAGGCGGCGGTATGGGCGTGAAACTTTTCGTCGAGTTCGTCGGCGTAGCGAAAGGGGTTGGAGATTTCCATATCGCGTTCGACAATTTCCGTATCCCAGATTTGATGAAGATTTGGGGAGTAATCTTCACGTTCCGGATGGAGAAGATTGAGAAGCGGCTGGTGGCGGAAATATTTCACCGCCACACAGTTTCCGCCGTTGTCGGCATTGTTGGTGGCGTGCAAGGGTTGGTGCAGGTCGCCGACAAAGTGGATCAGGTAGCGGATGGCTTCGGCGCGCTTCAGAGGATCGGCGGATTTGTCTTCGAGGATGGCGCGTTGCGCTTCGATCGCGCTGGTCACGCAGCCTTCGGCGCCGCAATACTCGCTCTGGTCCCCCTTGTGCTTGCTGCGGGGAATATCGATGTAATGCCAAGGGCCGTTTTTTCGTTCATTGCGCACGTCGTCGGGCCAAGTGGAGGCATCCGCCAGCAGGTCGGAGGTGGCCTTGCCGCACCAGCGTTTGAGCTGGGGATCGATGGGATGGTCGGCGAGGAGCTTTTCTAGAAATTGCTGCGTTTCCGGCGTGAGGTGCTTTCGCGCGATGGCCGCCACCGTCTGGTGTCCTTGGCAGCCCCAAGCGTTGACAGGAGGCGCGGTCAGTGTCAGGTAAACCATAGCACCTGCCAGTACGATCTTAGGATTCATCGCTTTAACCTCAACGGAATTTGCCCGCTCTGCGGCCCAGGGCCGAAACTGCTAAGACGCGCAACCCCGGAATCGCGGTTTCACGCGCTAAGCCACCGCCCAATGGGTTTCCACGATTCCGTATGATCGCAGATCACGCGCAGCGCCGCGGTGATAGGAATAGCCAGAACCAAACCCATGCCTCCCCACACCCAGCCCCAGAAAAGCAAGGCAATGGTGATGGCCACGGCATTTAAGCGTACGCGCCGGCCGACGAGTTGCGGCGCAACCAAATTGATCGCCAAAACATGGATGATCGTGAGGGTGGCGGCAATCAAAACGAATTGTCCGATGGTCGTCCACTTCGCGAGCGCAATGATAAAGGCTGGCAGCCAGGCGATCACGGCACCGATATAGGGCACCATATTAAGGAGCCCGGATGCGATTCCCGTCAAAATGGGGTACTCCATGCCGATGATCCAGAAAAACAAGCTGCTCGCGGCGATGACGATCAGCGTGACGATGGTCATTCCGGCAAGGTAATCGCGGAGGACGTCGCGCAAATCTTCAAGCGTTTCCTTGACTTGCGTGCGACGCGAAGCGGGAAAGAGTTGCAAAGTGCCGTGCCAAACCTGGCGCTTCTCGGCAAGCATGAAGAAGACCAGAAAGGGCATGAATGTAACTTCCAGAAACAAAGCGTAGAGAGAGCCCACCCCGCGGAAGATAAGGGTACGCACAATGCTGGGTTCGGTGTGAACTGCCGAAGCCGACGGCGCACCCTGCTCGGGGGCTAGCTGCGAAACCTGTCCTTCGATGCCCTTGATCTTGCCTTCGACCACGCCGGCCGCCCGCTGCAGAACGCTGCTGTATTTCGGCCAGTTCTCCGCGAAATCTGAAGTGCGCGTCCATAGGCCATAGCCCACCGCGACGAGGACGGCGATCAGGATCAGCACCATAACCATGGCGCCGAGTGTTCGAGGGAGCCCTATTCGTTCCAGGAGTTCCACGGCCGGATCAAGAAAATAGGCCAGCAAAATCGAGAGGAGCAGGGTGATGACCACGCCCGCGGCGTAATAGAAAAACAGCAGAATGATGGCGGCCGCGATCACGCGCATGCTGAAGTTGGAACTGGTAAAGCGCACGAGCGATGGCGGCGTTGGCGTGGCGGACACAAGCGGCTCCGGTCGACCACGTTAACACACTCCGGGAAACCGTTTATGGCGGGGCATAGAACTGTTTCGATTTAGCAAATCCAACCGTCGATAGGAGCGGATTGGTTCGTGGTCTCGTTGCTGCAAAAGACATGGCATTCGGCTCAGAACTAAAGCCGGCGTTTTGCCGTGTGTTAAACTTTTGGAGGTCATCCACAGGGAAGTTGGCCACGACGCGGCCCGCAGCACACTCGGAAAGACAGGCTTCCACCCATGGCCAAAGAGTTTTTTGGAACCGACGGGATTCGCGGCGTGCCGGGAACGCCGCCGCTCGACGATGCCACCCTCTATGCCACCGGGCGCTCGCTCGGCGCGTATCTCGAGAGCGCACTTGGGGCGGCGCATGTGCTTATCGGCATGGACACCCGCGAATCCGGGCCGCACATGGCCGCTTTGCTCGCCGCGGGCCTCGCGCGAGCCGGCGCCAAAGTTTCTTTTGCCGGAGTGATTACGACTCCGGGCGTGGCTTGCCTGGTGCGGCAAAATGACTTTCAAGCCGGCGTGGTCATCTCCGCCTCGCACAATCCCTTTCCGGACAATGGAGTGAAGCTGTTTTCGCACGCGGGAATGAAATTTCCGGACGTGGTCGAGGAAGTGCTGGAACAGGGGATATTAAAGCTTCGCGGCGAAGCGCCGCCAAAAAATGCGCCAGCGCTAACGGCTGATGAATCGCTAGACGCTGAATACCTCACTTTTTTGCGGAAGCGTTCCATTCCCGGCGCGAAGCTAGCCGGGTTCCGCATGGCTCTCGATTGCGCCAATGGGGCCGCCTACAAGCTAGGGCCGGAGTTGTTCCGGTCCCTGGGAGCCGAGGTGGTGGCCATGGGTGTTTCGCCGGACGGACGGAATATCAATGCCGGATGCGGTTCGCTGCACCTGGAGAGCTTGCAGAAGCGCGTGGTGGCAGAGAAGGCGCGGCTGGGGGTGGCCTTCGACGGAGACGCTGACCGGGCGCTGTTCGTTTGCGAAACGGGAAAAATCGTGAATGGTGACGGAGTGCTGCTGGCTGCGGCGCGCTACTTGAAATCACAGAACAAGCTCCATGGCGACCGCGTCGTCGCGACGTCGATGTCCAATCTCGGACTGGAACGCGTTCTGGCGCGCGAGAATATCGTGCTGGCCCGAGCGGCCGTGGGGGATCGTTATGTGCTCGAGGAAATGCTGCGCAGCGGTAATGTCCTGGGAGGGGAACAGTCCGGTCACATCATTTTTCTGGAGGACAGCCCGGCCGGAGACGGTTTGCTCACGGCGGTGAAAATTGCTTCACTGGTTTCGATGAAAGGCAAGATCGAATCGCTGGTCGATGGCCTCAAGGATTATCCGCAACTGATTGTCAACGTGAAGGTGCGTGCCAAGCCGCCGCTCGAGACGCTTCCGGAAGTCTCCCGCGCGCTGGCGGAAGCGCAATCAGCGTTGGGCGATAATGGCCGGGTGGTCTTGCGCTACTCCGGCACCGAGCAGCTTGCTCGCGTCATGGTCGAAGCCGAACAAGATGCCGACGTCCGGCGATTCAGCCAGTCTCTGGCCAACGCCCTGCGTTCCTCGATCGGCGCCTGAGCCCGACTGGAGCATTATCTCTTCCCGCCGGCGCCTGCTATTTTCTCCTCTAGAGCTGCAAGAAACGGCGGCCTCCCCGTTCTAACTCCTGACGTGACAGGAGGCAGCCCATGGAAGACCATCAGAGATCGATTTACGTTCGCATCCGTGAAGTTTTCTCGGCCCGGCGCCGCTTGGTGTTGGCGGGTGGCCTCGCGGTTGGAGTCTCGTTCGTTTTCCTGTTCTTATCGAGGCAGAGCGTAACGCCCGAGCGCCCGGCTAATGTGTCTTTCGCGCCGGATCGCGGAAGCCAAACGGGCGGGATTTTATCGCCAGATGGCCTCCCGACGAGCATCGACACAAAAGAGCTAAATGCGACGAGGTCGTCGCGATTGCCAGGCATGGGCGATCGACCGATGCCGGTTGATTCAACGAACCCGTACCGGGAGCCGCAGATCGCCTATTCCGCGGAACTTTGCGTGGCGACCAAGGAGTTCGCGCACTCGCGGGCCAGCTTGGAAGAAATTCTGGAGCGCCACCACGGCTACGTGGCAAAGCTACGCATGGTGGGCCAGCCGGCGGGGAGCGTCCTTTCCGCGACGCTACGCGTTCCGTCGTCGGAGTATCGCTCCGCGCTCCTGGAGTTCAAGGGCGTGGGCCTGGTCGAGCATGAGGAGGAAGCGGCCGACGAAATTACCCAGCAGCACAGCGAACTCGAGGCGCGCCTGGTGAACGCGCAGAACGAGGAACAGCGTATCCAGCGGCTGCTCGAGAATCGAGACAAGTTCAACGATACGGCTTCTCTGGAACGCCAGGTGGCGGTGCTTCGGGGTGAAATTGAACGCATGGAGGCGGAACGTTACTCTTCTGGGAGCCGCGTCTCTTTCGCGAACGTTTTTTTCTCGCTGCGGGAAGAACGCACGTCGCCCGCCGCGACCATCGGAGCGAAACTTAAGAATGCCGGGCTAAGCGGTTTGAACGACGCTTTAGAGAGCATCTCCGCCATCCTGGTGTTTTTGGCTGGGCGGGGACCGCTGCTCGCTTTGTGGGCGGTGCTGCTCTATTTTCCGGCGCGATACTTCTGGCGCCGCCGGTCGCAGCTGGCGTTCAGCGAAGCCGAGGTTCCGAAGAACTCGTGAGCATTCTGAGCCTGGGACCAAGTTGAAAAAATCGGCTTGGTCCCTGGAACTTTTAGCCGCCTCGCGACATTACACTTAGTGAAGGAGCCAGGCGGCTTACCATGGACCAGGCACTGCCCGCTCTCGTTCTAAACTCGGAGGCGCTTCCCCGGACCGCCATGAGCGAGACGCCGACAAATGAAGCGAACGCTGGGCATGGTGCCAGGGCGGCATCCCCTACCAGCGACGAGCAGCTCATGCTGGCGTTTTCCAAGGGCTCCGCGTGTGCTTTTGATGAGCTTTTCTCGCGCTATAAGCAGCCCATCTTCGGCTTCTTTCGCCGCCGCGTTGCCGAGTCCGCTCAGGCGGAGGAGTTAACGCAAGAGACTTTCGTTGCCCTGCTGAGGGCCGCAGCCCGCTACGAACCGCGCGCTCTGTTTCGCACCTATCTCTACGCCATTGGTTTCAAGATCCTCCGCGCGCATCGCCGCAAAGCTGCCTTTCGCGCCACGTTTTTCGCGCAACGGAAATCAGCGCCCGATCCTTCCAAGAGGGATGCCACCGAATCCGGTTTATGGGTCCGCCGCGCCGTCGAAAAGCTTGAACGAGTGGACCGCGAAATCCTGCTGCTTCGCGAATTCGAGCAATTGAGCTACGCCGAAATCGGGGATCTCTTAGAGCTTCCCCTGAACACCGTTCGCTCGCGTCTCTTCCGTGCGCGCACAGCGCTACGCGACTTGCTGGACCCGCCTGCCACCTCACAGAACATCGCAAAGAAAGGAGAACGCGCATGAGTACCGCGACACATCCGTTCACACCCGAAGAAATCATGGCGTTCGTCGACGGTGAACTTTCCGCCGACCGTGCTAACTCGGTCGGTGCTCACATTGACCATTGCGCCGAATGCTCCAAACTTGCAACCGGTGTACGCGGTTTGTCGCAGCAAATGACCTCTTGGCAGGTTGCAGTTGTACCCGAGCGCGCAAATAAACGAGCTGGGGCATCTGCGGCGGAGAGTTACGCAAGAATTGAACCCATGCTAGGCAGCGGAATGAACAAACGCCAGCGTCCATCCCTTAGGCTTGCCATTCAGGTGGTGTCTGCCATGGCAGCAGTGCTGTTAGTGATGGCCCTCGCGATTCCCAATTTGTTGCGCTCGAGAATGGCGGCCAACGAGGCCAGCGCCGTCGGATCGCTCCGAACCCTCAACACCGCGGCCGCCAGCTATCTGGCTAGCTATGGACATTATCCGTATGCCTTAAAGAACTTTGGGTTATCTGCGAGCGGCATACCTAGTGAGGAGGGTGCCGGTTTGGTTGACGAGGTGCTTGCCAAAGGCGGCCAGAAGTCCGGATATCTGTTCATCTATCGCACCCTGCCAGCGTTTGGTTTCAACTCTAGAGGAGGCTACACGATCAACGCCGATCCAGTC